>ERZ808267.512-NODE-512-length-11392-cov-2.651583_pt1 | contig 11392 bp, 7 predicted proteins | sample MGYA00521241_ERZ808267 | MGnify/ENA primary metagenome ERZ808267 (study PRJEB31516, sample SAMN03275592) | gut metagenome | biome: mammalia-associated habitat; material: feces | host: Papio cynocephalus | place: Kenya | collected 2012-07-19 ... | reverse complement strand
CCCTAAATTGCGGGAGCGCTTTGAGGCCTACCGCGATACCGTGAATGCAGGTATGGCACGGGAACTGCGGGAGCAGCAGATGTGGGATTCCTTTTTTATGTGTGCCATGAAGAAGTCCGCCAATTTTTCTGTGCCGGGTTCCGGCAAAACGGCATCGGTGCTGGGGATGTATGCCTATCTGCGGGAGAAGGCGGCGATGCGCCGCATCGTTGTGGTATGCCCAAAGAACGCTTTCGGTTCGTGGATGGATGAGTTCTCAGCCTGTTTTGCGGGCATTGAACCATTGCGGGTATTAAATATTCATGCACCGCAGTACAAAACTCAGCAGCAGCGCCGTGCGGCACTGCAATACGATGCCGGTGGCTGCAATCTGATTCTAGTCAACTATGAGGCGGTCGGCGGCGTGCTGGATGCTTTGGAGCAGTTAATGGATGCGGGAACGCTTCTGGTGTTCGATGAGGTACATAAGGTCAAGCGTATCCGCGGCGAATACGCGGAGAATGCCCTGCAGCTGGCGCGAAATGCCAGCTATGTGGTGGTGCTGACCGGAACGCCGATTCCCAACGCCTACACAGACATTTATAACCTGCTGCACATTTTGTTTCCCAATGAGTATGATGAGTTCTTTGGCTTTACCGTGCCGCAGCTTCGAAATCCGCGTGACGCGGATATAACGGCTGTCAATACCGCCTTGCAGCCTTTTTTCTGCCGTACCAGCAAGGAACAGTTGGGCGTTCCGGCGGCGAATGCGGATATGATCCTACAGATAGGTGCATCGGATACCGAGAACCGTCTGCTTCGTATCTTGCAGATGAAGTACCGAAAGAACAAATTGGCGCTGTTGGTACGTATTTTGCAGTTGGAAAGTGATCCGCGGATGCTGCTGCAAGCACTGGATCTCAACGACTTCCGCTACCTGCTGGACGATACGGCTGAGACAAGCGAAATAGACTATGCCGATTACAGTGATGAGGTACGGAGCTTGATCGACAACTGTGAAGAGAGCAGCAAATTCTGCCGCTGTATCGAGTTGGCCGAGAAGCTGGTGCGGCAGAACAAACCAGTTATCGTTTGGTGTATGTTTGTGGACTCTATCCGCAGGATGGCAGATGCGTTGGAGGCACGGGGTATCCGCTGCCGATGTGTGTTCGGCGAGGTACCGCTGGAGGAGCGCCAACAGATACTGAATGATTTCCGCGCAGGCAGGATACAGGTGTTGCTGACGAATCCCCACACGCTGGCAGAATCGGTTTCTCTGCATTCTGTCTGCCACGATGCCATCTACTTTGAATACAGCTACAATCTGGTTCATCTGCTCCAATCTAAAGATCGTATTCACCGTCTGGGCCTGCCTGAAGGCCAGTACACGCAGTATTATTATCTGAAACTGACCTATCAGGCAGAGGACGGTGCATGGTCGCTGGACGGTGCGGTGTATGACCGTCTGCGGGAGAAGGAACGGATCATGTTGGAGGCCATCGATTGCCACCGACTGGAGAGACTACCCACCAGCGAGGAAGATCTGGACACCATTTTTGACGGATTGTTTTGAAAAATAACAGGAGAGCTGTCTGCACGCGCAGGCAGCTCTCCTGTTATTGTAGGCGGATCACGGGCGGCCAAACATTTGAATAAATTCGTCCTCGGTGATAATCTTTACGCCCAGCTCGCTCGCTTTTTTGTTTTTAGTGGATGTGGATTCCGCGTCATTGTTTATCAGGTAATCCGTATTCTTTGACACGCTGCCAGTGACAGTTCCTCCCTGTGACTTGATATACTCCGTAAGCTGCTCCCGGTTTTTGAAAGAGGTCAGCTTGCCGGTAGCAACAAAAGTCAAGCCGTGGCAGCCTGAAGCATCTGATCCTTTCCGGTATATCTTTGTAACAGGGTCATACACACGCTTGACAGAATAGCGGTCTTCGTCTATGGAATCACAGAAGGTGTCGTAATCGATAATACCCAGCGCAACGACCTTTTCGATCGCTGCGTCATACTGTTCCTCGTCGATTTCAGAGCATTCGCAAAGATCTGTGAAAGTGTCAAAGTCTATGTCGTCAGGGAAGCCCTCCTCATCTATAAGAGCCTCATAGTCATCAGAATCGAATTCATCCCGATCAATCTTGAAAATTTTGCAAAACTTTGCCAAGGGCAAACGCTTCTCTACGTCCTCCATGTAAAGCTGTGGAAGAGCTTCATTTGGCATTGTGAATTCCGACAGGTATAACTTGCCGTCTCTGAAATCAGCCGTGAGCGCGACACGGGCACCTGTTACAAAACCGTTGATGCTGCCGCTGAACCGCGCAGTTGGCGCGGAATGGGCAAGCGCCTCAAACAGGCCAACATCGCCGAGCTCATAGAAATTTCCCCACGGGCCGCCGGCCCCAATCTGCACCCCTTCCTTTGCTCCTGAGACAAGTGCCGATAGCTCCTCATCGGTCACATCTTCGAGCTTAATATTCTTTCCGCCCGACGCGCCGCTTATCGTCACCATGTCGATATATGCGCAGTCGTGCTGGTCAGAATACCGCACGGCGTTGTCTCTTTCAAATACTCTTAGGACATGGAGCATAGACAGCAGTTCCTCTGCTGTTCCTTGCATTGAGATATACGTATTCAGATCGGCTGACATGAGAACCCTCCTCTTACCTCGCGCTCACGGCACGGAATAAGTTCATTATATCTTCCCACCCGGCAAGCGTCAAGGTCAACGACCCTTTTTGCATACAAATATCACAGTTGATTGGCAGATATGCAAGCTGCATATTGTAAAAAGTACCCAAACATGATATGATTAAAATCTATTATTATGCAAAGCGGAGGGGCTTTCTATGACAAACGAAGAACTGTGCAGGGCACTGATGGATTATTACGGTACGGCGATGAGCAGCGGCAATCCCATGGCAGTCATTGAGCTGTCGCAGGCGGAGAGCGCGTCGGATGAAAAACTCATCCAGATGGCAGACGAGCTGGGCTGGATCAAGGAAGATTGACGATGGACAGATGGGAAAAGAAAAATGAATTGGCGCGGGACACCCTGAAGCTGGCGCGGAATACGCTGCTGGTGAACCTGCGCTTTTTGGACATGGCGCTGAGCCGGTTTGACTTTGTGCCGGTGGACGGCAGTATCGCGGTGGACGGTGCGCACATCTACTACGACCCGCTTTGGGTGCTGCGCCGCTACAGGCAGGAGAAGCAGGTCATCGTGCGGGACTATCTCCACATGGTGTTCCACTGCGTGTTCCACCATGCCTTCGTAGACACGCTGTTGGACACGGACGCATGGGATCTGGCCTGCGACATCGCAGCGGAGAACGCCATCAATGAGCTGGATCTGCCCTGCGTCCGGACAGCGCGGCAGGCGTCCCAATATGCCTTTATGGAGATCATCCGCCGTGATGTGAAGCAGCTGACGGCGGAAAAAATCTACCACTATTTGCGGGAGCGGGCGTTCCCGACGCAGGAGATCGCCATTCTGCACCAGAACTTTGCCGCCGATGACCACAGCCTTTGGTTCCTTCCACCGGAGAGTACCAGCGGCGGAGACGGTGAACCGGACGAGCACACGAAGCAGCTCAAGCGCACCGTCAGGCCCGACAGCCTGTCCCGCGCCGAGTTGGAGCAGGTCTGGTCGGATATTGCCCGGCGGATGCAGACGGAGCTGGAAGCCTTTGCCGAGAAGCGGCAGGGCAGCGAGCCGGGCGGCCTGAGCCAAAGCCTGTCCGCCGTGACACGGGAGAAATACGACTACGCAGACTTCCTGCGGCGTTTCGCAGTGCTGGGCGAGGCCATGAAGGTCAACGACGATGAATTTGACTATATTTTCTACACCTACGGCATGAAGCTCTACGGCAATATGCCGCTGATCGAGCCGCTGGAATACAAGGAGGTCAAGCGCATCCGCGAGTTTGTGGTGGCCATCGACACCTCCGGCTCTGTGTCCGGCGAACTGGTGCAGAAGTTCGTGCAGAAGACCTATAACATTCTCAAGCAACAGGAGAGTTTCTTCACGAAGATCAACCTGCACATCATCCAGTGCGACGCGGCGATACAGGAGGATGTGAAGATCACCTCGCAGGAGGAGTTTGACGCCTATTTGCAGACCATGCAGCTCCACGGCTTCGGCGGCACGGACTTCCGACCGGTATTCGACTATGTGGAGCAGCTGCGGCAGGCGGGAGAGTTTACCAACCTGAAAGGGCTGATCTATTTCACCGACGGCTTCGGCACATTTCCGGAACGGCAGCCGGACTATCACACGGCGTTTGTGTTCGTTGACGATGAGTACAATAACCCGGATGTCCCCGTCTGGGCCATCAAGCTGGTGTTGCAAAGAGACGAGATATAGGAGGAAAGAAAAAATGAGCAATGCGAATGATTTTGTTATTGAAAATGGCGTTTTGACGAAGTATGTAGGCCCCGGTGGCGATGTAACGGTGCCGGAGGGTGTGACGAGTGTAGGACGGGAGGCGTTTCAGCGGTACGGGATTCTGAAGAGTATCACGATCCCAAAGGGCGTAACGAACATTGGGGCACTTGCGTTTGATGGTTGTTGGCAACTGACGAGTATCACGATTCCCGACGGAGTGACGAGTATCGGGCATAGCGCATTTTCCTGTTGCAGCAGCCTGACCAGCATCACGCTCCCCGACAGCGTGACGAGTATTGGCAAAGAGGCGTTTTGGAGCTGCAATAACCTGAAGAGCATCACGATACCCAACGGCGTGACAAGTATTGGCGCAGGGGCATTCGATAGATGCGGCCTGACGAATATCACGATTCCCGATGGAGTGACGAGCATTGGGAACTATACGTTTTACGGTTGCAGCAGCCTGACCAGCATCACGATTCCCGATGGAGTGACGTACATCGGGAATAGCGCATTTCAAAATTGCGAGAGGCTGCAAAGCATTGTACTTCCCGATGGCGTGACGAGCATTGGGCATAGCGCATTTAGTGGATGCAAAAGCCTGACAGGCATCGTGATCCCTGACGGTATAACAAGTATTGAAAGCTGGACATTTGGCCAGTGCAGCAGCCTGACGAGCGTTACGCTCCCCAGCAGCGTGACGAGCATTGAAGAGAAGGCGTTTTCCGGGTGCAGAAAACTGAATTTAACCTTGCCCTCCGGACTTACCGCTATTGAAGAAGCCGCCTTCCGCGATTGTGCGCTGACCCTGGTCAAAATCCCTGTCGGCATTACGCAGGTCGGCAAGGATGCATTTCTGCGCTGCAATAACATTGAGACCGCCGGCCCCCTCGGCGGCGGATATGACTATGAATTTCCGTGGATGGAAGAAATCCCGGACAACGCATTTTCCGGGCTTAGAAGCCTGAAAACCGTCGTGCTTCCCGCAACCATTAAAAAGGTTGGCGGCAACGCCTTCAAAGACTGTCGGGAGTTAGTTGACCTTACCATGCCGAAGACGGCTAAAGTGAGCAAAACGGCTTTCAAAGGCTGCGAAAAGCTGAGAGAAGTGAAGGAATCTCCGGTGGAAGCTGCTGCGCCGGATGCGGAGACCACTTCTTCCTTAAATTCCAAAAACGGAACGGAAGCGCCTTTGTCTGATTTTGTTATCGTCAACGGGCGGCTGCTGCAGTATAACGGCCACAAGGCTAAGGTCGTAATCCCGGACAGTGTCACGGTTATCGGCGAGCAAGCGTTTTACGGGAATCAAAACATCGTCTCTGTCACCATTCCCGCAAGCGTTAATACAATAGAACATTATGCGTTTGGCTGCTGCGATAAACTGAAAAACATAACAATCCTTGGTCAAATAAAAAAAGTCGAGGTTGACGTTTTCGCATGGAGTGTGCCTGAGTTGGAGGTTTCTGTTCTCTCTGCCATCCCGCTGCGAGCCTTTACAAAAGCGGCACAAGGAGACGCAATTTTCACATTTAGCCGCCATTTTTCTGAGTTCGACCCTAAATCCGAGGTTTTCCTTGATAATCTCAAATTTATCGGAACACACTTGAAGCAGTTCTCTGGCTATACACAGGGCGTCGAGCGTTTGGTAAGAAACGACGAGTTACGCCATGCCGTATTGGACGCGAAAGCGATTCCTGTAAAAGATATCGAGTGGCTGCTGGAACAAATACAGCCGGAACGCTGCTCGGAAATCGTTGCCGAGCTTTTAGATTATAAGGCTCGCCTTTTAGAGGAGCCTAAAATTAAAAAGGCTTTGGAAAAATCAAAGATCCGTTCCGAAGAGAAAGCATTGTCCTTTGAGCCGACGGTCGCCGAATGGCGTGAGATTTTTAAGTTTTCCTATAAGGACGGAAGTATAGTTATCACGGAAACAAAGGTCAGCCGCGAGGTGCTTACCGTTCCCGCCCGAATCGGTACAAGAAATGTGAGCACGATCGATAGCAACGCATTTTATTTTCTCAATGGTGGCAACGGGTGGGAATCGAATTCCCCGAAGCAAATCGTTATCTCGGAGGGAATCCGGGAGATTCGCCCCTGCGCATTTGTGTGGGTGGACAATACAGAAATATTCATTCCAAGTACAGTCATTTCCCTGCCCAAAGGCACATTTACTGAGGTTCAGGACTTAACGCTGCATCTGCCCGCCTCTATGACAGAAATAGCCGAAGAGGTGTGCTGGGATAGTCCATCACCGATTAAAGCGATCCACGCCCCGGCGGGCAGCTACGCCGAAAGCTATGCCAAAGAACACAACATCCCCTTTGTGGCGGAGTAAAGGAGGTCATATGATGGAAAACATACTGGCCATTGTCGCTATCGTCATTTCTGTGATATCCGGGCTTTTTTCCGCGTTTACTTACATAAAAACCATGGAGCGGGACAGAAAGCAGGCGACGCTGGACGCCTACAACAGCTTGCAGGAGCAGGTATTTGACCGATTGAATCAGTACACGCCCACGGAGATCCGTGAGATCGCAAAGGACAACCGCGGCAACAAGTATAAGGAGGTCAGCGGCCTTGTGGCGCGGATCGAGCACTTCTGTGTCGGCGTCAATCAAAAGATATACGACTTTGACACGGTGTACGAGCTTGCCCACGGTTACTTTGACGGGTTTTCGCTGAAAGCCCGGATCGAGCCGATCCTCGATAAGAAGCAGAAGAACACTGCACATGACTACTACGCCAACATTCATATTGTACTGGCAAAAATGGAGCAGGAAACGAAAAAACGTAGTGGGAGAGTATCCACATGAACATCAAACAAGCCAAAGTGCAGATCAAGAACGCCATGACGGCGTATTTTACCAAGGATGAGCTGGGCAATTACATCATCCCCATCGAGCGGCAGCGCCCTGTGTTTCTGGTAGGCCCTCCGGGCATCGGCAAGACCGCCATCATGGAACAGGTGGCGCAGGAACTGGACGTGGCGCTGCTGAGCTACTCCATGACCCATCACACCCGCCAGAGCGCGCTGGGTCTGCCGTTTATCTCTCACAAGGTCTACGGCGGCGTGGAGTACGACATCTCCGAGTACACTATGAGTGAGATCATCGCCTCCGTGTACGACATGATGGAGACCACAGGAAAGCGGGAGGGCATCTTGTTTTTGGACGAGATCAACTGCGTGTCGGAGACGCTGTCCCCCATCATGCTGCAATTCCTGCAATACAAGGTTTTTGGCCGCCATCGCGTGCCGGACGGCTGGATCGTGGTGACGGCGGGCAACCCGCCGGAGTATAACAACTCCGTCCACGAGTTCGACATTGTCACATGGGACCGCCTGAAACGCATTGACGTGGAACCGGACTATACCGTGTGGAAGGAGTACGCCTACAAGACCGGCGTCCACCCGGCGGTGACCACCTATCTGGATATCAAGAAGCCCAACTTCTACAAGGTAGAGTCCACCGTAGGCGGCAAACGATTTGTCACTGCCCGCGGCTGGGACGACCTGAGCCAGATGATCTGGCTCTACGAACGCAACGGCATCAAGGTGGACGAGCTGCTGGTGAACCAGTACCTGCAAAATCCCACCATTGCCAAGGATTTCGCCGTGTACTACGACCTGTTCAACAAGTACCGCAGCGACTATCAGGTGGACAGCATTCTGGCTGGTACACCGCCGGAGGATATCAAGCAGCGGGCGCGTGACGCCAAATTCGACGAGCGGCTGTCCCTGCTGGGCCTGCTGCTGGACGCCATCGTGTTCCGCCTGCGGGAGGTGGTGGACGAGGAGAGCCTCACCGCCGCCTACATGGCGGAGCTGAAGCAGCTGCGGCTGGATCTGACCAATCAGACGCCTGACGCGGCGTTGGACAAGCACACTGACCGCCTGCAAAGGACGATGGAGCAGGACAGGAAGGCGGGCAGCCTCTCCACGGCGGAACAGCGGCAGCGGCAGAAGCTGATGACACTGCTGCGGGAGCTGAAGCCGAAGATGAAGGATTTGAAAGGTGCGGCAGCGTTCAAGATTGCCAAAGAGGATTTCGACGCCCGCGTCAAGGCGCTGAAATCCCACGCGGCCCAGGCGGGAAAGCAACTCTCCAACGTGTTCCGCTTCTGCGAGGAGGTCTTTGCGGAGGGGCAGGAGATGCTGATTTTGGTGACGGAACTGACCATCAGCTACTATGCTGCCAAGTTCATCAGCCGCTACGGCTGCCCGGAATACTTTGCCCACAATAAGGAACTGTTGTTCTACGAGCGGCAGCAGGAGATCATCAGCGAGATCGAGAAACTGGAACTGGACGATGAGTAAGGAAGGAGAGCATCATGGGATTTGAAATCGAAAACGGCGTTTTGAAGAAGTACACCGAAGAACCCCGCGTAAGGAAGGTGGTCATTCCGGACGGCGTGACAAGCATTGGGAGCGCGGCGTTTTTCTATTGTAAAAGCCTGACCAGCATCACAATTCCCAACAGTGTGACCAACATCGGTGCTAAGGCTTTTAATAACTGCGAAAAATTGAAAGCCATCACGATTCCTGACAGCGTGACGAGCATTGGTGATGATGCGTTCAAGGGGTGCGGCAGTCTGACCAACATAACGATCCCTGCTGGCGTGACGAGCATCGGTAAGTATGCATTTCGCGGCTGCGAAGGGCTTGCAAATTCTGAAGGATTTGTTATTTTTAATGGCGTGTTGTACGGCTATTACGGAACATCCAAAAAGGTTGTCATTCCCGAAGATGTGACGAGCATTGACAACTGTGCGTTTGAGGATTGCAGCAGCTTGACAAGCGTAGTCATCCCAGGCAGCGTAACGAACATTGAGCCTTTAACGTTTTCCGGCTGTAAAAAGCTGACCAGTGTCACGATCCCCAACAGCGTAACCAGTATCGGTAAGCAGGCGTTTTACAATTGCGGCAGCCTGACCAGTGTTGTACTTCCTGATAGTGTAACGAGCATTGGCGGTATGGCATTTGAGTTTTGCAAGAATCTGACGAGCATCGTGATTCCGTGCGGTGTAACGAGCATTGAGACTTCAACATTTTCCTGCTGTAAAAAGCTGGCCAGCGTCACGATTCCGGACAATGTAACCAGCATCGACTCCTGGGCGTTCAGGGGGTGCAGCAGCCTGACGAACGTCACGCTTCCCGATGGCGTGACGCGCATTGGTGGGAATGCATTCGAGGGGTGTAGCAGCCTGATCAGCATAACGATCCCAGATAGCGTGACGAGTATTGGCTACGGGGCATTCGAGGGATGCAGCAGCCTGACCAGCATAACGATCCCAGATGGCGTGACGAGTATTGGCTACATGACATTCGAGGGGTGCAGCAGTCTAACCAGCATCACGATTCCTGACAGCGTGACGAACATCAGTGACCGGGTGTTTCTGGGGTGTGAAGGGCTTGCGGATGCCGAAGGCTTTATTATTTTTAATGGCGTGTTACACGGCTATTGCGGAACGTCAAAAAAAGTTGTTATTCCCAAAGGTGTGACGAGCATTGGCGAGTGTGCGTTTAAGGATTGCAGCAGCTTGACAAGCGTAGTCATCCCAGACAATGTAACAAGCGTTGGTGAAGAAGCATTTCGCATGTGCAAGCAGATATCAGATTTCACTTGTCCGTCGCCTTTTATTGACGAATTGCCCAACATCCTCCCCAAGACACAGCATACCATCGTTCTCCACATTGATGACATCACGGATGTCAGCGTGAAGTTCCGGCCCGGTGCGGCAGTGGGCTTTGCCGAGGATGGCCGCGACTGCGCCGACGAGAACGGCAAGCAATATTGCAAGTACATCAAATCCAACGCTGTCAAGCTGGTCGGTGTGGCCGCCGAGCATCCCGCCCTGCTCTACCTGATGCTGCGGGAGAAGCTCATTGCCGCCAAGGATTTGGACGCGGTGACGGCGGCGGTGCAGAAGACCGGCAACGCGGAGCTGATCGCCGCCGTGCTGAACTACGGCAACAGCGCCGTCTCCGAACAGGACAAGGAGAAGGTGCGTCAGAAGAAGGACCAGCGAGAGACGAATGTGACCAACTTTATCTTCGATGCCGAAAAGCTGGAAGCCCTGAAAGGCAAGACCTTTGTGGTCACGGGAAAGCTCAAGACCTTCGTCAGCCGCGACGAGCTGAAGGAGTGCCTGACCACCTGCGGCGCGGCGCTGACCGAGACGCTGGCGGAGGGCGTGGACTACCTCATCACCAACACGCCGGACTCCGGCACGGCCAAAAACAAAAAGGCCGTCGAGCTGGGCGTCGCCCGCATCACCGAGGCGCAGTTCAACGCCATGATCGGTAGAAAAGCGGAGGAATAAGCGCGCTGGCAGGAGAGGAAGTATCCTCTAAAATGTGCCTTAAACGTGACTTGCAAGAAATAAAGTGTGCAATGATTGCACACTTTATTTTTTGCCTCATAAAACCGCATCTGACGAGCGTTTCTAAAAAGAACGAAAAATTGCTTCGCGGAAGGGATTGACAGGATTAAAAAATATGATATATTAGAATTATAATTACGAAGCTTTTTATTAGGGGAAGAAGTTTATCTTCTTTCCGATTTGAAGACACCACATGTTTTTGAGACAAGGTTACCTTAGGGTGGCTTTGTCTTTTTTTGCTAAAAAATAGGCTTTTACCATATTTTCTGACCGCAGGTGCGGGGAAGAAAGGAGGGGAGAACGGCCGCTGAAAGATTTTTGATAATATATGTGGGAATCTAAATGATCCCACATTCACGGAGAGAAATAGTATAAGCCATTCCAAAATTTGCTGCAGTTTCTGTTGCGCCAAAACCTAAAATACAAGGTTTTTCGACTATGGAAACACGACGGCTTCAGACTGGAATAGACATGACGTATAACAACACCAAATACCTCCCCTCCTGCATCTGCACCGCATGAGGATTTAGAATATGTCTCTCCGGATTATCGATTTCTTTGGCCTGTCCGTCACTTACCGCGTGGAGGTGCGCAAGGCGGGTCCTACGATTTTTCTTTCCTTGCGCTCCAGCGATGGTGTGCACA
>ERZ808267.511-NODE-511-length-11411-cov-2.973406_pt1 | contig 11411 bp, 10 predicted proteins | sample MGYA00521241_ERZ808267 | MGnify/ENA primary metagenome ERZ808267 (study PRJEB31516, sample SAMN03275592) | gut metagenome | biome: mammalia-associated habitat; material: feces | host: Papio cynocephalus | place: Kenya | collected 2012-07-19 ... | reverse complement strand
GTGGCAGCAGAAAACTGACTTTCAAATTTTGCACGTTACCAAAATTTGAAAGTCAGTTTTCTGCTGCTTAAAGGGTGTTATCGTATAAAAAATAATTGATTAACAAAAATGTTTGCATATATAACTAATTTGTTTTAACGCCTATAAGGCAATAAAATATAGTCAAACTCAAATTATTAAGCAGAATACACACAGCGTTCAGAAAATAAAAATTCCCAAATTTTGGTAACGTGCAAAATTTGGGAATTTTCTTTTTTTGAACGCCTCTTTCATTCGGGAAAAGCGTTGCTATTCTTGACGAAGCGGCTCACCGGAGACAAGACGCTCCTTCGATTCGACAGGATTGGAATAAATGCGTAGGAAAATGTCACGAAGCTCAGCGCGGTTCAGACGACGCTCCACCTTGTCGAGCTTGTGCTCGGTATATTCAGTGAACTTCTCTACATCCTCCGGAGTGTAAAGCTCGGCATACTTGTAACTATGGTTAACAAGGTCGTAGGCGATGTAGTTTGTCTTCCAAAGCTGATAACCAGCAATGATCCTCTTGTCAACAGCATGCCTTATGGCTTGATAACGGTCATTCTTGTCGCAACGAGATGCCAGTTCGATCTCATCAGGAGTCAACGGCAACCCGAAATTCAGATGCACGTTACCCTTCTGCTGACGGATGCCCATCACAATACTGTGCATGTCCTCCGTGCGAGTCTTGACATACTTCTGAGTCCTGGAGATAAGTATCTCGCGAGCTTTGCGGACATCGCACGGCTCATATTCATAGGAGATGCTCAAAGGCACAATATTCAACTCGGTGAAATTCTCTTGGAATGACTTGGTGCCGCTCATGTCAAGCATTTTCAACAAGCCCTGCTCGGTAGTGTCAATACCATCCTTAGTACGTCCCTGCCTCTGAGCCAACCAGATAGACGATTTACCAGAAGTGATAGTTTGACGAATATATTTGGAAAGGATCTGTGACGACAGATAAAGTTCCCTCGCTGAGATGCCACGGATGACGCGTATCATCCTATTGGAGCGGAGAAGATATTCAACGGTCTTGCTCTGCTTGATAAGGTTGTCACCGACACAAATTTCTGTCATAGGAATGCCATTCCTGAAAAGCACCAACTGAGTGATTGCCGGATCAAGAATGATGTCCCTATGGTTGGACATGGCAAGGAACTTTCCCTTGATCTCCTTGATGTAGCTTATGCCATCGTAAGAAAAATTGTGTATGGTGTTTTCCATGACCCACGTCACGGCCTTGTTCATTACAATTTCTTGGAACTCGTCAATATTATGCACGCTTTTCAATGCGTTCCGAAGGAATGTGATTGGTTCGTCAGGGAAAAGGTACTCGGAAATAGCTAGTACAGCGGGATGATTCGCGACCTTGTTCAAGGCCTCGACCGCCTCAGCATCGTTGTAAGGACAGATGCTTTCGAATTCAGATGAATCAGCCATAATTAATCATCATTAGTAATCTTTGCAAAAATAAGCAATTTACTTAACATTCGCAAAGACTAGTAACCTACACTACGCAAAGGGCTTAAGCATCACGACGGAAAAGCAGTGAGCTATCACCATAGCTAAGGAAGCGGAAATCGTGACCAAGAGCATAGTCATAGATAGTCTTCCAATCACCACCGACAAATGCAGAAATCAACAGAATCAGAGTACTTTCCGGCTGATGGAAATTCGTTATCAGAATGTCAACAAGCCTGAAACGGAATCCCGGCACGATGATAATCCTAGTGCCGACCTTGAGTTCATTAAGTCCATTATTCTCCAAATATGAGATAATGGCATCCAATGATTCTTCCAATGAGTATGAATATTCCCTCTCGTACGGTGCCCACTGCCCGACATCCTCAGGCCTGCCTTTCTCGATGCAGCTGACACCGACATAGTACAAAGACTCCAAGGTACGAACGGAAGTCGTCCCGACCGCTATAAGTTTGCCTTTATTGGCACGGATTCGCTTGATAAGCCCTAGAGTCACCACAAACGGCTCCCTATGCATAGGATGATCTGCAACATCCGAACTCTTGACCGGAAGGAAAGTGCCGGCCCCGACATGGAGGCAGACATTCTCGCAATCAATACCTTTCGCAGTAATCTCATCCAACACGGCCTGGGTGAAATGAAGTCCAGCGGTAGGAGCGGCCACGGATCCACGAATATGCGCGTACAGAGTCTGATAGCGTTCAGTGTCAATAGATTCCGTTTCTCGGTTCAGATACGGAGGAATCGGAACCGTACCGCACAATTCCAAAACGCGGGAAAAAGGATTGCCATCCTGCCATGAAAACTCAACAGTCCCAGTCTCACCGTTACGCTCCACCAAAGTGGCCTTCAATCCCATAGCAGAGATCAAACCATTGTTATCAGGATTATACAAGGAAAGAATGTCACTCTTCCAACGCTTGGCGTTTCCTATTACACATTTCCAGCGGCAACGCTCAGTGGAGGCAAAAGCGGTATTATACTCAGGAGGAGCAATAGGCTCAAGACAGAATATCTCAATGTGCGCTCCAGTTTCCCGCTGAAAATGAAGCCTAGCTGGCACAACCTTGGTGTCATTGAATATCATAAGGGAGCCGGAGGGCAGGAGTGAAGGAATATCCTTGAATATGTACTCGCTGACATTCCAGTCTTTGTAGCGAAGAAGCTTGGACGCATCTCGCTCCGCAAGTGGGTATTTTGCGATCCTTTCATCGGGGAGTAGGTAATTGTAATCCTCTATTTTTACAGAAGGTATCATCTCGTTGAGATTTTAAAATTTCACACAAAGTTAGCCTAAGTATAAGAAATATCAAATTCTCGAATATGCCTGGTCACCTAAATATTTTAGTCTTAAATCTAGTTCACATACATAAATTGCTATGTAACTTTTGTAAACTTTGAGCCAACTTACGGCTTTGATTAAATATGTATAATAAGAAATTATTATTAAAGACAAATTCAGGTCATAATCTACTTAACACTAGTAAATTATACCATGTTAAATAAATTATAAATATAATTATTATGCGTAAACTCGGACCAACTGCAGCTATTTTACATAATTATTAGAGACAATGCTGCATTAAACTTAGTAAAAATTAATGACTTACTCTAGTCTAGTTATACTATTTTCTAATTAAGTTATGCTTATTCAGTAATCCATTTTACTTTTGTAACACCATGCTTGGTGTTGATTTTTACATTCATTTATGTTATTTTTGTAAATAAATCACATTTGTAATGAACAACAGATTGCAAAGATTTTTGGGTGCAGAGAACATCACACAATCACAACTGGCGGAAAAACTCGGGGTGGCCAAAGCTAGCATATCGCATATTCTAGCTGGCAGAAACAAACCAGGATTTGATTTCATTCAGAGCATGGCGCAGTGCTACCCTGATCTCAATCTGGATTGGCTGATAGCAGGCAAGGGGAAAATGTATAAAAGCCAGACTTCTTCCCAAGCCAATCAACCGTCCGAGGAGCCTTCTATACCCACCACGGTTAAGTCTAACGGCCAATTATTCGATTCTCAAGAACCAAATCTGTTCCCAGAAATGACGGAACAGTCTGATCATCAACCTAAAACGGAGCAAGTGTCCCCTGCCGAATCCGCACCTATTCCACCAAAGATCTCGAAGATTCTGGTCTTCTATGACAATGGTACGTTCAAAGAGATAGATTGACAGTATATTTAGAAGAAAACCTTTCAGCGTTCTGCTGATTTTGTCTAAATTTGTTGTCAAATAAAACCAGTGGACGGAAATAACACCGCGCCTTGGGTAAAACATCAATGAATATGTACAGACAACTCATTAGGCCAATATTATTCAAATTTCCTCCGGAAACGGCACATAATCTCACATTCAAGGGACTCAAGTTTCTTCGACATATTCCTTTTGCAGGAAGGCTATTGAAGTTGATCTACAGCCACAAGACTCCATCGTTGTCTAGAAATGTGTTTGGAATTGATTTTCCGTCACCAGTCGGTCTTGCAGCCGGTTTGGACAAAAACGGAGAATTGTACAATGAACTCTCATGGTTCGGCTTCTCCTTCATCGAGATAGGTACCCTTACCCCAGAAGCTCAGGCTGGCAATCCTAAACCACGTCTGTTCCGGCTTCCGCAGGACAATGCCATCATCAACCGGATGGGAATCAATAACAAAGGGATACGAAACGCAATCCAACATATTCAAAAGGACCCTCCGAAAACAATTCTTGCAGCAAGCATAGCTAAGAATAGCACAAGTGCGTCCGATGAGGACACCATAGCCGACTACAAAAAGGCCTTCTCTTTCATGTATGACTTTGTGGACATGTTCACCGTGAATGTCTCATGCCCTAATGTGCACGGATTGCAGAATCTCCAGGATGTGTCGTACCTATCAGACATCATGGATCCGTTGCTTGAACTTAGAATCTGCTACGATGAGTATAAGCCTATTCTTGTCAAGGTCTCCCCTGACATTCCAGTCGAGGAACTGGACGAGATTCTGAAATACTGCATGCAGTCCGGAATCGATGGAATCGTGGCCGGAAACACCACCAGATCGCGCGAAGGACTGAAAACCAGCAAGTCAAAGGTAGAAAAAATCGGCAACGGAGGACTTTCCGGAGCACCTTTGTACGCCAAGAGCCTTGCCATGGTCAAACATATTCATCAGTTTACTTCGGGAAGGCTGCCGATTGTGGGAGTCGGTGGCATCATGACACCTGAGCAGGCAAAAGAAATGCTGGACGCTGGAGCAAGTCTGATTGAAATCTACACAGGGTTCATCTACGAAGGACCTTCATTAGTGAGAAGAATCAATAAATATTTGGAAACTAACAATCCGGATAATAATTAAAGCAATATGGCAAATGCATCAATCTGCACTATCGGTGACGAGATTCTGATCGGCCAGATAGTAGACACAAATTCCTCACACATATCATGCGCACTAGAAGAAATAGGAGTAAAAGTTACCAGAATGCTCTCTTTCGGAGATGACCATGATGAGATCGTTAAGAATTTAACGAATGAGCTTACTCACAATGACATAGTCATCACAACCGGAGGTCTTGGTCCAACCAAGGATGACATCACCAAAGCGGCTTTGGCTGAGATTTCAGGAAGCAAAGGCTATGTTACCCATAATGGGCAGCTGAAAATGGTCCACGAGATTCTTCACGCTAGAGGTCTCGACGTTCTGGACATCAACAAGGCTCAGGCCCTCGTTCCTGACACCTGCGAAGTTATTGTCAATCATCTAGGGACAGCTCCGATTATGGTGTTCCGCTTTCCGAGAGAAAGGTTCGGACATGCAGTGACCCTTTACGCCCTTCCCGGTGTCCCGTTCGAGGCCATCGGAGCGATTCCTGACATAATCAAGGACGTTAAAGAGCACAACGCACTCACTGACATATTCCATAAGTGTGTGATGGTTTTTGGCATGGCGGAGTCAGCTCTTTCTAAGGAAATCGAATCTTGGGAAGACAGCCTGCCCAAGGACATGCACCTTGCCTACCTCCCTAATCCATTGACAGGGGTCCGTCTTAGACTATCCATCTACGGTGGTTCCAAAGAGGAAGAGGAAAGACGCATAGACGATGCCTTCGCGCGGCTGAAGCCGATTCTGGGGGACAAGATATATTCCTACAAAGATGACACATTGGAAAATGCCATTGGAGCATTGCTACGTGGCACAGGAATGACCCTCAGCGCAGCGGAATCCTGCACAGGCGGCAAAATTTCTTCATTGATCACATCCGTCCCTGGAGCTTCTGAATATTACCTCGGCTCCGTCACCTCCTACGCGATCGCGATAAAGGAAAAAGTACTTGGCGTGCCTGATGCCACTATTAATGAATATGGCGTGGTAAGCTCAGAAGTGGCAACTGCAATGGCCGAAGGAGTCCGAAATTTGACCGGGAGTACCTACGCTGTCTCGACCACAGGACTAGCTGGTCCCGGAGGCGATGAACACAACCCGGTGGGCACAGTCTGGATCGGAATCTCAGGTCCAAACGGCACAAAATCGGTAAAAAAAGTCTATAAAAACGACAGAAAAAGGAATATTGAGAGATTTGCCGCTGCTGCGCTCAATGAACTCAGGCTATTTATTCTCAACGACCGTAAATAGTTAGAAATAAGTAGTGGTAACAAATTTGTTTATTCCGTAAACATTTTTGTCACCACTAATTAATTGCCTTTAGACGATTATTTTGCCGCCTGTTCACTCACTTCATTGAAAACTCTGAGGAAATTCCGGCCAGCTACCTTTTCAATCTGGTCATCAGTATATCCCCTTCGAGACATTTCATCAAAAATAACTCTGATTTTTGAGACATTTTCAAGTCCGACTGGCGTTACCTCAATACCATCAAAGTCGGAGCCTATTCCAACACTGTCCATGCCTGCGACTTTCACAGCATGGTCAATGTGGTCCACAACATCCTTGTAGGAAGGCCTAGGAAGAGCCGCCATCTCATCCTGAACTGCGTTCCATGCCGCAGCTTTTTCTGGGTTCAAAGGATCGCTGATCCAATCCTGCTCAGTCCAACTTTTCGATTCCAGACCAGAATCCGCCAGAGTCTTAGCGAACGCATCTGATAGAAACACCGGATAGAAGTTAATCTGTATGACGCCACCCTTGTCCGCGAGAGCCCGAAGCATCTCATCGGACATATTCCTTCTATGATGAGCCAACGCACGACAGCATGAATGAGTAGAAACGATTGGCGACTTAGAGCACTTGAGCACATCGAAGAATGTCTCATCCGATGCATGGGCTATGTCAATGATCATTCCGAGACGGTTCATTTCAGCGACTACTTCCCTGCCGAACGGGCTGAGTCCATGCCAACGCTGTCCTTGGGCGGCAGAGTCTGCGATTTCATTGTCCGCATTGTGTGTCAAGGTAATATAACGGACACCAAGACGATGGAATACACGAAGGAGGGATAAGGATTTCTGAATCGGAGCACCATTCTCCATGCCGATGAGTATCGAGATCAGTCCCTTGGACTTGTTGCGCAGAGCTTCTTCCGGAGACATCGCAAGTGCAGCCTTGTCAGGATTGGCACCGATCTGGTCATAAATGCGTCCTATCATCTCCAAGGCATGACGCGTTGCTGCATCAGGAGCCATGTCTGCCGAAGTGTACAAAGCGAAAAAAGAAGCGTCCACCCCACCAGCCTTAAGCTTAGGCAGATCAACATGTCCTCTTTCATTGTCTATTCCTATGTCGCGTCCCCTCATCATCATTGTAGGGGTGTCGCAATGAGAATCTAAGACAAACATTACTGACGAGTAACTGAAGCGTTCTGAATCTTCACAATCTTGATTAGTGGATCTCCTGAATAGCAAACACTTGCGCCTTTGCCTAAATCAAGAGAAAGAGCCTTGGCCGGTGTCACAGTCAGATCAGCTCCGTCCAACGAGACATTGACATCATCCACGGACATCGTGACTGCATCAATCTTTGACGAGCCTCCCTTGCCTGTAACATTCAAGATGTTAGTCTTCCCAGAAAGTGAAAGTTTTGCACTTCCTGCTGTGCAAACAGAAGAAGTCTCACATTGCCCGTTAATCGCAAGATCAGCGGATCCGGAATTGTTGACCTCAAGGGTCTTGGCTGAGTACTCAAGAACAACGGTAGCGCTACCTTCAGCATTGACTGTGATCTTGTCCACTGCCTTTACATTGATGGACGACAACTTAGATTTCTTGCTGACTGAGAGCGAGGCTGAGTTGGCGTTGACGTTAAGATTGGTTATGCTGGACGTCCCGGAAAGACTCACTTTTAAATCAGTCGAGTTCAAGTTACCGACAGATGAAAAAGTACAATCATCGTTCAATGTAATAGAGTTAAGAACAGGAACATAAACTGTAGCTTCAAGTACGGGTCCATCCGAATTCTTACCCTTAAATGATTTCTTGACTTCCTTTGGGACCGATTTCTCATCTATGCCGATGTACAGTGTGCGCGCTTTCACATAGCATTGGATGTAACTCTCTAGAGCATCGCTGACCTTGAACTTAGCATTGTACCCTGCCTTCTCTACCATAGTAACTTTAAATCCGTTAGAAACGGAGATGGCATCAAATTCTGAATATTCATGCTCAATGGTCCGTGTCTGCGCAAACGAAAGAACGGAAGCTGAAGCAATTGTAAAAACCACAAGCAACAAAGACTTGATATTCATAGCATTTTTAATTTAAATATTCTTAACTATCTAATTTTTCCATCAAAGATTCCCACTCAGCAGTCTTGTGCTCAAGCTCACGCTTATCCTCTAGATAGCTTCTTGTGAGTTCCATGATGTCGTCGCCAGATCCAGGATTGGAAAGAATCTTCTCTATTTCCTTCATTCTAGCCTCGACCTTACCGATCTCGGATTCAAGAAATTCGACCCTATGCCTAATCTTGCGTATTTCCTTCGAATCATTCCTTCTCTGCTCGAACTCCTTCTGTGCCTGTTCTTTTTTGGCAATGGAGTCATTGCTTTCTGAGGCTGACGAAGTGATATTCCCAGTGCTAGGCGAGAATCGCCTCTCCAGTTCCTGAAGATTCTCTATCTTCCTCTCTTCCAAGAATTCATGGACGCTTCCAAGATGCTCCTTGACCTTTCCGTCACGGAACTCGTACATCTTGTCAACCAAGCCTTCGAGGAAATCTCGGTCATGGGACACGACAATCAACGTGCCATCGTAAGCCTTCAACGCCTGCTTGAGAATGTCCTTTGACTTGATGTCCATGTGATTGGTCGGCTCGTCCAGAGCAAGGACATTGTACGGCTGAAGCATGAATTTCGCCATTCCTAGACGCGCGCGCTCTCCGCCCGACAGGACGCTGACCTTCTTGTCAATGTCTTCGCCTCTGAACAGGAACTGCGCGAGAATGTCACGAAGCTTGTTCCGGACATCTCCAACGGCTATGTTGTCTAGGGTCTCCCAAACCGTAAGATTGCGGTCAAGGATGTCTTCCTGGTTCTGCGCATAGTAACCGATGGAGACATTATAACCGGTCTTGGCCTCGCCACTTATAGGCTGTAACTCTCCCATAATCACACGCATAAGTGTGGTCTTACCTTCACCATTGCGTCCGATGAGAGCGACTTTCTCTCCCCTTCTTACCTCAATCTCTGCGTTCCTGAAAACGACCTTCTCCGGATAGCCTACAGTCAAGTCCTTCCCCTTGAACACAATGTCTCCAGAACGTGGTGCCGGAGGGAATTTGACAGTCAGCGTCACATTATCCGTCTCGTCAATCTCCACTCTGTCAAGCTTTTCAAGTTGCTTTATTCGTGACTGGACCTGATTAGACTTAGTCGGCTTGTAGCGGAAACGGTTGATGAAGTCCTCCGTTTTCTCGATCATCTTCTGCTGGTTCTCGTAAGCTGCCATCTGCTGCGCAAGCCTTTCCTTTCGTAACTCGACATACTTGCTGTAAGGGACCTTGTAGTCATGAATATGACCGAGCATGATCTCGACCGTGCGGTTCGTAACGTTGTCGAGGAACCGCCTGTCGTGTGAGACCAAGAGCAATGATCCACGATGCCCCTTAAGATAATCCTCCAGCCATTCGATTGACTCGATGTCAAGGTGGTTGGTAGGCTCGTCCAAAAGCAGTACATCAGGTTCGGACAGCAGAATCTTCGCCAGTTCGATACGCATGTTCCACCCTTGGCTGAAAGTCTCAGTCTTCCTGCCGAAATCCTCGTCCTTGAATCCCAACCCCAGAAGCGTTTTCTGAGCAAGAACCTCAGGAGGTTCGGACTGACTCATCGACATGGCGTCCGTCAGGTCGTTGAGACGGTTGATCAAGGAGAGATATTCATCTGATTCATAGTCAGTTCTCTCTGCAAGCTGTGCATTGACACTGTCAAGCTCGGCTTGAATCTCAGTGATGTGATCGAAAGCGGTCAACGTCTCCTCCATCACGGTTCTGCCCTTGTGGTGCTCCATGATCTGAGGAAGGTAGCCGATCCTAAGGTCATTAGGCTTGTCAATGCTTCCAGAAGTCGGACTTTGAAGACCGCAGATCAGTTTCATGATTGTTGACTTACCTGCTCCATTCTTGCCGACGAGACCTATCTTGTCTTTCTCACTAATGTGGAAATCAATGCTATCTAGAAGTGTGTAGCCTCCATAGGCCACTGTCAATCCATTAATCGAAATCATTTAAGCCTCCTTCTTGATTAGTTCCTCTTCAGGTGGAGCTGGCTTGCAGCATAAGACACACACTTCGTACAAGATCAGCAACGGAGCCGCAGCAATCAACATTGACATAGGATCAGCTGGAGTGATGATTGCAGCGATGCAGAGAATCACCACGATGGCATGCCTGCGATACTTAACCAAAGTGTTCCTTGTCACAATACCCAGTTTGGAAAGGATTACCACCACGATAGGAAACTCAAACACAATGCCGAACGCCAGTACAGTTGAAGTAAACATCGAGATGTAAGAAGTCAGCGAGATTGTGTTCATAACCTCATCACTGATCTTATAGCCCATGAAAAAGTTGAGCGAAATCGGCACTATCAGATAGTAACCAATGACAAGACCGAGATAGAACAGGAAGGATGCGGCAAGGAATGCTCCTCTGACTGCACGTTTTTCATCCCTGTAGAGAGCCGGGGCTATGAACTTCCATATTTCAAAACAGACATAGGGAAAAGACAGTATGAACCCTAACTCGAACGCTACCTGAAGATGGATGAAGAACTGGGCTGAAATTTCCAGATTGACAAGGGACATCTGCATGTCTCCTAATCTCATCCAACGATATATGAAGAAATCACTCCGTGTAGGGGCCAGGATGATGTCATCAAAAACCAGCGACTTGAAACAAAAGACAACGACACTGACAAGCGTAATGACAAGCACTGAGCGGAACAACGTCCCCCTCAGCACTTCAAGATGGTCCCAAAAGGACATCTCAGCCTCACCAGCCGCCATTATTTCTTTTCGATCTTCTCGATTTTGTCAGGAGTCTTGGCAGTGGAATTGAGATCCTTGTCAATGTCACTGATCTGACTCTCTACCTCGTTCATGCCATCCTTGAAGCTCTTGACGCCTTTTCCAAGGCCCTTCATGAGTTCTGGAATCTTCTTTCCACCGAAAAGGAGAATGATGACAAGGGCGATGATCACCACCTGCCAAGGACCTACAACGCCCAAAGGAACTATAAAAAACATATTCTAAATTATTATTGTGTTATCTATCTATCATTTATGTGAGCCTCAATCGCCTTCACTAGTTTTTCAGGGCAACGCACAGGGCGGCCAGTCTGCTTGTTTAGGAAGCCAAGAGAGACCTTTCCCTCCACACAGAGCACTCCGTCCTGATTGTAAACGGCCTGCCTGATGTAAAGCTTCGCCATAGGAACCTCGTCAATCATCGCGACCGCGCGGACGAC
>ERZ808267.509-NODE-509-length-11426-cov-2.842582_pt1 | contig 11426 bp, 10 predicted proteins | sample MGYA00521241_ERZ808267 | MGnify/ENA primary metagenome ERZ808267 (study PRJEB31516, sample SAMN03275592) | gut metagenome | biome: mammalia-associated habitat; material: feces | host: Papio cynocephalus | place: Kenya | collected 2012-07-19 ... | reverse complement strand
CGACTTTACTTCTTCGCTTCTTTGCATCTAAGCATCTTAAAATCCAAGCTGTATAACTTCTTAGCTGCCTAGCTGCTTTGATACCGACTTTGCCTCTTCGCATCTTTGCATCTACGCATCTTAAAAACAGATATAAACCGTGATTATGAGAGGGTTTTAGACTATTGCCCCCCCCCCGATGCAACTAAAAAATCTCTTTTTCATAAAAATTCCTCTCTGCTCTGTGTTAACATTTCTATTTTAACAAATTTTTTGAAGTTTTTCAAGTCTATCGTTGCACCAAATTATAAACCGGTGTTGCTCCGTTCAAATCAATATATCTGAAAACATTCAACACAATTCCTGGAGCGAAAAAGTAATTGTTGTTTGTCGGAGTTATTCTTAGCATTGACTTATTCGCATCAACTTTTACAACACTTGCTAAATACTGCCTATTTACCGCAGTAAACAAAATATAACCCGTTTTTGACTGTATTTCATCAATCGTAAATCTATTTGCATTAATACTTGCAATCGCCATATAGAACAATTTTTCAGGTGTTAAAATATAATTTCTTGTACAAATATTATAATCAATACTTTGGGGAGTAACCAATGTACTCAAAGACATTCCATCCTCTGCAATAGCAGAAACACCACCCATAACCAGCATTAACATTGTTATTAAAAATAGTTTTATTGTTCTTTCCATGACTCACCTACATTTACATCAACAAGACAACGGCTGATTTAGCTCCATTGCCTCTTTTACCAATTTTGTAACTACATCTAATTCCGATTTCAAAACTTCAACCACAAGTTCATCGTGAACCTGAATTATCATTTTTGATTTAAGATTATTTTCTTTCAATTTCTTTGAAAACTCAATCATCGCAATTTTCATCAAATCAGCTGCAGTGCCTTGCATTGGCTGATTAATTGCAGCTCGTTTCCCAAACTCTCTAATCATTGCATTAGAACTTGCAAGTTCGGTTTCCAAATATCTTTTTCGTCCGAAAATCGTTTCAACATAACCTTTTTTCTCGACTTCAAGAACTGTTCCTTCCATATAAGCCTTAACTCTCGGATATGTCGCAAAATATTTATTTATAAATTCTTCCGCCTCTTTATTTGAAATCCCTATAGCTTTTGCCAAACCATATTTGCTCTGACCATAAATTATTCCAAAATTTACCGCTTTTGCTTTATAGCGCATTTCTTTTGTAACTTCTTCAACTGGGACTTCAAAAACCTTTGATGCTGTCAAAGTATGAACATCAATCCCGCTATTAAAAGCTTCTGACAAGTGTTTGTCCTCTGTTATATGCGCCAACAATCTCAATTCAATCTGAGAATAATCCGCAGACAAAATCAAATAATTTTCTTTATCTTTAGGCGCAAAAGCATTTCTAATTTTATTTCCTTCTTCCGTTCTAACAGGAATATTCTGCAAATTCGGATTAGACGACGACAATCTGCCGGTAGCAGTAACTGTTTGATTGTAAGTTGTATGTATTCTGCCATCTTTTCTCTCAATCAAAGCAGGTAAAGCCTCTGTATAAGTAGATTTTAGCTTAGAATATTTTCTGTAATCCAAAATCAATTGAGCGATTTCATAATCCTCAGCCAATTCTTCCAAAACCGCAGCACTTGTAGAATACGCAGCTTTTCCTCTTTTTTTGCGAGATTTAATCCCCATCTTATCAAACAGAGTTTCACCAACTTGTCGAGGAGAATTTATATTGAACGGAACACCAGCCAATTCGTAAACTTTTCCCTCAATTTTGGCTAATTCTGCATTCATAAAAGCGGTCAAATCATTCAAATATTTTTCGTCAATAGAAACACCGTCATATTCCATATCTGCTAAAACAAAGGTCAACGGAACTTCTATATCATAAACTAATTTCAACTCGTTTTCATCAAGATTTTCTGACCAAAATTTAGTCAATTCAACAATTATAGCTACTTCTTCCGATGCAAAATTCAAAATAGCATCCAAATTTGCATCTTCAAACTTTAACTGTTTTTTCTTCTCTTTTTCAAACGGCGCAAACGGAGTAATCGCATGATCTAAATTTTCTAAAGCTTGAATATCTAGTTCATGATTTCTGTTAGTATCTTTGACATAGCTTGCAAGCATTGTATCAAAAATTATACCTTTTGTTTCAACTCCCAAACACCTCAACACATTGTATTCAGATTTTGCATCATGAGTTGTCTTTTTGATTTTTTCATCCTCAAATACAGGTTTAAGAATATTTATAACATCTTCTTCCCTCAACTGATTTTCGATTGAAGAATGTCTTAACGGGATATAAAAAGTTTTTGTTTCTGAATTGTCGTCATCATTAATAGAAACTCTATCATTTGCACTCAATCCTTTTTTATAAGCAACAGAAATACCTGTTAAAGAAGTATTTACGGCATTTTTGATATTTGCATAAAGTTTAAAAGCAATTAATGACTGTTGTTTCAAATCATCAACTAATTTTTGCAAATCATCAGTATCCGTAATACATTTTTTATCAACCGCAAAATCAGAACTTTTATTGATTTCTTGATTAACTGCCTCTGAGAAAAATCCCAATTGAACAGAGCCGTCAGGGTTAATTTGCGGAGTTTCTTGTGGAACCGAATGTTCAACTTTGTCAAAAGAATACAAAATTGAATTAATGTTTTTTATAAATGTATAAAACTGCATTTTTTTCAAAAATTCTGTAACCTTTGCAACATCTGGCAATTCAACTTTTGTTTTATCAAAATCAAAATTTACATCCAAATCTCTGATAATTGTTGCCAAATATTGACTTAATTTAGCTTGTTCAATACCATTACAAATCTTTTCTCTAACAGATTTTTCAGGAATATTTTCGCAATCTGCCAAACACGCATCCAATGTGCCATAACGAGCAAGCAATTTTTGCGCAGTTTTTTCTCCAATTCCCTTAATTCCCGGAATACAGTCAGAAGTATCACCTCTCAAGCCTTTATAATCTATAACCTGATTTGGATAAACACCCAATTTTTCATAAATTTTGTCCCAGTTATATTCAATAAGTTCACCATTTTTCGGCAATATAACTTTTACACAACCATCTTTATCAACCAATTGAAAAGCATCCTGATCACCTGTCAAAATCAAAACTTTATGACCAAGTTCGCACGCTTCTCGAGAAATAGTGCCGATAACATCATCTGCTTCAAAACCTTCTTTTGTATAAATCGGAATACTAAACGCTCTCAAACCTTCGTTTATCAACCCCATTTGCACTCTCATAGGATCTGGCATGGCAGAACGATTGCATTTGTAATCTGCAAATTTTTCTGTTCTAAAAGTTTTGTGACTAACGTCAAACGCAACCGCAATCGCATCAGCTTTTAAATCCTCATTTTTAAGCAAATCAAAAATTGCCTTAAAAAATCCATACACCGCCCAAGTCGGAGTTCCGTCAGACGTTTTCATATTGGTTCTTTCAAGCGCATAATATTGCCTAAAAGCTAGTGCATGTCCATCTATTAAAATTAAAGTTTTACTATTCCCCATAGCTCTATTTTCTCATAAAAACCAAACCTTGACAAATTGTTAAGTTAAAATAAATAAAAAGGGCGACTTAACATCGCCCTTTAAATTATGCACTGATTTCTTTGTTGTCATCTTTGGTTGGCAATGGCACAACCTCTGCATTTTTTCGATTTTTAACCATATCAGCCGTAACAACAAATTTTTTGATATCATTTTTGGTCGGAACATCATACATAACATCAAGCATGATTTCTTCAACAATTGATTTCAAAGCTCTTGCACCAGTCTTACGTTTGATAGCTTCTTGTGCAATCAAATCAATTGCTTCTGGTTCAAATTCCAAATCTACGCCATCCATTTCTAACAAACATTTGTATTGTTTTACAACGGCATTTTTTGGTTCAGTCAAAATCATTTTCAATGTTTTTTCGTTCAATTGATCCAAAACTGCATAAACAGGAACACGACCGATAAATTCAGGAATTAAACCGAATTTTAGCAAGTCTTCCGGTTGCAACTTTTTCAACATTCTAGCAGCTGCAGCCTCTTTTTCAACCTGCGTCATAGGAGCTTTAGCACCAAATCCAACAGATGTACCTTCACCTGCTCTGTGTTCAACAATCTTATCCAAGCCAACGAAAGCACCGCCAACAATGAACAAGATATTTTTTGTATCAATTTCAATAAATTCCTGATGAGGATGTTTTCTTCCACCTTGAGGCGGAACATGTGCAACAGTTCCTTCAATCATTTTCAATAAAGCCTGTTGAACACCTTCACCTGAAACATCACGTGTAATTGATGTATTTTCTGATTTTCTTGAAATCTTATCAATTTCGTCTATGTATATAATTCCACGTTCAGCTTTCGCAGAATCAAATTCGGCATTCTGATATAATCTTAACAGAATATTTTCAACGTCATCACCAACATAACCGGCTTCTGTCAATGTTGTAGCATCTGCAACCGCAAACGGAACATCCAACATTTTAGCCAAAGTTTGAGCCAACAAAGTTTTACCAGAACCGGTCGGTCCAACAAGCAAAATGTTAGACTTTTGAATTTCAACGGCATCTTTATCAGCTTCTTTGTTATGTTTCAAACGTTTATAGTGGTTATAAACTGCAACTGACAAAACCTTTTTCGCATCATCTTGCCCAACAATATATTCATCAAGATACGCTTTAATTTCATGAGGTTTTGGAATAGGTTTTTCTTCAACCGCAGCTTCAGCTCCTTCACCGCCTTCTTTATCTTTATTTTCGAAAAATTCTTCATCAAGAATTTGGTTACAAAGCTCAACACATTCATCACAAATGTAAACCTCAGGACCGGCAATTAATTTTTTTACTTGATCCTGTGATTTTCCACAAAATGAACATTTTAATCTACTATCATCATGTTTTGGCATAATATAACTTTCTTTATTAATTTACTCTATTATTTGACGACATAAGTCCAAACACTCATAACAAATTTTTGTATCATTTTTACTGTAAAAAATATCATTTAATTTTTTTTGTAATCTTCCACAAAAAGAACATTTCGATTTACCATCGTCAAAACTTTGTTTTATTGTATCTGGTGTCACCGTCAAATACTCAACGCATTCGTTACAAATATTAGCTTCCACTCCTTTAATTATTTTTTTTACCTGAGTGGAGGATTTATTGCAAAAAGAACATTTAAAATCTTCAGTCAACACCTTATACCTTTTATTTACTACTTAATAGCATCTCTTGATACAACTCTATCAATCATACCGTATTCCAAAGCTTCTGCCGGAGTCATGATATAATCTCTATCTGTATCTTTTTCAATTTTCTTGATTGATTGACCAGTATTTGATGCCAAAATTTCGTTCAATGATTTTTTAATTCTCAAAATTTCAGCAGCTTGAATTTCGATATCAGTAGCTTGACCTTGTGCGCCACCCAAAGGTTGGTGAATTAACACTCTTGAATGAGGTAAAGCCATTCTCTTACCTTTTGTACCAGATGACAACAAGAATGCACCCATTGATGCTGCTTGACCTAAACAAATTGTAGATACATCAGCTCTGATATGTTGCATTGTGTCATAGATAGCAAAGCCGGCAGTAACAGAACCTCCTGGACTGTTAATATATAACATAATATCTTTTTCTGGGTTTTCACTATCCAATAACAACAATTGTGCTACAACCAAATTAGCAACCATGTCATCAATTGGAGTGCCTAAGAAAATAATTCTTTCTCTTAACAATCTTGAAAAGATATCGAACGAACGTTCGCCTCTGCTTGATTGTTCTATTACTACAGGTACAAAACTCATTTTTTTCTCCTTATAACATTATTATAAATTTCTTTACTATATTAATCAAATAATGTGCCGTAGTAAATACGGCACATATATTATTTTTTCGAATTTATTAAACTATTTGATTTCAACTTTGTTGTTGTTCATCAAAAATTCTCTAACTTTATCGTTCATAGCTTGTTGAGAAATTGATGCCAAAACTTCAGGATTTTGACCTAATTGTTTCAACAAATCTTGAGGTTTAAGACCGTAGGCTGCACCTAATTGAGCGAATTTAGCTTCCAAATCTTTTTGTTCAAGTTTAATACTTTCAACCTTAGCGATTTTGTCGATAACCAAAGAATTTTTAATTCTTGTCATAGCGTCTTCATCTAAGTTTTTCAACAACTGATCTTCGCCTTGAGCTTTTACTAAAGCATCCCAGTTAATACCTTGAGCAGCAAGTCTTTGTTTGTATTCTTCTCTCAAAGAGTTAACTTCTCTATCAATCATAGATTGAGGGATATCAACTTTAGCACCTTCAATAACTGCTTTGAAAACTTCGTTTTCAGAATTCATTTTATTTGTTCTTTCTCTTTGAGTTTCCAAATAGTTTTTGATATCTGCTTTTAATTCATCAACATTTTTGAAAGAACCAACTTTTTGAGCAAATTCATCATTAAGTTCAGGTAATTTCTTTTCTTTAATTTCATTGATTTTAATTTTGAAAGTTGCAGGTTGACCTTTCAATTTTTCATCGTGGTAATCTTCCGGGAAGTTTACTTTAATTTCAAATTCATCATTCAAGTTTTTACCAACCAATTGTTCCGCAAAACCTGGAATGAAGTTTGAATGTCCCAAATCCAACGGATAATTTTTAGCATCGCCACCGATGATTTTTTCACCGTTTGCAGTTCCTTCAAAATCGATTACTGCGATATCAGTATCTTTTGTTGGTCTGTCGATAACTGTTTCTTGAGTGCTATGTTGTTCTAACAATCTGTCAATTGATTTTTGCATTGCATCTTCTTCAACAGGAGAATCTTTAACTTCCAAAGTCAAATCTTTGTATTGCCCCAAAGTTACTTCTGGTCTAAGTTCTGCTTTTGCAGTAACTGTCAAATCTTCACCAATATTGAAGTTGTAGTTTGTAACGTATGGTTGAGCAATAATATCAAGATTGTTATCAACAACTGCTTGATTGATTGCTTTTGGCAACAAGTTTTCGATAGCTTCTTGTTTGATTCTTTCAGTTCCAACGTGTCTTTCAACAACTGCACGAGGAGCTTTTCCTTTTCTGAAACCATCAATATTTACATATTTTGAAATTGTGCTAACTGCTTTGTTATAAGCATCTGCTGCATCTTTTGCAGGAATTGTAATATCTAATTTTACAACATTTTCTTTTTCTTTTTCTAAAGTTACTTTCATTTTACCTTTTTCCTTTATATATATTAATACATGTGCCATAATCATACCTCAAAAAAGATTTTGTGCAAGTTTTCATGATATAATCAAAGGCATGGTAAGACTAATTAATGACGGAAATATAGATTTTTTGGCAAACACTGCATATTCAATGATGCGCTTGCAGGAAAAATTTACACACATTTATGAACACAACAATCCAAACATTTCACCTTGCATTTATGTAATGTGGCATGCAAACCAATTTTTGGTTCACGGAATTGAAGATAAAGCTCACCTTAGTATTTTGGTTAGCAACTCAATTGATGGAGAAGTTGTCGCAAGAGCAGTTGAAAAATGGGGATTTAAAGTCGTAAGAGGATCTTCGGGTAAAAAAGGGGCAGTTGAATCAACTATGCAAATGCTCCACAGACTAAAAGACGGAGAATGTGTCGGAATTATGGTGGATGGACCTAGCGGACCTTTACACAAAGTTAAAAACGGAGCAATCAAACTTGCTCAAATGTCAGGTGCGCCAATTATTCCTGCATATTGGTATTCTCCACAAAAAACATTTATCAGCTTGCCGTCATGGGATAAAATGAAAACTCCGTTCGGAGATTGCAAAATTTTAAATATTTATGGTAATCCGATTTATGTAAAACCGGAAGCAACAAACGAAGAACTTGCTCAAGTTAGGGATGAAGTAAAAACGCAACTTCTAAAATTGGAAGATATTGCGCCTGAAATTTACAACGAGGCTAAAAAACAAAAAAAATGGGAAAAGAAAAAATAATTAATATTTCTGCAATTCAAATGAATGCAGAAATTGCAAATAAAAAAGCTAATTTTGAAAAAGTAAAAAAAATCGTTGACAGGGATATTAAAGAAAATACAGATATTATTGTACTCCCTGAAGTTTGGACTGTCGGTTGGTCGCCAAAACACTTTAGAGATAGTGCAGAAGAAATTCCGACAAGCGAAACAATTGATTTTCTTTCAAATATCGCAAGAGATTGCAAAAGCTGGGTTATAGGCGGAAGTTTTATTACAAAAATCAACGACCATTATTATAACACCTGTCCGGTTCTAAACAGACATGGTGAATTAATCGCAACGTATTCAAAAAATCATTTATTTTCTTATTACGGAAGTGATGAAGGGAAATATGTTGAAGTTGGTCCATCTCCGGTTATGGTTGATATTGAAGGCGTTAAAACAGGTTTGACAATTTGTTATGATATAAGATTTCCTGAAATTTTCAGAGCATACAGAAAAGCCGGCGCAGATTTGTTGATAAATTGCGCAGCATGGGGACTTAAAAAGCCTATTCCGTGGGAATGTATGACAAAATGCAGAGCAGTCGAAAACCAATCTTTTATGGTTGCACTAACTCAATCAGGATATATTGAAGATGACGAATGGAATATCGGACATTCAAGAATAATTGATTACAAAGGCGATTCTATTGCAGAAATTAAAGACCAAAAAGAGGGTACAATGAATGCAACTTTGAATTTTGCGCCAATGTATGATTTTAGAAATAAATGTACTTGTATCAATGATATAAGAGAAACCTACGAGGTAAAAAGAGTATGAAAAACGGGTTAAAATTACTAGTTTGTTTGGCAACATTATTAAGTTTGCAATGTTCTGTATTTGCAAACGCAATTGATAAAACAATTTCTCAATCCGGAATTAACAAAGACGGAATTTCAATTTCTGTAAAAGAAATCGGCTCAGGAAAAATTGTTTATGAACAAAACTGCAAAAAACCAACCATGCCGGCATCTACCTTAAAAATTGTAACTCTTGCGGCATCGGTTGATACATTGGGGAAAGATTACAAATTTTCAACAAAATTATATAAAAACACAAATAATGAGTTGTTCTTAAAACTAAGTGCAGACCCATTTTTGACATCATCAGATTTAAACAAAATTTTTGAAAGCGCAGTTAAAGACAAAAAAATATTATCACCAAAATTTATATATGTTGATGATTATGTTTTTGATAGCACAGAATGGGGCGAAGGTTGGCAATGGGATGATGATTTGAACCCGCTTATGCCAAAATTTAGCTCATACAATATCGATAAAAATTTGTTGGGAATTACTATTGCTCCAACCAATATTAACGCTCCTGCAAATATTTTTACATCAAAATTTTATCCGATAACATTCATGAACCTTGTTACAACAGGAAATGAAAACAATATTTCTATAAGCAGAAATAATAGTATTTCTCCTGACATTATCACAATTGAAGGAACTGTAAAAAAACAAGAAACAGAATTTATTCCAATAAACCATCCAAAAAGATATTTTATTTTGAGAATGGAAGATGCTATTCGTTCTGCCAAAATGGATTATTACGGGAAATTTGCCCAGAAAAAAGTTCCAAGTTCAAATGTTTATTTGGTTGCGCAAGCAGATCATAATTTAGAAACTGCAATTTCTGCAATTTTGAAAAATAGCAACAATTTTGTAGCTGAAACAATTTTCAAACTAGCAGGTGGGAAATTCGTTAATAACACAGGATCTCTTGCAAACTCTCAAAAAATGTTAAATAACTATTTCGACAAATTATCTCTAAATTATGAAGATATAAAAATTGTCGATGGTAGCGGTGTTTCTAAAAACAACCTTATGACAACTGATTTTATGACAGAATTTCTTTCTAAACAAGAAGTTATCAATACATTGAAATCAGAACTTCCAACGTCAGGAGAAGGAACGCTAAAAAACAGAATGTTATATTTCAAAGATAATTTGAGAGCAAAAACAGGTACATTATCAGACGTTAGCGCAATAGCTGGTTATATAACCTCAAGAAACGGTAAAACGTACGCTTTTGATATCATGATTAATGACCCGAAATCAAAATCTAACGACAAAAAATCTTTGGAAGAATACATTTTAAGAGATATTTATACTAACTATTAGTTGTTATCTCCCATAATAATTTTACCGATTATACCAACAAAACCGCCAATTGCTCCTAATACAATTGCGGTTTGTATTCTTGCTTTCGGCAAAAGATTTTTGATATTTCTATAAGCTTTGGAATACTTTGGAGAGCCCAGCAAATCTGCAAGTTTGGCTTCCATAGTATTGTTTTGATGTGCTTTATTTAGAACTTCACGCCCTTCTAGTAATACTTTATGAGCAGCATGTTGATCAGCGTTTACATTACTCATCAATTCTTTTGAAAGAGTTTTTTCAAACACATCCGGCTTTTGTGTCAACAATTGTTCCAAATTGTACTTTCTTGGCGCAATTGTGTAACCTATTCCTGCACCCATCAATCCCGACATAATACCAACTTCAGCAGGCGAAACAGTATTGTACTGACTCATAATTACCTCCTAAACTTACATATAATAAACACTCGTACCTACATTTAAACTCATAATAGAACTTTTTGTGCATATTGTGCAAGAGATTTTACATATCGTAACAATTCGTCAAAAGTAAAGGATTATGCTACTATTAAGGAAATAGAAAAATAAGGAAATAATATGGAACCTTTTGTTACAATAGTTACACCAACATACAATTTGCTTGAAAATAATCTAGCAGATGATTTTAACCTTTTGATATCTCTTTTGGATTTGCAAACATATCCGAATATTGAACACATGGTAATTGATAATGCCTCAAATGACGGAACTGTTGAGATGTTAAAAGATTACAAAAACAAAGGATTTTTTAAGTTTTTCTCAGAAAAAGATACCGGAAAATTTAATGCTTACAATAAAGGTGTAATGAGAGCTAAGGGAAAATATGTTACATTTTTAAGTTGTGATGATTTTATCCATGACATTACATCTATTTATGACATCGTAAATCTTATGGAAGAAACAGATGCCGATTTTACATTCGCTCCGGCATATTGCAGACATCCTGAAGGTTTTGTATTTTTATTTGCACCATCAATGCACAATGCTTTTCAAGTAATGCCTTGTGCCAGACAGGCAATGTTTTTCAAAAAATCTATGATTGAAAAAGAAAACTATTTTGATGAAAAATTCAAAACAATGTCAGATTTTGACTTTATTATGAGAATTATAATGAAAGGCTACAAACCGGCATTTTTCGACAACAATTATGTTACATATAAATTAGGAACAAAAGCTTTAGAAAACCCTGAACGTTCCGAAAACGAAAGTAAAGCGATTTACTACAAGAACTTTAGAAATTTATATCCGCTTAATGAAGAAATGCTTGATAGAATG
>ERZ808267.507-NODE-507-length-11437-cov-2.999649_pt1 | contig 11437 bp, 8 predicted proteins | sample MGYA00521241_ERZ808267 | MGnify/ENA primary metagenome ERZ808267 (study PRJEB31516, sample SAMN03275592) | gut metagenome | biome: mammalia-associated habitat; material: feces | host: Papio cynocephalus | place: Kenya | collected 2012-07-19 ... | reverse complement strand
TGTACTATCCAACCGCCCCTCTACACGAATTCTGCCTCGAGCCTCGCGCGTTTTTCCAATTCCACGTCGGTTCTAATGCTGTATTTTTTACGTCAATCTGTTCAGAAGAGTTGAGGTTTCCTGAATTTGAAAGCTTTGTAATATTTACTGACAAAGCAGGGGGAGTATTTGCGGAGCAAATCCACTGCGCCAAAAGATAAAAAACTGACAAAGCGGCGACATTATGAATCCTAAACTTCACTCACTGACAAAGCGGCGATTTGCGCTACGCGCATCGCCGCGCCACAAGAAGGAGGCGCACCTGCGCCCGCGCCAAAAGACAAAAAATTTAGAAGGAGCGGTCGAGGGTGCGGTAGTTGATGGCTTCGAGGAGGTGGGGAATTTCTATTTCGGGAGAGTCGTCCAAGTCGGCAATGGTTCTGGAGACTTTGAGGATTCTGTCCCACGCGCGGGCGGAGAGCCCCAAATCGTTCATCGCAGAAACAAGCAGTTGGCTTTTTTCGGAGGAGAGATTGCAGTATTGGCGCAACATCGGAGCAGTCATGTTGGCATTGCAATGAATGGCTGTTTTTTCAAAACGGCGCGCCTGAACTTCGCGTGCCTGCATTACACGCTTGCGGATTGACGCCGAATCTTCGGCGGGCTTTTGCGAGCGTATGTCTTCAACCGACAGCGCGGCGGCTTCAACATGAATGTCTATCCTGTCAAGCATCGGGCCCGACACGCGCGCCCGATACGCCTGCACCTGCTGTGGAGTGCAGCGGCAGCGGCGCTGCGGGCTGCCGTAGTAGCCGCATTTGCACGGGTTCATCGCCGCAACAAGCATAAACTTGCACGGCAGGGTGATTTTGCCCGCGGCTCGCGAGATTGTGAGCTTGCCGTCTTCCATCGGTTGGCGCATATTGTCGAGAATCGAGCCGAATTCGGGCAATTCGTCGAGAAATAAAACGCCGTTGTGGGCAAGCGAAACTTCGCCGGGTTTGGGGTTCGGGCCGCCGCCGACAAGCCCGACCTTACTGACAGTGTGGTGCGGCGCTCTGAACGGACGCCTGAAGCGGCGGTTTTCGGCAAGCTGCGTCAACCCCGCGGCGGAATATACGCCGAGAATTTCCAAAAATTCGTCGTAGGAGGGAAGCGGCATAATGGTTGGAATGCGCTTTGCAATCATGCTTTTGCCCGACCCCGGAGGCCCGACCATCAGCAGATTGTGTCCGCCCGCCACGGCAACTTCCACCGCGCGGCGCACTTGGAACTGCCCCTTTACGTCGGCAAAATCCACATCGAAAACCGCATCGGCACTTTGTTTGAAAAAATCCCGCGACGGCGCGACCTTTTCGAGAGCAACTTTTCCCTGAAAGAAATCCACAAGTTCGCGCAGAGACTTCGGCGCATAGACGTCTATGCCGTCGACAAGGGCGGCTTCGTACGCGGAGTCGGGCGGCAAAATTACGCCGCGCATACCCGATTTTTTCGCCAGCAGCGCCATGGATACGCCGCCGCAAATCGCGCGCAACTCTCCTGAAAGACTAAGCTCGCCCGCTATTACATATTCCTGCATAGCCTCTTGCGCAACCACGCCGAGCGACGCCAGTATGGCAAGCGATATGGGCAGGTCGTAAATAGGGCCTTCCTTTTTGATGTCGCCGGGGGCGAGGTTGACCGTCATCTTCGTAGACGGCATCGGCAGCCCGCTGTTTGCCATCGCCGAGGAGACCCTGTTGAGCGACTCCTTGACGGCGGCGTCGGGAAGCCCGACCATGAAAATTTTGGGCTCGCCGCATTCGCCCGAATTGACTTCCACATCTACGGGCAGAGCTTCAACGCCGAACAACGCGCCCGAATGAAGTCTGGAAAACATACCCCTACAAAATGATATTTTCGCACAAAAGACAAGTGTTTTATGTTGCATATTAAAATGCGGAAACTACCTTAAGAAACGTATGAACGACAGCTTTTCACTATCCGCAAAAATCGCCGAAAACGCGGCGCAGATAGTAGGCGAATTTTCGAAGCGCGGGTTGACCGTCTGCGGCGCGGAGTCGTGCACGGGCGGGGCGGTGGCTTCGGCAATGGTTTCAATCCCGCACGCAAGCCGGGTTTTCAAAGGCTCGGCAGTGTGTTATTGCGACGCCGCCAAAGAAAAAATACTCGGCGTTTCGGGAGAAATCCTGCAAACCTACTTCGCCGAAAGTCCGCAGTGCGCCGAGGCAATGGCGCGCGGTGCGGCGGCGCTCTATTGCGCAGACATAGCTTACGCAACTACGGGATTTCTGGATTCAAATACGGGCGGCAAACCCGAAGAACTCGCGGGAACGGTGTTCTTGGCTGTCTTTGCATTCGGGAAAATCCATTCCGAAAAATTGAAACTCGACGCCGCGGCGGAACGCAACTTCAACAGAAAAAAATGCGTGCTCGCCATTCTTGGAAGAATCCTGAGAACTGCAACCGCGCCCCGCTCGGCGGGTCTCGATTGAAGGGCTTCGCCCTTGCGCGAAATTGCTTCGCTCAAACCGCTATCCCATAAAACCCTAATGATATTTACTGGACAAGCGGCGGTTTTATAAATCTAAACTTTATCCACTGACAAAGCGGCGGTTTTATAAACCCCAACTTTACCCACTGACAAAGCGGCGGTTTGCGCTACGCGCATCGCCGCGCCACAGGATAAAAAATTTAGAAGAGGTCGGGAGAAGAAGGGGGCGTGGGAGAGGGCGTGAACTTGTGTAAATGGGTGGGGGCTTTGCCGATTTTGTTTTCGACAGCGTCGGAATGCTCCTTGAGAATCCTGTCGCAAATCTTTTTGACGTGCATCTTCAGCCACGCAGACGTGGAGGATTCGGGCGTGTAGACATTCGGGCCATAGGCGTCAATTCTGCCACTGGAGAGAAGAAAATCATTCTGCTCAAATTCGGCGGAGTTTTTGGGACTGTACACGGCAAACGCCTTGCCGCCGCTCTTGCGTACAACCGAAAAAACGGGGACATCGCTGGGGCCGTCGGCAATGTATATCATATTCCTGATGGGAACGCGGCGGTCCTTTTCGCGAATCTGGTCGTTGACGCTGATTTCGGGGTTTTTGTTCGTGCCCTTGTTTATCTCGAAAATGAATCTGGTCTTGATTGTGTTGTCCACAATCATGCCGATTTGGTTTATCTGGTTCGAGAGGCTCTGGAAATCGAATTCCTTTTGCAGCGAGAAATACGGGGGCATTGGCTCTTCGACAAATTCGCAACCGAATATGCCGTCTACATGCTCGGCAATGGCGCTGCCGCGTATCATCTCGGCAATGCCGGTGCTTATAATGTAGTGCTCAAGCTTGATGTCGAGGGCGTTGTACTCGGGATTGTCCTCAACGATGGATTTCAGCTCGTCGAAGAAATTCGGCAAGCCGTCGCAAAAGACAAGCTCCCGCCCGAATTTGCGCAGCTTGGCATTGCTGAGCCCGCTCATTACTCCGCTTTTTACAAAACTCAGCAGATGGTTTAGATAGACGCTTTCGGGAGCTACGCGCACGCCTTTCTGCGCATAGATTTTTGGGAGCATGTTGACTTCCTTCCAAAAGAGGCTTTCGTCCACGCCGTACTCCCTGAAAATGGGCGACTGCATGTAGCCGTCGATTAGAGTTTTGTCGAAATCCCAAACGCACGCCACGACGTTGCTTGAGTAGAGATTTGCGTTTTCTTCCTGCATGGCGGGTATACTCAAAAATAATTTCGACAAACGCAAGATTCATTGTTAGGGTTGCGCCGAATTTTTTATGTCAAAGATAGGGACGGATTCGGAATCTTCAGTCGTTGCGCCGCCAAAACAGCGGGCAAGGAAATGCTCGTACGTGTCCATTCTGCGCGACGCCAGCAGAATTGTGAAGGAGACAAAAAATGTGTCCATTCTGCTGAAAAAAGTGCTCGACGTGCTCTCCGCGCGCGCATACCTCGACCACGTGTCGATGACGCTTTGCAGTGGCGACTTCCTCGTTATAAGGGCGTCGAACGGGCTTACGCAGGACGAGAGCCGCCGCGGCATCTACCGCATAGGCGAGGGCGTGACAGGCGGCGTGGCGCAGTCGGGAAAGGCAAAACTTATTGAGGACATTTCCGAAAGCGCCGAATTCTTGAACAAAACCGAAAGCCGCAAACACTTCGCGGGAACGGCGTTCATATGCGTTCCGATTGTGAGCGCGCAGAAAGTCATCGGCACGCTTTCGGCGGACTGCGGCAATTCCGACAAATCCGTTTTGCGGAAAAATCTGCTGTTGCTGGAAACCGTGGCAAACATAGTCAGTGACGCCGTTTCGGTGCTCTTCTTCGAAATGGAGGAGGGCGAAAAACTCCACGCCGAAAACCGCATTCTGCGCGACAGGGTCGACATTGCCCTGCGCCCGCAAAACGCAATAGGCTCGAGCGCGGCAATGCTGAAAGTCTACGAGCAAATCGCCAACGCGTGCGAGTCGGATTCAAACGTGCTCATACGCGGCGAGCCGGGGTCGGGCAAGGATTTTGCAATGCGCATAATTGCCAACAGCCCGCGCTGGCGCTCGCGCCCGCTGGAAATTCTCGACTGCTCCACCATGCGCGACTCGCTCATAGACGAGGCGCTCTTCGGTACGCCGACGAAGCGCGGGCTTGTGGAACGCGCCGAAGACGGCATTGTATACCTCGACGCTATGGGGCTTATCGGGCAGGCGCTGCAGCTTAAACTGCTCAAATACCTCACGGAGAAAAAATACGCCCGCGTCGGCGAATCGGCCGAGCGCACGGGGCGCGCCCGCATAATTTCGTCCACATCAGGAGACCTCGAAAAGCGCATGCGCGACGGCGTGATACGCCCCGATTATTATTATCAGATTTCGTTGTATACAATCATGATTCCGCCGCTGCGCGAGCGCCGCCGCGACATTCCCGCATTGGCGAAATTCTTCATGCAAAAACACGCCCACCTGCGCGAGAAAAAAATAGTCTCCATTACGCAGGCGGCGATGAACATGATGAAGGCGTACCACTGGCCGACGAACGTCAGAGAGCTTGAAAACTGCATGGAGCGCGCGGTGATAATTTCGGCGGGGCAGTCGATCACGGTGTCCGACCTGCCGCCGAGTTTGCAGACGGCGCAGTCGACAAACTCGTCGATATTCGAGGAAAACGGCGGCACGGATTTCAAAAAGCTCGTGGGCGATTTCGAGCGCGACATAATCGTGGAGGCTCTGGCTTCGAAGAACGGCAACGCCGCCGCCGTGGCGCGCAGGCTTTCGGTTTCGCGCCGCATTCTCAACTACAAGATTGAAAAACTCGGAATTCCGGCGAAGTCGTTCAAACAGCGCGCCGCAAAGCAGGCAAAATAGGCTTGCCGCATTCGGCGCGGGCGGTTTTCAAAAACACGCGGCAATTCAAAAATTGCAAATGTTGTTTTGTGCTTGTCGGTATTATTATTTAATATCGACGCATGGAAAACAAATCAGCTGTGCCGGTGTTTGCAAACGGCAAAGCCGGCGAATGTATAAATTCTATCAGGTTGCTTGCGGATTGCTCGGCGGCGGATTCGCCGCGCGACGAACGCACCAAGAGCATGCCCGCGTTCAGGTCGGGCGACAGCGTGGGGTTTGAAATAACCCTGCTTTGCGGCGGCACGCCCGCCGACTGTTCGGACATCGCCAAGGCGGAGTTCGAAATTTTGGACATCGGCGAAATAAACAGTCCGCTCCCGCGCGCTCCGAAATTGAAGGCGAAGAAAAGCGTGGCGGCGGCCGATATAAACACGGACCTCTCCGACGACGATTTTGCCGCGGGAGAGTGCCATTTTAAGATCGGGCTTTCACCGTCGGAAAGTTCCGTCGGCGGCGGGCATAAATATCTGCGCATTTGTGCCTACGATTCGTCGGGCGGGCGGACGACTTTTGCCGCAGGCTGGATATGCGTCGGCGAAAGCTTCGAGCCGGAATTGGGCGATACTCCCGATGCTTCCGTTTCGAAGGCTGCCGAGCTGGAGGCGGAGATTGCCGTGCATTCGGCAAAAATTTCAGCAGTCGAAACATCGCTTGCTGAAATTTCAACCGACGTTTCGTCGGTGCAGGGGCGGCTTTCAGCAGTGGAGTCTTCAAAGGTTTCAAAAGGCTCTTCGCTTGACCATTACGGAATAACAGACGCCTACACGAAAAATCAAACGGACTCATTGCTTGACAATTACAAATCACAGGCGCAGGTCGAGTTTTCGGCGTACAAAACACAGACGGACACCGCCGTTGCAGCGGTTTCGTGCAGGGTGTCGAGCTTGGAGACATCGGCGGAAGTGTCGGCGCTTTGCAGGCAAAATGCGGGCGTACTGCGCATCGGCGAAAGCGGCGGAAGTTTTTCGACCGCAGGCAATCCCATAGGTGCGGCGCTGGCGCGTTCGTACTGTATCACGCTGCATTTCGAGCGGGATTTTTCCGTAGCCCAATGGAACGCCAACACGAGCATAAACGTCATCGGAGATTTCGACTACGCCAACCAGCTCTACCGCGGCATAGCCTACCGCATTACGGCTACAAACTGCTTTTTGACAGCGGGGAAAACTACGTCGGGGGCGGTGTCGCTTACGGGCAGAAAGGGGCTGCACGAAATTTTCGGCGGGAATTCTTCGACGACAATTCCAGCAGGCATTTACGCTTTGGTGGCGACTGTCGATATAACCGACGCCTATGTGAACTCGAAAATCTACGTCAACGGCGTGCTGAAAGATTCAAACCTCAGCACCCAGTTGACGGCCGATATTTTCAGCGCGGGAACCAAGTTTGCCGTTTGCGATGTCGGCAATTTCCACGGTTCGGACTTTTCAAAAGGGTGTTTTTCGGGCGGAATTTCCCGCGTGGCGGTTTTCAATTTCGACATGTCTTCGGAAACCGCGCCGTACACTGTAGCCGACTACCAAAACGCAAGGCCGATTCCGCCGGCGCTTTGTTCCTCTACGGCAATGTACAGGGCATTGCTCGCTTTCGACAACTACACATTCGGCGGAAAAATCCGCGACATTTCCGGCAACGGCAACCACGCCACTGTCAACGGCGATGTGGCGGGCGACTCCGACCAGTCAATAATGCAGATGTACGAGGCGTTCTCCTACCAATACACTCAGGAAAATCCGTAAAATGCGGAGAACTCAATGGAAATAATCGGAAACCGCAAAGTTAAATCAAAATATACAACAATATAAATTATGACAATAAATTTAAAAATAAAAATAGACGGAGAAATTCAAAACATATCCGCGCAAATCAAGGGCGTAGACGTATACGTTGAAACGCCTTTCGGCAGAAGCGTAATCCAGCTCAAGGACAAAAGCGAACTTGCCGCCATAGAACCGTATGAATCCGTAATTCAGGGAATGGCGGACGCATACACCGCGCTGAAAAATACTCCGGAAAATTCTGGCGCTGAAGAGTCTTGCGAACAAGCTGCTGCGGAGGAAAACTGAGAATGTCCGCCGTCATTGAATCTCTTTGGGAGAGCGGCGCGCTCGGCGGCTTGGCTACGACCGCAGTTTCCGTCTTCGGGCAACTTTCGGCTTTGAACTCGCAAAAATGGAGTACGGTTATGGAGGTTCTCAAGAACCAACAGGCGGCGGATTCGACGGCGCACGATTCGGCATTCGCCAGAAGCAAAGATTCGGACGGCGCGGCATTTCGGCGCGCAATGTACTTTTCGGCGTTTTTTGTTCTCGGCGTGTGCCCGTTCATTTTCGCCTTCTATCCCAATATTCCCGTGGCTGTCGAATCTGCCGAGGAATGCGGCGGCTGGCTTTGGGGGCTTTTTCCCGCAAGGGAACACTTTGCCGTGAAGTACGTCGACGGTTTCTATCTTGCCTCCGTTTGGCAGGAGCTGCTTGCAAATCTCATCAGCGCGTATATCGGCGCAGGTCTTGCAAGAAGGGCGTTTAAACTCGGCAAATAACAAAATTGGAGGTCTAAAAAAGACCTCCTTTTTTATTGCTCAAAACTAAAAAATAATGAAAGCAACCATATTATGTAATAATGACGGCGTAATTATACTTTTTGATGTTGGCGCGATATGCTTGCCTGATAGTCGCCGAGTAAATCTCTTATGTCGTTTTCGGGCGTAGTTATGGGTTTTATCCCGAATTTTTCGGAGAGAATTTCGAGGATTTTAGGGGAGGCGAACGCCGGAAGGGTCGGCCCGAGCCTTATGTTTTTTATGCCCAAATAAAGCAGCGTAAGCAACACGCAAACCGCCTTTTGTTCGTACCAGGAAAGCACGAGCGACAGCGGCAACTCGTTCAGCCCAAGCCCCGTTCTTTTCGACAATTCCGCGGCAAAGGCTATGGCCGAATATGCGTCGTTGCATTGCCCCATATCCATAAGGCGCGGAATCGGACCGGCAAAGCCCAAATCGATGTCGTTGAAACGGTATTTGCCGCAGGCAAGCGTGAGAACCACGGTGTCGTGCGGGAGCATTTTTACAAATTCGGTGAAATAGTTGCGCCCGACTTTTGCGCCGTCGCAGCCGCCGACGAGGAATATCCTGCGCAGGCGCTTTTCGGTTATCGACTGCAGGACTTTGTCCGCGAGCGCGACCGCCGTTTTTCTGCCGTAGCCAACCGACAGTTTGCAGCCGCCGTTTATGCCCGTCATACGCCTCGGCGCTTTGTATCCGCCGAGTTCCATCGCCTTTTTTATGACGGGCGAAAAGTCGCGGTTTTCGCCTATGTGGACGGTCTCGGGGAACCCTACTACTCCGCATGTGAACACCCTGTCGGCGTAGGATTTTTTAACGGGCATTATGCAGTTTGTTGTAAAGAGAATGGGGGCGGGCACGCCGTCGAATTCGTTTTGCTGGTTTTGCCACGCCGTGCCGAAATTCCCTTTGAGGTTTTTGAATTTTTTAAGCTCGGGATAGGCGTGGCATGGCAGCATTTCGCCGTGGGTGTAGACGTTGACGCCCGTGTGCTGCGTTTGAACAAGCAGTTCGTGCAGGTCTTTCAAATCGTGCCCGCTTACTATTATGAACGGCCCCGCCTCTATGTTGGAGGTCGTCTCCGTGGCGACGGGGTCTCCGTATGATTGCGTGTTCGCGCGGTCGAGAAGCTCCATGCAGCGCAGGTTCATTTCGCCGACTTTCATCACGCCGCCGAGCAGTTCGTCTGCGGTTTTTTCTTCGGCGAGAGAGGCGAGCGCCGACTTGAAAAACGCGTCTATTTCGGCGTCGCGAAACCCGAGCACCCGCGCGTGGTGCGCGTACGCCGCCATTCCCTTCAAACCGAATAGAATAAGCGATTTGAGGCTGCGCGTGTCTTCGTCGGCGTTCCAGATTTTGCGCATGTCGAACGGTTTCGCGCCCGCAAGCCGCAGGGCGTTTTCAACGCGTTTTTCGATTGGCGCGTTGTCGAAATTGACGTTCGTTATTGTTGTGAAAAGCCCGTCTATGAGAGTGTCGGCGATTGCGTCGGGACGGGCGTCGGAGCGCGCAAGCGTTATCAGGGCCCCCACGAGTCTGTCCTGAAGGTTGGCGGTGTCGGGTTTCTTTCCGCAGACGCCGCTTTTTACGCACGCCTTTGAAAAGGCGGTTTGTTCGCATTGAAAACAAAACATGTTGTCCATGCCCATTGTATCGGCAAGTGCGCCCGTTCTTTAACGCAATTTTCGGCGCGCGCTGCGGCGAAAAAAAAGCCCCCCTCCTTTCGGAGGGAAGCGAGCTATGACTTTGTTATTGTGAAGAGCCTCTATGAATTTATAAAATATGAAGAAGTGGTTTGCTGCTCTTCGCGAACCCGCCGCCGAATGTTTTTCACCCGACGGCGGGCGTTTATTACAGGATTTTAGAATCTGAATTGCGCGCCGAGATTCAAGCCGTGGGCGGAATATCCGCTGCGCAAAGTGGCGCTGTAGTCGATGAATGCCGAAACGGCGTCGTCGAACTTGTACTGCAGACCGAAACCGAGAACCGCGGCGTCTCTGCCGACTTCTTCGCTTTCGAATTTAGCCGTGGGCATGTAGCTTGCAGCCTGTGCAATTCTGTAGTCGACATCGTACGAGTTGTCGGCGAATTCGTGCGTCCAGAAGGCGCGTACGAGAGCCGAGAAGTTGCTTGTGATGTCGTATTTGACTTCCACGCCGAGCATTGTTCTGAAGTTGAGGAAGTCGTTGCCTTCAACGCTTGCATTGTAGATGCCAGCGCCTTCTTCGTCAACCGAGTCGGCATTGGAGTACGCCAAGTTGTACATGAGCATGGGCTTGATTGACAGACCCTTTGTTGCAACGTCGGAGAACGTGTAGGCAACGCCGCCCAAGCTGTAGAACGAGTTGGAGTCGTAGTCGGCCTTTGCCGTGCCGAGCGCGGTCTGGCGCGATGTTTCGTTCCAGCCGTGCGAGTAGCCGAGGTTGAGGAACAGGTCGAGCGGAATCTGGTCGAACGAATATTCGCCGTAAACGTTTACGATGAAGTTCGTGGAGTTTGCGTCCGCGTTGGCGTCGCCGTCAACCTTGTTGTACGTGCCGCCGAGCGAGAGACCGGCAAAGAGGTTCTTGGAGAAGTCTCTTTCGATTGCCGCAACGCCGCCTGCCGACCAGAAGTCGAAGCCCGCGGCATTCGCGCCGCCGTCCTGACTACCGAGCATGTTTATGCTCTGGAATTCGGCGACATTCGCGCCCGCTCTGTCTACTGCGTACTTTGTGTTGTTTCTCTTGACGTCCGCTCTGGAGGCGAGTCTGAACATCTGGACGGTGTTCATGTTGATGAGCGCTTCGTTGTTCAACTGCGCGATGAACGACTGAGCCGTGGGCAGGAAGCCGTCGAGGTTGATGCTGGTGTTCGAGCCCGAAGCCGCCATGCCGAGGGTTTCTACGTCGCTCTTGAAGTCGCGGCGGGTTTGGATTGCCGCTTCGCGGGCGAGGGCTTCCTCCTTGGTTTCGTTTTCGGAAGCTTCGATAGTCGTGATGCCGTCGAGAGCCGCACCCAAACGGGCGGAATTTGCATTCGAGGCCTTGTTCTGGAAGTACGAGAGCCTGTTGACCTTCATCGTAACATTCTGGTCGGCGGTATTGTCAACCGAGTAGCTGAAGTTGATGCTGTCGCCGTTGAGAGAACCGAGGGCGTTGACGTCGTCCTTGTTCATGTTCGAAGCCGTGTTGTTTTTGTCAAACTTCTGGAAGGCTTGGTCTGCGTTCAGGTCGGCAAGTTTGCCGAGATCCGTTTTGTCGTTTACCAACATTGTTGCATTTCCCGCAAATTTGTTGGCTCTGACCGACGCCAAGTAGGAGTTTTTCATTTCGGCTTTCTTTGCCGCCTTCTGGGCTGCGGACAAGTCGTCCATTGCGTCTACGGCAGCTTCGATTTCCGCGAGCTTTGCGTGGTTTACGGGAATTGCAATTTTTGCAACATTGCCAGCTGCGTCGGCAGTCATAGCAAGGTTTGCGTCGCTTGCCAAGTTGATTGTAGTTACGCCCGTGAGG
>ERZ808267.505-NODE-505-length-11474-cov-3.231631_pt1 | contig 11474 bp, 11 predicted proteins | sample MGYA00521241_ERZ808267 | MGnify/ENA primary metagenome ERZ808267 (study PRJEB31516, sample SAMN03275592) | gut metagenome | biome: mammalia-associated habitat; material: feces | host: Papio cynocephalus | place: Kenya | collected 2012-07-19 ... | reverse complement strand
TATATACATACGCTGACACTTCCCCTTAAAATCTACACAAAAGTGTCAGCGAAGTGTCATTTTCAGCTATAAGGAAAAACAAACCGAGACATAACGAGACATAAGTAGAGATGTAGAGAAGCGTGAATCTTTCTTAATTTCATAAAAATACAAATTATTTTAAACTATACTTCGAAATATTTTAGTATTTTTGCAAAGTATAGTTTAAAATAATTCTTAGTTATGGACAAGCAAATCGTCAAAAGAATCATCATTGAGAAGCAAGTAGCCATCCCAAACTACAAGCTGACACACCGAAATTTCCTGTTCGGCAAGAAATCTAACTACATACTCGTAGGACTCAGAAGAGCAGGAAAATCTTACTTGATGTACCAAGATATACAAGACAGAATATCGACTGGTGAAATCACCAGCCAACATGTCCTGTTCATCAATTTTGAGGATGAGCGCCTGGCATCCATCAAATCGGAAGAACTAGGTATCATCCTCGACTCTTATATGGAACTATATCCAGACAAACAGCCTCTTATCTACTTAGACGAAATACAAAACGTGGAAGGATGGGAGAAATTTGCTCGCCGACTTGCCGACTCGCAATATCGTACCATGATAACAGGCAGTAATGCCAAGATGCTCAGCAATGAGATGTATTCCACTCTGGGAGGCAGGTACATTCCCAAGGAAATATTTCCTTTTTCCTTCGCCGAATATCTCGCATACCATCAGGTGAAGTTGGACAAGAACTGGGAATACAACCAGCAGACCAAATCGGAAGTAGCCAACCTGTTTGACAGCTACTTCTACGAAGGAGGTATCGCAGAATCGTTTGAGCAGCAAGACAAGCGAGAGTACCTCAATGCACTATATCAGAAAATTCTGATAGGCGACATCGTGGAAAGAAACAGCATTCGCAATCCTAGGGTTTTCCGCTTCTTGGCAAAGAAACTTGCCGACAGCGTGATGCAACCTTCTTCTTTGACCAGATTGCAACATTTGGTAAAATCGACAGGCGACAAGATTAGTGTGCCAGCTTTGAAGGACTATCTGGAATACATGCAGGATGCTTATCTGTTCTTTCCTATCCCTAACCTGGTCTCGCCGATGACAGAACAAGCCACCCTACAGAAAAGGTACGTTGCAGACAATGGCATCCTCAACCTGTTCTTGTTTCAAGGCGAGACCAAGCTATTGGAGAACTTGGTGGCCATAGAGCTGAACAGGAGATATAGGAACACATCGGAAGAAACCTCATTATATTATTTCAACAAAAACATAGAGATAGATTTCTGTATTCCCTCCGAGCAATTGGCTATTCAAGTTGCCTTCAACCTCAATGATGACGAGAAGTATGAGCGAGAAGTTGGAGGTTTATTAAAATTCTTGAAAGCCTTCAAGGGGTATAGTGGATATATCATTACCCGTGACTATCAAGCCACCATTGAGGAAGATGGTTATACGATAGAAGTCATACCTATATGGAAATGGTTGTTGAAAGCACATTGACCAGCCGATGTTCCACCATTGACCAGCCGACGGGCACTCAGTGAACAAGCGTCGGGCATCGACAGAACAAGCAGTGGGCACTCAGTGCCCGATATGCGGGCAAGGAGTGCCCAAATATCGGGCACAAATTTGGGCAATTCATTCATAAACTTTGGCAATACAGCCAAACTTTGGCAATGACGCTTCACTGACACTTCGCTGATACTTCTCGGCTTTAAAAATCGAGAAGTATCAGCCTTTCTATCACCCTATCATTCAATATATTACCTTTATTTTTCAAGCATAAAATGATACTTTGACACTTTTTTCTCGAAAACTTTTTTACGTGCGAACTACAAAAACTTACATGCGAACTACGAAAACAAGTCATCAAGAATGACTTCATTTTGTGCAATGCCAGAGTACATATTTCGATGAAGCCCATCCATTCCAGAAATGCTCCAATGCCGAAACAAAACCAGAATTAGCAGTATCCATCCATGGCAACTCATCAAGGAAAACGACCTTGCGCTCCACCTTGACCAAAGAATCCAGATAGGTGATGAGCATCTCGAAGGCATCAAGCCAATCATGTGGCATCTCCGTGGCAGTCTTGTCATAGCGACGAAGTGTATAGAAGAAATTCTTCAACTGCTCTTGGGTGCTTGCGCCAGCCAATCCTGATGTCTGGAAAACCATTTCTTCCTCAAAATATTCACGTATCAAAAAGGTCTTTCCTACTCGACGACGCCCACAAACTTCAACAAACTCCGCCTGCCTTGACTCGTATATGCGAGCCAAAGTGTCTTGTTCACTCTGTCTGCCTATGATATTATTTCTCATCTTGATAAAGTTCTTTAATCGTCTATTTGCTGCTTTTTGTAATTTTCCGCAGCCAATACCACGTGCAAAAAGAAAAATCCATTATTGGCTAAATCCTATATCATTTTTAGCCAATAATGGATATTTTTATATATTATTGGCTAAAAGTACTACTATTTTTAGCCAAAAACACATGCAGGTAGCCAGCATAAAACAATCCATCCCAAAGTTCATCGAAATGCTATAAAACATGGTGCAAAGATAAATATATTTTTCAAATCCAAACCAAAAATCAATAAAATTTTAAGCATTTCCAAACCAAAATAACAAGATTTCCGATGTATTTCCAAACCAAAACTATAGACAACATTGCGAGATATTCAATTATTTACGTTTGAAACAAACTTTTTGAGAAAAACAAAACTTATATTTGAAAATATTATTGTACTTTTGCAAGTGCATTTACTTATTATATAATAAAATGTATGACAAAGAAAGATGTAAACAGATTGAAGATAATGTTGGCAGTAACCAAGCACTCAAACAAGTGGTTGGCGGAAATGTTGGTTAAAGACCAAGCAACAATTTCTAAATGGTGTACCAAAAGCTCCAGTTCGCATTTTCATTTTCGACAATCGTGTGGAGATTCATAGTCCTGGTGCATTGCCAAATGGGCTCACCATCGAAGACATCAAGGCTGGTACTTCCATGCCACGAAATATGTTCCTTTTCAACAACGCTATATATTTGCTGCCATACACTGGTGTTGGCAGTGGCATCACTCGTGCGCTCGATGAAGATGTCAATGTCACGTTTATGAATAATGACAAGGCACTAGAATTTGTCATCATGGTCTGGAGAGAAGAAAGTAACCAAGTCGAAGACCATAACACAGGAATTGGACACTCTGACACCGACTTAGATACCGACCATGACACTTTTGTCAAAGACCATGACACTAGACTTAGACACTCTGACACCAACTTAGACACCGACCATGACACTTTTGCCGCAGACCATGACACTAAAAGAGTGCCATTGACGAATAAACAGAAGGATATAGTAAACTTTTGTAGCGTGCCAAGAACAAGTAGGGAAATTTTGGAAAGAGCTGGTGTTGTCTATCATACAAAAAATATAGCCAAATACATAACCTCCCTTGTTGCAGCAGGATATTTACAGATGACCAATCCTGAGAATCCGACGGCAAGCAACCAGAAATATAAGAAAGTAAACAAAATATAAAAAGCATATGGACTCACTATTTTTACTTCAGTTCGCATGTCTCATATTCATGCTCATCAATGCCTTCATCCTCGGCATCTCCCATCTGCATGTAAGGTGGGAGAACAAACGCTATGAGCGTTCTCGTTGGATGATATTCATTGCCATGATAGGAATGGCTATACAGTATGTGGTGCAGATGGCTTTTGGTTTCCGTGCATCAGACGATGATTTAGGTGCGGTAATCAATATTCTCATCTATACTCCATGCTTCTCACTCATCTCCATGGGTATCTACAATATTGAGGCAACCCACGTGAAGCGCAAGAAGATGAATTTGGTATGCAGTATCATTTATGCAGCCATCATCGCAGTCTTTTGTATTGGCGCAAATCTCCATCATGGCTTGAATATTGGCGCATGGCTTTATGGGATGCTGGCTCTCTTTTGCGTAAGCGTAGCCTACTGCATATACATGATAGTCAGAGAAATGATAAAGCGCAAAAATATGTTGGAGACAATGGCTGCAACGGATATGTTGCCCTACGTGAGATATTCCAGAGCCAGTGTCAATATTCTGTGGCTCGCAGCGCTTGTCATGCCGTTTGCCATCCTTTCCACCACTTTATTATTTATAGTTGGTCCGGTTGCCTTGCTTGCCCTGTTGTTCTTTAACCTTACATTTGTAGCTCTTGGCAGCAATTATATTCCGACCGAAGAACTCTTGGACAAGGAAGTAGAAAATAACAGTTCTTCCAAAGATGAGAATATGAAATCTGGGAGGGTATGGTCACATTCTGGAAAACAACTATACTCTGTGGGTAACAGTACAGAATCTTTACAACAACTATCGGAAGAACGTATAACCGATATTCAAAACATCCTTGACAAATGGTGTGCCGATTTAGGATATAAGGATAATACAGTGAATATGTTGACCCTTTCTCGCACCCTTCGCATATCCAAGGACGAGTTGTCTTTATTCTTCGACCAGTGCATGAAATCGACATTCCGAATATGGCTTAGTGAGATACGCTTCAAAGCGGCAAAGAAGATGATGTTGGAATATCCTGACTATAGCAACGACATCATTTCTGCAGAATGCGGCTTCTCGTCCAGGACTTATCTGTATCGAGTTTTTAAGTCAAAGGAGGGTTGCACTCCTACAGAATGGAGAGATGAACAGACAACAACTATAGTACCAAATGAGAAAACACAGGCATAATCATTTTTTGTGAAACGCCAAATCAAAAATCAAAAAATTATCGTCAAAACGTCCAAAAAGGTGTCGCTTTCCTATGAATGCGACACCTTTTTGATAGGAAGTAGACACATGAACAGGGCAAGTGGACACCTTTTTTCGATGAAAAACACTATTTTTGCACCATGAACGAATTCTTAGAAAACATACCAAAGATAGAATTAGCCCTGCTTATCATCGGGGTGTTTGTACTCATTATAGGCATCATCTTCGGATGTGTCATGATACATGAGTACAGGATGTATCTTGACGATCACTACAAGGCTCGCTATAGCTTTCGTGACTTCATCAAGAGGGAACGCTTTTATATCTATTTGTTCCTTGCATCCATATTCATTATGATGACAAACCTCTTGTATTTTCTGGAGTGAGTTTCGGACAGAATGGATGAATTAGTTTTATGGTGGATACTTGTCCTGTAATTGTAGATAGTTCCTTACATTTACGATAAAAAATAAAAGAATGATATGACAAATTATTTGACAACAAAAAATCGGTTGCTGGTCGCAATACTTGCATTTATTCTTCCATTTTCTTTTGCGAAAGCGGAAGTAAAAGAAGATGGAAAGGCAACTTTGCATGGCTGGTACGTCGGTATTGAGGGTGGAATGCCTTTCGGTTTCTCTACTTTCTCAAGTTTCGGACATGACAAGACGCACCTCGGTTGGGCTGCTGGCTTATATGGGGGCTATCGTTTCAACTCCATCTTCTCGGCTGAGTTATCTGCCAAGTATGGAGAAATGAACTTGTCTGCACAAGACTGTTGCGTAGAACGTAACTATTGGTTGGGTAGCGACGGTATGTTTTACAACGCAGGTGTCTTAGGCATGGACAGTTGGGAATATGCCAATCTGAAAAGCCATGTCAGGATGGGTTGGTATGGGGCAAGAGTGAACGTTAATCTCCTTGGACTGTTCCACAAGACAGCTGACAGCCGATGGGATTTGGCAGTTTCACCTCATATATATGCAGTAACGACCAAGGCTGATATCCAGACTATAGCCGATGATGCCAAGGTAATGAAAGGTTCTACCAACTGGCATTTGGGTTATGGTGCAGACTTGCAGGTGGGCTACCAACTGACTTCATGTCTGAAATTGGGCATCTATTCCGGTTTGACTCGTCTTACTGGCAAACGTATGGACGGAATGCCAGAACATCTGCATAAGAACAACTTTATTTGGGAAAGTGGAGTAAGATTAGGGATTAACCTCTCTAAAAAGAAGAACAAGGTAGCAGAAACTCCATCAGTTCCACAAAAGGAAGTTCTACAACAAGAAGCAACTTCTTCGGAGAATGTCAATCAGAAAGAAACAGTGGATAAGGCAGAGACAAAAGTTGCAGAACAAGACATAAAAGAATCTGCAAAGGTGACTTTCCCTGTCATATATTTCACCTTCAATAGTATCGACATCCAACAAAATGAAGAGACTAAATTGAATGATATTCTCAAAACATTGAAAGAGAATCCGCACATGAAGGTAACGGTAACAGGTTGGTGTGACACAAAAGGCAGCGTGGCTGTCAATAAACGTATATCTCGCCAACGTGCAGAAACCGTAAAAACTTGGCTTGTGAAGAATGACATAGAGGCAAGTCGCATTACTGCAATAGGAAATGGTAGCGATGACACCCAAGATGCGGATAAGGCTCGCCGAGTAGAGACTAAAGACAATCATAAGTAACCCATAAAACAAGATAGAAAATGAAAGCAAAAAGAAGATTTTATGTTTGCTTATGGGTGCTACTGTGCGTCCCATGCCTATTGGCAAGTTGCGACCATGAAGTGCATGATGGTGAGGATAAGAGTGGTTTGTCTGTATCGCTCACTTGGGCAGATGAAGCCGACCAAGGTACGGAAGTAAAAGATGTGAAACTCTGGATATTCAATGCCGATGAAGGCTCGCTTGTAGAGGAAAAGCATTATGGTAGTGCGCAGGAGGTGGCGAGCCAACGCTTCTCTCTTCCCGAAGGGCATTATCAGATATTGGCAGCGACCAATTTGATAGAACCTTTTACCATAGGTGAGGCGACAAGAGCTGTCACGAATATGAATCAACTCATGTTTGGACTGTCTAATCCAAGTGCCTCTCCCGACCATGGCTATTATGGTGTCACGGACATCATTATCGACAAATCAAATGGCAACTACGTAACAAAAGACGAAATGCGCCCTATGCTTGCGGAGCTGACTGTTATCATTGAGGGCGTGCCAGAAAACACAGCAATAAGCGGTAAGGTGCTGAATGTTGCGAGTGGACTCCTGCCTCTGCAAAAGAATGAGGATGGCACATTTGGGACAGCAACCTATACAAAGGAAGAGTGCGACATACCTTTGGCTATCGCCGTGCATGGCAATGCGTTGATGACGGAAACAATGCGCTTGATGCCGACTGCAAACGGTTTTCATACCACTCGGTTGTTTATACAACTGATTGCTCCTAACGGAATAATTAGTAACTACGACATCGAAGCACCCATCATGAAGTCTGGTGGCAAGTATCAGATAAACTTGGAATATGAGGAGATGAAACCTTACATGTATCTTACGAGCACGAAGATAGATGACTGGACTGAGGAATGGATTTATCGTGGTGAAATCTTGAATCCAGAAAATTAAGCGACAATATCCTTTATGCAAGAATCAAAACAAGAATATAAACATAAAAAGTAAAAGAAAATGAGAACAAAGACTTATCTCTTTGCCCTAATGGCAATGGCATTGACATTGGGCAGTTGCTCAAACGACGAGAACGGTATCGGGGGCGAGACCTCCAAGTACATCACCGTTTCTACCACTATCGGCAACATGACACGTGTTGCCACGGATGAGAATGGTGGTCAAAAGTTTGTGGAGGGTGATGAAATCAGTGTGTATGCTTGGACAGGCGATGCAACTGTTGCCCAAGAGACAAGCGAGCGTGTGGTGAACAACGCCATCAATAAGTTGACCAACGGCTCGTGGGTATCCACTCCACAGATGTTGTGGAAGAACAATCGTGACAACCATTATTTCATCGGTGTGTACCCTACTGCTGCAATATCCGACCTTACTGCTGGAGAATATACATTTGATGTGACGAAACAAGAAGAAAGCGACCTCTTGGTGGCAGTAAACACAGATGGAATATCCTATAATGCTGATGAACAGCAAACTGTTCCTCTCACATTCACTCATGTGATGGCTAAACTTGTGGTGAACCTCACCTACAAGAACCAGTGGGGAGGCATACCAACTGTAGAGAAAGTGATTGTGGGTAATGCGGCTAAAGAGGCAACTATCAATTACTTGACAAAGGCTGTCACTCCTTCCACTACTGTAAAGGAAGACTTCTCGCTTCCTGAGATTACAGAAAACACCAAGTATGTTTCCGTTATTATTCCACAGGAAGAGGTTAAGCAACTCACCATAGTTGTTGGTGGTAAGAACTTCATCTATGATAACGGCACACCTTTCAAGTTAGAGACTGGAAAAATCACCACAGTAAACCTTGAGGTTGGTCGTGACGAGATAAAGCTTGGAGAAGTTAAAATCTCTGATTGGGAGGATGGCAGCACTTTTAATGGCGAGGCTCTCAATTAACATAGTAAAACTTTTAAATACAGATACAATATGAAAGCAATTAAAATATTGACAGCGGCAACCTTGGCGACAGCGTTTTTTGCCAGTTGCTCTAACGATGAAGATTTTGCACAGAGCAATTATCCAATAGATAATGTGGTGCGAGTTACAACAAATGTAAAGGACATAACTACACGTGCCTTTCACAGCACCAATACTCTTGATGAATTTGCGTTTTGTATCGTCAATTCCACCAACACCAAATATTCCTATGACAATATAAAGGTGACAAAAGAGGCTTCAGCTTGGACTCCAGCTTCTCAGATGCTCTGGCAAAATGCCTCGCAACCTGTGGATATTATAGCTTATGCACCCTACTGTAATGTTTCAAGATACGAAACAATGAGTAACGCCACAAATTATCCTGTTTATGTAAAAGAGCAACAGGAAGCGGATACTTACGAGTCGGACTTTCTTGTTTACAAGAAAAAAGGATTTGTGCCAGGGACGGATTTGAAAAATGGTGCTGTTGACATAACTTTTACTCATGCCCTTAGTTTGCTGAACATAAACATAGAGTTCGGCAATGAGTTTAATGAAACTGCTCCTTTGGCATCTAATCCGATAAAGAATATAAATATCGGAGGAAGCGTCAAATTGGGTTATGCTGATTTTACAGCAGATGTCATCAGTGTGACAGCGGATGCTACCAGTGCTCCTGTCTTAATTGTACCAGTGCTTGGGGATTTCAACGCTGCCGCCAACTATGATGCCCATGCGACAGTAAATTACTCTGCCATTCTTATTCCCCAAACTATTGCTCAAGGATTTAGAGTAGAGTTTGAAATAGATGGCAAAAATTATGCGTGGACCGCTTCTGAAAGTGTAACGTTGGAAGCGAGCAAGAAACACCAACTGAACCTTACAGTAGGTAAGGATGTCGTGAAATCTGGCAACATCTCGTCAGAACCTTGGAAAGAAGGGACTGGTGGTACTTTAGAAACAGAATAAACAACAGAAAAAAAGAAAACTATGAAAATTTCAAATTATATAGGAACACTTGCGCTACTCGCAGTGTTTGCCGCTTGCTCCACAGAAGGTGATGAGCATGTTCGCTTTGCAGGGAATGAGGTGAAAGTCAATGCTACCATAGGCGGTGAAAGCACTTTTACCAGAAGTAATCCTGCTGGAGATGAAGAAAAACAGAGCAATTTTAATGATTATGACCAAATAGGTATCAGCATGAACAACGGTGCCGTCCATAAGTACGAAATGAATAATGGTGTTTGGGAAGTCAAGGATGGAGAGCCATTGAAATGGGAAACGGAGGCAACAATATTCAAGGCTTTTTACCCATATTCTACTACTTTTAATAGCGGTAATAGTTTCGATAATGGACGTATCATAGAAAACCAGGCTTCCGAGGAAGGGTTGGCTCTGTCAGACTATATGACGACGGATATTGCAATTCCGCAAATTCCAGAAAACCGTGAGCTTGCTTTGGATTTCAAGCGCAAGACGGCACGTATCATAGTCGATATAGAAAATTCTACTTTCACGAATGAGTTCGACCATCCAGCTGTATACGGGGTGACAATATTTTCTCAATTAGAGATACCGGCAACTCCAGTCGCAGATGTCGCTGAAATAACACCATACAAGATTGATGCTTCTGACCCCAAGAGTTCTTGGATGGCTTTGGTTGCTCCAAATGCAGAAGATAAAAGCAAAAATTTCATATGCATTAAGGTACAAGAGACCAACACTACCGATGATCCAAAACCATATTATGTGAAAGGTATTCCAAATCTTGAAGAAGGCAATAGCTATACCTATAAATTAAAGATTGGAAAGGATAGAGTCACGATAGAGAATGTTACAGTAGAGAACTGGACAGAAGGAACGGCAGTACCAGGTGGAGCGGTTTCTGCTATAACGGTAGAGGGTATTAAAGAATCTGTCACTACGCAATTGAAAAAAGGCAATGATGTAGTGTTGACCTTGAATTCCAATGCGTCTTCGGATATTTTCGATGCCATTAAAACAGCTTTTAAAGACAAAGGTGTTGCAGACGGAAGTGTCAATTTGACTCTAAAGAGTGTGATGACAATTCCAGAAGGAACTTTTAAAGATGTAACTTGGCTTAATAAGGTTACTTTGCCAGATGCTGTTACTATAGGCAAGAATGCCTTTAGTGGAAGTAGTTTGAAGGACATAGAAGCTCCTAAAGTAAGCACAGTGGAAATGCTTGCGTTTAGTGAGTGTAAAAAACTTGAAGATGTAAATTTGCCTAAGGTGTCGGAAATAAAGATTAAAGCATTCTGTTCTTGCAGCAATTTGAAAACAGTTCGGTTCGGTACACTCACAAAAGTTTGGACTGGGGATGAGAATAACAGAGAGGGAATGTTTGAGAGTGTTAATACACAAGATGTTTCTCTTATATTATCTTCAAGCCAAAGTATGCTAACCTTAATAGAGGCTGAAGGAAATTTCTTTTGGACCCCCATGAATCTACCTTATAAAGGTTCTGACCAATGTGTCAATATGAATTTCCTTGGTTATAAATTCAAGGAGATTAAATTTAGAGAAGAATAATTGAACTCCTAAGCTGGGCAGGAGTATAAGGTGCTCAGCAAACATATATTCACCCGCACTTCACGGGAAACGACAAGGGTCTATATGCCACGATGATAGGTGGGCGTATAGACCCTTCATCGTGTCTTGATACCTGTTGGGTGGATGATATGGCTGTATGGTGGTTTCGTGCTACCTGTTTTCATGGTTTGAAGTACCTTTGCGTCAATCGTGAGGTGCTCAAAACAAAATCGTTATGAAAACAGAAATGAAAGTACCAAACGAGTGTTTGTACCCTACCGATGTATTCTTGATTAGTTGTGGCATGGGATGCAAGCGAATCACCGTCAGCGACATTGATTATATTGAAGCAATGAAGGACAACTGTATCGGCATAAGCCGTGCCTGTATAGCAAGCGAAAAGAAAGAGGTCACGGGTAAGAGCCAACGACTTTCTATTCTTGGGTATCTCGTAGTCTCGGATTTTCAAGAAGTCCTCACGTGTCAGAGCCTTGGGTGGATTCTCTTTCTTTTGTGGTAACTTGAAGT
>ERZ808267.504-NODE-504-length-11479-cov-3.871499_pt1 | contig 11479 bp, 11 predicted proteins | sample MGYA00521241_ERZ808267 | MGnify/ENA primary metagenome ERZ808267 (study PRJEB31516, sample SAMN03275592) | gut metagenome | biome: mammalia-associated habitat; material: feces | host: Papio cynocephalus | place: Kenya | collected 2012-07-19 ... | reverse complement strand
GTAGGCACCGAACAATTCCTTATAAATAGGGAAACTGTCGATCGTTGTGCGCGCCTTCTCCATTTTGTTGATGTCTGAATATATCTCCGCGAGTTTCGTGTTGTCGGTGGCCCTGAAATACTTACCTCCTGTCATAGAAGCGATGCTGGAGAGAAGTTTCTCGTCAAGTTCAACCTTGAGATTCTGCATCTGCACGCCCCACGGAGTCATCACTGGGTATGGAGCCTCGCCATTCGCCCCGACTCCAATTGTGTAAACCCTTATCCCATAGGTCTTGGCAATCTCGGCAGCGGTCTCAGGGGAGATTTCGCCACAGTTGTTCACACCATCGGTCAGCAGAATGATTACCCTGCTCTTCGCATCGGAATCCTTGATTCTGGCAATAGCGGTCGCCAAACCGTTTCCAATGGCAGTACCGTCCTCAATCAAATCTGTAGAAATCTCTTTCATAAGATTGATCAGGGTGGCTCTGTCAGTCGTCAACGGGCACTGAGTGTAACTCTCTCCTGCAAACACCACAATTCCCATCCTATCAGAAGGGCGCTGGGCGATGAACTCGATAGCGATGTCCTTGGCAGCACTGATTCTGTCTGGAGTGAAATCTCTCGCAAGCATACTTGTCGAGACATCCATCGCAAGCACAATATCAATTCCCTCCGTGTCAACCTTTTCCACCTTTGTGGACGAGCGCGGACGGGCAATCGCCACGACAATCAGCGAAAGAGCCGCAATCCTTAAGGCAAAAGGAATATGCCTAATCACATTCAGGATTGTCTTACCTCCTGATTTCCAAGGTATGAGACTTGAAACTCTGAGATGTGGGCGACGGTCCTTCAGTTCCACATACAGATAACGCAGCACCAGCAGGGCTGGAATCACAAGGAGCCAAAGCAATTGAGGATATTCAAAATACATTATGACTGACCTCCTTCCTTTTTGGCCGAAGATTTAGCTTCAGCTGCCTTGCGGGCAGCCTCCTCCTCGGCAAGTTGAGACTGGTAAGTAACTGTCACAAAGCGCACAGCGGCAGGTAGAGCGGCTGCATTCTCCTCATCCGATGCAGAAGCCTTGGCGAACTTGACGAAATCAGCTGTCTCAAACAGTGTCTTCATCTCCTCATAAAGGTCAGCCGGAACTCCTGAGTTCTTGAGATCCTTGAATATCTCGGCAGTGGTCATCTCCATCGCATCAATGCCATAGCGTGCGTCAATATATTCCCTTAAGGCATCAGTGATTCCTGAATAAAACGTCTTCTGCTTTTCTGGTACCCAATATTTGTTGCCGCGGAAACGATCGAGTCTGCGCAGGGCGACTAAATATGGCGGATCTTTGTGAGCCGCACCTTCTCCACTATTCTTACGTCTTGAGGCCAACAGAGCCCAAATCAAAATAGCCAAGAAAGCGACACCCCATATTCCTAAAACATAAGGAATCACTTCCGAGGCTTTCAAAGGATAGCGAATCTGTCCCTTTATGTCATGAATCTGGTAAGTCGTGGTGTCAACAGGCATTGTGCGGATGTCCAAGACCTTTGGATCAAAGACAAGAGTGTCAACCCTATCTACTCCCGAAGCCCTTACTACAGAAAGCGGCAGAAGTTCGTACTGCCCTTCATCAAAAGATGTCACGACCATTGACACATCAATGTCATAGGATTTCGGTTCGTTCTTTTTGCCCTGGACGCGGACAGTGTCAACCATGAAAGGAAAGACAATCTCAACGCTGTCCATAAATCCTTTGGAGAAGTCTGGTAAAGCGAATCTTGTTCCTTCAGCCACATCCTTCAGATGGAATCCATAACGGAATTGATCACCGATCAGAGCGGTGTCACGCTTCTGAAGAGGTTCCAGAAAGGAGTCCTCCGATCTAATCAGCATCCCTTTACTTTGCGGAATCTGCTGTCCTGTTGCAACGATGGTGATCATCGTTGCACAAAGAAGCGAAAGTCCGTAAAAAATACTCTTCATTCTATCTCCTCCCGAAAAATGTCATCAGTCCCTTGACGTAATCTTGATTGGTAGCAATGTCCACCGAATCAATCTGATAGCGGTTGAACAACTTTTTCTCTCCATCCGCAACGGCACCGAACCATTTTGAATATTCAGCCCTTGTCTTCTTGCTGGAGGTGTTGATCCAAGCGGACTCTCCTGTCTCGGAATCCTTTACGTGAACCAATCCGACATCCGGAATCGTCCTCTCGCGCGGGTCGTGAACTTTGATAACGGAGATGTCATGACGGTTGCGGGCTACCTTCAGAGCATCCTCATAGCGAGGAGAGCCATCAGGATTAGCGTCCAACATGTCGGAAAGCACGAAAGCAGTGCACTTCTTCTTCATCGCATTCGTCAAGTACCGCAGAGCCTGACCGACATCTGTTCCGTTAGATTTCGGTTTAAGCTCGATGATCTCGCGGATGATGTGGAGAAGATGGCTGCGCCCTTTCTTCGGTGGGATGAACTCCTCAACCCTGTCACTGAAAAACAACGCTCCGACCTTGTCATTGTTGATGATAGCCGAAAAACTCAGAACAGCGGCAATCTCCGCAATCAAATCTCTCTTCGTCCTCACACTGGTTCCAAACAGTCCCGAACGGCTGATGTCAATCAAAAGGACGACTGTCATCTCCCTTTCTTCCTCGAAGACCTTAACGTAAGGAGAACGCAGACGAGCGGTCACGTTCCAGTCCATCGAGCGCACATCATCCCCGTACTGGTACTCGCGAACCTCGCTAAAGGCCATTCCACGGCCTTTGAAGGCGCTGTGATATTCACCAGCAAAAATCTGGTGAGACAGAGCCCTAGTGCGGATCTCTATCTTTCGGACCTTGCGAAGCAGCTCGTTGGCCGAGTTAACTGATGAAGTCGATGCCATGATTGTAATGTCTGATTAAAGCCAAACTACACATCGCCCGTTACGGAACCTGCACAGCATTGAGGACCTCGGCAATGATCTGCTCGGTCGTGATGTTCTCAGCCTCAGCCTCGTAGGTCAAGCCTATCCTGTGACGCAGGACCTCATTGCAGACAGCCCTGACATCCTCAGGAATCACATAACCCCTTCTCTTGATGAAAGCGTAGGCCTTGGAAGCCATTGACAGCGAGATGCTAGCACGAGGTGAAGCACCGAACGAAATCAGATCCTTTACCTTTCCCAAACCGTAATCGTCAGGAGTACGAGTAGCATAGACAATGTCCACTATGTACCTCTCAATCTTTTCGTCCATATAGACATCCCTAACGACGCTTCTAGCCCTTACGATGTCCTCCGGCTTGATCACCGGATTGACTGTCGGGAACTCACCGGTGTTGTTCATCCTGATGATCTGCCTCTCCTCCTCTTTCTTAGGGTAGCTCACGATGACCTTCAGCATGAAACGGTCCACCTGGGCCTCAGGAAGCGGATAGGTTCCCTCCTGCTCGATAGGGTTCTGGGTAGCCATCACGAGGAACGGCTCCGGTAACTTGAAAGTCTGGTCTCCGATCGTCACCTGACGCTCCTGCATGGCCTCAAGAAGGGCTGACTGCACCTTGGCTGGGCTACGGTTGATCTCATCCGCAAGCACGAAGTTGGCAAAAACAGGTCCCTTATGAACCTCGAACGACTCATCTTTCTGTGAATATATCATCGTACCGATGAGGTCGGCAGGAAGAAGGTCAGGAGTGAACTGAATACGACTGAACTTAGCGTCGATGGCCTTTGACAGGGTACTGATGGCGAGAGTCTTGGCCAATCCCGGAACACCTTCCAAAAGAATATGTCCGTTGGCGAGAAGTCCGATCAGAAGGTTCTCCACGAGATGCTTCTGCCCGATGATGACCTTTCCCATCTCTAGAGACAGCATGTCCACAAAGGCACTCTCCTTCTGGATCCTGTCATTGAGTTCCTTGATGTTTACACTTTCCATATTACTTTGTTTTTTACTATTTTTGCAATCAAACAATCTTAAAATGCGCTACAGGATCACCCTTTCCTATGACGGTTCGTCATTCTGCGGTTGGCAGATTCAAAACCAAGCAACCACCGTTCAGGAGTGTCTTCAGAATGCTCTTTCGACTCTCTTGAAGGAGGACATTGCCGTCACGGGTGCTGGAAGAACGGATTCAAAGGTCAACGCGATCAATTACGTTGCCCACTTCGAGGTCTCCAATCCAGACATTGACGCAAGCGCGATTGGCTACAAAATAAATGCCATTTTACCCGCCGGAATCAAGGTACATTCGATTGCGCTTTGCGATTCCGGATTCCATGCCAGATTCGACGCCACGCAGCGTGAGTACAAGTACTTTATCCACCGCCGCAGGGATCCCTTCATGCGGGAATATTCCTACCTCTACACCTTCCCTCTGGATGTCGAGAAGATGAACCGCGCTGCTCTGTCACTTCTGGGTAGGCACGACTTCAGTTGCTTTGAAAAAGTCGGCAGCGACAACAAGACCTCCATCTGCACCGTCACTCTGGCACGTTGGGAGGCATATTCCCCCGACCACGTCAGGATAATGGGCTACCCCGCCGAGGAAGGCGACTACCTAGTCTTCACCATCCGCGCCGACCGCTTTTTAAGGAATATGGTCCGTGCCGTCGTAGGTTCCCTCCTTGAGATAGGCCGCGGCAAGCGCGACGAATCCTGGCTCGCCACCCTCACCCAAGGCGGCTCCCGTTCCTCCGCCGGCGAATCCGTCCCCGGCCACGCCCTCTTCCTCACCAAGGTGGAATATTGATGTTCTATCGAAGTTCCTTAAATTCCAGAATATCCAGCATCGAGAACAGGATTCCGCCTATCGAAGCATTCCAGCTTTGATGGAAGTGTCCATAGTACCAATGACTAACCGGTTGATGATTCGTGGTCAGGGTATCATATATCAGCTCCATCACTTTCCTCTCCTTCGAGCAATCTTCCAACAAGGTCGGATCAGCCTGTGCCCACCCAGCCAGTCCAGCCTTGTCAATAAGTTCACAGAATGAAGGTGCTGTATGAGTCACAACGGATTTCACATCGGTGGTAAGCTAATACATTCTCCATCATTTTCTTAAGATTTGCGACATACGCACCAAAGCTCGACAGATTGAATCGAATGTACCTATAACCGCATTATCCAGAAGGTCATTCACCAATTGGCTATCCTCTCGCTGAATCACCTCCGAGTCCAACATATTCGCATAGTACATCTTGTGATCTTTCGAAAGCATATTCAACAAATCCGAGGCAATCCATTCCGCACCGGCTACTGTCTGGTCAAAAGTTGACGCATCCAGACTTATTGTACCGGGAATGGCATCGCTGGACAACGCCAAAGCGATGTATGCGTTTTCCAATATGAACTGCATATCCGCGGCATCCTTACGCGTCATCAAATGCCGGTCACACCAAGCATCCAGTTTAATCAGCCATTGACCGCTTAGTGAAGCCATTCTAAAGGCAAACCGACCTTCAACAACCACCTTGTCAGCATTCTTCATAACATCCGCAAAACACCGTACTGACATCACTGGATTGCCTTCAGGTGGCCAAGCGACCATTTCTTCCTGTGCGATGTCACCAAACGGAACTATGTCCACCTCATAACCGACATTTTCAATCCTACAATAGTAAAATCTCTGTTTCTCAGGAGCTTTGATAAAGCCGTCTTTTATAAGAATCTCAGTCAGGTGTTCATATTCATTCCATTTCTCCAAAAGCACAGCCACATCCAAATCCATTGTGCGCCTTGGAGCGCTCCCTGCTCTCAACAGTTTTAGGCTAAGGTCACGCGCTGCAGCACCGACAACATAAACCTCAGATCCAATTTCTTTGTAAGCATTTGTCAACGCTTCCAAGACACTCATCAGAAGGTCATTGCCAAGTTCTTCTCTTTTTAATGTATAGGTCATATTCAAATCAAAATTTTAATCCTATCCGCAGCTTCGGCACACCTGTCATCACTAATTGACAATAGATCCGCATAAACGACCAGTTTAGGAATATCATTCTCAACCCAGAATCTTCGGTAAACATAGATTTCACCTTCCGGATCCGGAATCATTCGTCCAGTAGAAATCAGACAATCAGCGGATTCATCAACATATATATCCCATCTTTGAGGACGAAGATATCCATCTATAAGAAAAGCAGCCGGCTCTCCGCCCCACCGAGCTTGAGATGGAAGCTGGATATCCGTCCAATGCTCCTTCACAGACTCCGCTAAAAATCGGAACCGGCATATCAAATGTTTCTTTTTCCGACCTTCGGAATATTCCCTAGCCCACCTGTCTATCAAGAATATGCGTTTCCGCAGAATACGTCCTTTAGATGTCTCGACCACAAAACCCTGCTCCACCAAATCCGACATCACACCTTGTACGGATCCAAGCGACAATCCAGTCTCCTTCACCATTTGTCTATATGTCTTGCTGATGTTTGCCTTGTCCTGCAACAGAAACAACACCAACCTCATTTCCGACTTCTGCATCATTGTTCTAATTTTTTACAGTGTTCAAAAATTTTGAACATCACAATATTTTTGAACAAAACATCGCAAAAATATAACATTATCAATATATTTCCAAATATTGTTAACAACATCAATCAACAAGCAAGTAATCGAATCCGTCCCCGGCCACACCCTCTTCCTCACCAAGGTGGAATAATAATGAACGAGGTCTCGAAAATTTTGCGTACCTTTGTGGTTTAGTGGCGTGGAATGTGCAGTTGGCACGCCGGAAATTTTGTAAATAATAAAAACGTACGTGATAATTATGTTGTTCCAAGTTTTGCAGGCCGTGGGCCTGGATTCTGCGGCGGCTGAGATGGCCGAGGATATGGCACAGGGAGCCGCACCTGTAGCGGATCTTGCTCCACAGCAGGTTGAGCAGTCGTTCTCACTTATCGAGATGGCGACCAAGGGCGGCTGGCTGATGATTGTACTGGCGCTTCTGTCAGTGATCGCCATCTACATATTCGGAAAGAAATGGTGGATGATCCACAAGGCGGGTCAGGTTGACAAGAACTTCATGAGGGACATACGCGACTATATTCATGAAGGGAAGGTGAAGTCAGCGGTTTCGCTCTGCCAGAAGTATGACTCTCCGGTGGCGCGCCTCGTCGAGAAGGGAATCGAGCGAATCGGCAGGCCATTAGCTGACATTCAGACTTCCGTCGAGAACATGGGCAACGTCGAGATCGCAAGGCTTGAGAAAGGTCTTCCGATGCTCGCCACAATCGCTGGTGGAGCGCCAATGATCGGATTCCTCGGAACTGTGCTCGGTATGGTGCAGGCGTTCTTCAATATGGCGAACGCGGGCAACAACATCGACATCACACTGCTTTCCAGCGGCATCTACACTGCCATGATCACCACCGTCGGCGGTCTTATCGTCGGAATCCTCGCCTACTTCGGCTACAACTATCTGGTCGCGCAGATCTCCAACCTGATGTTCATGATGGAGAACGCCACCATTGACTTTATGGACCTTCTGCACGAACCTGCAGGCAACGAGGAGGAGAAATAGTCAATGGCATTCAAGAGAACCACAAAGGTCTTGTCGGACACAGCGATGTCTTCGATGACTGACTTGGTGTTCCTGCTGCTGATCTTCTTCCTGATCACCTCGACACTGGTCAATCCGAACGCGCTGAAGCTCCTGCTCCCGAAGAGTACGGGGCAGGTTTCCGCCAAGCCTACCGTCACTGTCTCGATCAAGGATTGGGGCGATGACACCTACACCTACCATCTCAACGGGAGTGAGACCCCGGTACAGTACTCCGAATTGGAGGACGACCTTGTGGACTTGCTTCAGACAGAGGAGGATCCGACATTCTCGATCTATTCTGACGAGAGCGTGCCAATCAAGGAGGTCGTGTCGCTGATGAACATCGCGAAACGCAATCATTACAAGGTAATACTAGCGACACAGCCTGAATGATGAAACCGTACCTTCGTGACAGACAGAAGGAGGCAAAGGTCTCCACGGTGACCGGGATCGTTCTCACGGTCGTGGTTCACGTGCTTGCATGCCTGCTCTGCGTGTTCACGGGGATGAAGTACATCTACCCACCGCCACAGGAACAGACGTTCCTCGTAGATTTCAGCGAGGACGAGCCACAGCCGGTCAAGCGGCAGAACAGAGGCCGCCAGCCTCAGGCCGAGGAGATTGACAAGACCAAGCCGGTGGAACTAATCCAGAGAAGCGAGTCACCGCACAAATCAGAAAAGCCGAACAAGACGGCAGAGGCCAAGCCTGACGATTTCGGGGATGTCGAGACCCCGGTTCAAAAAGAGGAGATCAACAAGAACGCCCTCTTTCCAGGAATGAGCAAGAAGGACTCCTCGAACGCCCCTCACAGCGCCACTGATCCGAAAAACGAGTTCAAGGCCGGACATCCTAAGGGGAACACGGCCAGCGGCAAGTCCGAGGGTACGCCTAACGCGAGGCTTAAAGGGAGAAACACATTGGGAGCGATTCCAAGGCCGGCATATTCAGAGCAAGACTACGGTACTGTCGTGGTGGACATCTGGGTTGACAACTATGGAAACGTAACGAAAGCTGTTCCGGGAGGACAAGGGACGACCGTGAACAACTCCAAACTATGGGCTGCGGCAAGAGCGGCGGCCTTGCAGACACACTTCAACCAAAGCGCGGATGCGCCAGCGTTGCAACAGGGAACGATAACATACGTGTTTAAACTTCAATAATTTTATATTCAATTACTTATTTATTTTAATGGCGTGAGCCACAAACATTATGGAAGAAAATTTCAATGGTGGTGAGAACCACGAGGAGCGTAGGGATTACGCTGCAGAAGGACCAAAGACAGGTTATTCATCAGAAGGCAGGAAACTCAGACCGAGAAAGAAGGTAGTGCCTGCCGCATCATCCTCCGCTGACGGAGAGTACAAGTCTTACGACAACAGCCACAGGAGCTACTCCAGCGACAATCGCAGCGGCTATGGCCAGCGTGGCGGTTATCAGAGCCGTGGAGGCAATGGAAGAGGTGGATATTCATCAGACCACCGAAGCGCTTATGGAGAACGTAGTGGTAGCTACGGGCAGCGTAGAAGTTACGGAGAAAACTCGGAAAACGGAGAAAGAAGAACATCATCCTACGGACGTTCGTCCTTCGGTGAGGGACGTCCATCTTACGGTCAAAGAAGGAGTTACGGAGAGAATAGCAGCTATGAGGGAAGCGAGAGGAGGTCATCCTATGGCCGTCCATCTTACGGACAGCGCAGAAGCTATGGCAGCAATTCCGAAGGAGAGGAAAGAAGATCATCCTACGGACAGAGCCGTCCATCATTCGGTGAGGGAAGACCATCTTATGGCCAAAGAAGAGGCTACGGCAGCCTTCAGGACGGAGGTGAAAGAAGGCCTTCATATTCAAGAAAACCTACTGCCGGACGCGGATTCGGGCCTAAACAGGGAGGATTCTCCGTTAGTAAAGGATCTGCCCATCCGGGGCCAAAAAAATTCGGACGCAAAAACGAGCCGCATTTCACAGAGACAGATGAGGCAGGAATCAACCAGATGCTTTCAAGAAAGCCGCAGATTGACGCTTCAATGTCTGACAATGATAACGTTCCGACACCAATCAAGGAAGAAATTCGTCTCAATAAGTTCATCGCAAATTCAGGTGTCTGTTCAAGACGCGAGGCTGACAACTTCATTCAGGCCGGAGTTGTGACAGTCAACGGTGAAGTTGTGACTGAACTTGGAACTAAGGTCAACGTCCTCAACGATGACATCCGTTTCAATGGAGAGAGACTTAAAGGTGAGGAAAAGGTGTACATCGTTATGAACAAGCCAAAGGGATTTGTCACCAGCGCAAGTGACCCACATGCAGAGAAGACAGTAATGGATCTTCTCAAGGGTTGCAAACTGCGCGTGTTCCCAGTCGGAAGGCTTGACAAGAACACCACTGGTGTGTTGATGTTCACAAACGATGGCGAGATTGCGGAGCAGCTCACACATCCTTCTTACAACAAAAAGAAAATCTATCAGGTAATCCTCGACAAACCGCTTGAGGAAGCAGACAAGGAGAAGATCCTCACAGAGGGTCTCAACCTCAACGACGGCAACATCAAGGCAGATGAGCTTGAGTACATTGACACTGAGGACCACAGAAGGCTCGGTATCGAGATTCACTCAGGCAAGAACAGGATCGTCAGAAGGATATTCGAATCCCTCGGCTACGATGTGAAGGCTCTTGACAGGGTTTACTTCGCTGGCCTCACCAAGAAGGGCCTCAAGAAGGGTGAGTGGAGATACCTCAGCGAGGGCGAGGTGAATGTCCTCAAGATGGGGGCCTATGTCTAGTCCAGAGAAACACACAGAACACAGAGCTGGATTTGTCAACATCATCGGGAATCCGAATGTTGGCAAATCCACGCTTATGAATGCCCTGGTCGGTGAGAAGCTGTCCATAGTCACAGCGAAAGCGCAGACCACAAGGCACAGGATCATGGGAATCGTCAACACCGACGACTGCCAGATTGTCTATTCGGACACTCCCGGTATGCTCAAGCCGAACTACCGCCTGCAGGAGGACATGATGAAGTTCGTGGACGCTGCCATCGGTGACGCGGACATCATCCTCTACGTGACGGACGTGGTTGAAAAGAGCGATAAGAACAGTGAATATATTCAAAAACTCCAAAAGCTGGATTGCCCGGTGGTGGTTGTAATCAACAAGATTGACATCAGCGAGCAGAAGATAGTCACAGACCTGATCGCCTACTGGCAGGAACAACTCCCTAAGGGTGTTATCATTCCGGTGTCGGCAAAAGAAAGGTTCAACCTTGAGAGCGTCCTGAACACCGTGATGAGCAAGCTCCCTGTCGCACCGCCTTGGTTCGACAAGGATCAGTTCACTGACAGGAATCTCAGGTTCTTCGCTTCGGAGATCATCCGGGAGAAGATTCTAGAGAACTACAGCCAGGAGGTGCCTTACAGCTGCGAGGTGGCTGTGGAGGCTTTCAAGGAAGGTCACGAAAGGTACGAGATCAGTGCTGTCATCTACGTGCTGCGTGATTCCCAGAAGGGGATCATCATCGGCAAGGGTGGCACGGCGTTGAAGAAAGTCGGCACGGAGGCGAGGCTGGAGATGGAGGACTTCTTCCAGAAGAAGGTATTCCTTCAGCTTTTCGTGAAGGTCAATCCAGACTGGAGGGAGAGCCGAAAGGAACTCCGGAAGTTTGGTTACGAGGAATAAATCCGGACAAGAAGGACGATTAAAGGAATAATAATTATTTAAGAGGAATATTCAGGTATGGCTAAAGACGAGTGGGATGACATTGAGACTCCGGAAGGAGGCAACGAGGACGAGGAACTGAACGAGGCCCCGATTGACGAGACTTCGGCCAAGTCTTCAGGGAAATACGACAAGCTGCTCAGTTCAGACAGCAAGAAGTACAAACTTTCGGGAATGTTCAGAGACTGGTTTCTGGACTATTCCTCGTATGTCATTCTGCAAAGGGCTGTGCCACACATCGTTGACGGACTCAAACCG
>ERZ808267.503-NODE-503-length-11495-cov-4.172028_pt1 | contig 11495 bp, 8 predicted proteins | sample MGYA00521241_ERZ808267 | MGnify/ENA primary metagenome ERZ808267 (study PRJEB31516, sample SAMN03275592) | gut metagenome | biome: mammalia-associated habitat; material: feces | host: Papio cynocephalus | place: Kenya | collected 2012-07-19 ... | reverse complement strand
GTGAAGGCTGATCTCCAGCCTTTCTTTTTCTCGATTATCTTGTCCATAATGTTTGTTGTTATCTTTTTGTTACTTGTTTATTATTTTCTATGCTTTGGCGGCACTTCGACCCTTCGACAAGCTCAGGGACCGCAGCGACCAACGCAATCATATTCATTGATTGATGTAATCTACTCCGCCATAGTAGTTGACCACGCTGCGCTTGATGAAGTAGGTCAGCAGCGAGTTGAGCCGCTGGGCGTTCGCCTCAAGGTAGTTGTTCGAGGCGGTCTGGAACTCGATCGGAGAGATGAGTCCCTGCTCCAACTTTTTCATATTCAAAGAATATGCTTCCTCCTGCACATCGGATTTCCTTTGCGCCTGAATGTAGGCGGCGGACGCTCCGTCACGGTCCTGAACGGCCCTGCGCACCTCGGCGGAGATCTCTCTCATCTTCTGGTCGTACTCGGCTGTGGCCTTGGCGACCGCGTTCTTCTTTCTGGCGATGTTGCTGTGGCGCTGGAGTCCGGAGAAGATAGGAATATTCAAGGACAGCTGGACATATTCACCACCGTTGTTCTTGAACTGGGTCTTGAACGGATCGGATGTCGAGCCGCTGCCTGGGTAGGTGAAATAGGTCGTGGACCAGCCAGCGTAGGCGTTGAGCGAAGGAAGCAGCTGCCATCTAGCTGTGTTAAGTTCCCGCTTGGCGTTCAAGAGATTATACCTTGCTACGCGAGCAGCCGGATTATTGTTCTGCGCGAAATCCACCATGTCTTCCATGGCCAGGGAATCTGTCAGCATACGCTCCGAGTCAAGTGTGGTCGGAAGGGTCGTGTCGATGACAAGTTCGCTTGGCTCCGACCAGAACATCACGTCCTCAAGGGTGATCTTCGCATCGTTGAGTTTGTTGTTAGCCTCAACGAGTTGATACTGCTTGTCGGCAAGGTTGGAATCCATCTCGACCACATCAGCGTGGCCCTTCTGTCCAAGTTCCTCCTGGCGGCGGGCCTTAGCGAGGGATTCCTCCGCAACCTCAACCTGAGATTTGTAAATGTCTGCAAGTTGACTGTAGTAGAGCACATTGCAGTAGGCCTCCATCGTGGCGAGGCAGATGTCAGCCTCGATCTGATCCTCTTGGGAGTTACCGAGAGCGATGGAGGTCTTGGAGATCTTCATGTTGTTCACGGCTTTGAATCCGTTGAAGAGGGCTATGCCCGCGCTGACTCCGTAACTGTTATGGAAGGATGTCGTGGTAACGTAAGTGTTGGTCTTAGGGTCAACGGCACGTCCGAAGTTGTAGTAAGCGTAGCTGCTTCCGCTGATCTCAGGAGTGAAAGCATCGAAAATCGCGTCCCTTCTAGCGAGGCGGGCGTCACCGTTGGATGCCTGCTGGATCCTGACCTTGGTGCTGTTGCTGATCGCATACTCCATGCAATCCTTCAGCGTCATCGGATTCGGAAGCGACTCCTGCGCGAAAACCGGAGCCGTGGCCATCATCGCCAATGTTATGAATATTGTCTTTTTCATGTTCTTTTTATCTTTTCGGTAAAAAGCACAAGCATTAGGCGTGCCAAAATGTACAACTAACTAATTATTAATATTTTAGCAATTTAAGTACTTTAAGGAAGTGTAAAAAAATTTAACACTAGGTGTAAAAAAACTTTACACTTTGCTACCAGTCACTTCGACAGGCTCAGTGACCGACGATCAGGCCTAGTGACCGATCATCAGCCTAGAGACCGACGGTCGATGGAACAAGGCAGAGAAAAGGACTTTCCGAAATTTTGGTTACGTGCAAAATTTCGGAAAGTCCTTTTCTCTGCCACTATCACACTTACTAATGTTAAGAGCAGTTGCGGTCGGATAGTCAGTCCAGCAAATCCAGAATCTGTTCGTTCACCAATTTCGGCTGCTCCATCTGGATGAAATGGCCGCAGGTTGTGAGTTCTGTGTAGTCCATCCGAGGGTACAGAGAGGCCATCTTCTCTTTGTTGTCTGGGTCGAGTCCGCTGTTCTGAGTGCAGATGATCTTGGCTGGAGCCAGAATAGGCTCACCGGTCCACCACTTCCGCTCCACAAGGTTTCCCATCGTGCTTGAGGCAACATATTCAGGAGTCATGGGCATTGTGGACATGGCATATTCAGTGATGGATGCCGGAGTGTCGGGGCCAGCGAGCGAGGTGACGAAGCCCTCGATGTTCGCACGAGAGTCTTCACCCTTGAAACTGTCAGCGAAAGCCTGGATTGCGGCTTCATATTCAGGGCTGACCGGTTCAGTGTAAAAGCAGTACACTCCGTCGATGTCGCAAAGCGCCCCCTTGCCTCCCGTCAGAAGCACCTGCCGGCAGACTGGAGTTCCTAGGCTATGCCCCACGAACACCGCAGAATCAACCCTCTCTGCATCCATCACAGCATTCACCGCATCAGCAAAATATTGCAAGGTGTACTCCACGCGCGGTTTGTCGCTTCCACCGAAGCCAGGCAGGTCTATGAATATCATCCTGAGCCTTTTGTTCCCTTTCAGCCCTTCATATTGCTTTTCCCAAGAGTACATGTCGCAACCGAACCCATGGATGAACACCACAGCCTTGTCACCCTGGCCATATTCCTTGTAATGAATCTTCACGCTGTCCATCCGGGCGTACATTGAAGGCAATTCCTTGATAGAAGCTGGAGTCTTTGAGCATCCTAAAGCGGTGGCGATTACCATCGTCAACACCGCAAGTCTAATGAATATTCTTGTTCTCATGACGTTAATTATTATAAGCAGATTCCTTGGAGAATCCGATGCAAAGTTACATCAAAATCGAATATGCACGAAAATCCAGTATGGACAACCGCTTCGTAGAACTATATGATAATCAGTAGCCAAGCCATCAGCACACGGACATTTTTCCCACCAAATACAATTATCGGGTGCAAATCACAGCGTATTGCCCCCGAAAAGCATTCAGAGAAGCGTTCCGGGGGCATAAACGCCCTTTTCGCCCTAGCAACATCGCTAATAAATGAAACCAGATCTTAAGCAAGTCGCTGATTTCAACGGGCATAATGTTTGTAATTGGCACTGAATCTCCTTATATTTACAACGATTTAACGGTTAGGCTTATCAAACCATGAGGAAGAACTTGTTACTTGCTGCCATATTCACTCTGTTTCTGATTGCAGGCGTATCGGAAACACATGCGCAGGTGCCCATCTCAATCAAATGTGAGAATAACGCAAAGACAGCCACAGACATCAGAGTGCAGATCACCATCCCGTCCGGTGAAACGAAAGCGTATGATGTAAAGAATTTGGAAAGCACTGTTTTAGAATATCAGATAAAAGGAGCTGGAGAATGTAAACTGTTCATCCAATTCAAAGAGAAAGAAGCCAAGGCGCCAACTTTCATCTCCAAGAAGTTCATCATTTCGGGGGAAGAAAAGAATATTGAAGTCCACACCTCCATGAATCTCAGGAGCATGGTGATTCCATGCGGCACTGAATATTCAAACAGAAGGTACTGCGTTCTGCTTATAAAGAAAGTTTATCCGGAATGTCCTGAAGGACAATACCCCAAGGGATATGAAAATGATTCAGAGCGGACGGGGTTCTGGGAATATGCCATCCAGAGCGTAATTCAAAAATAGGTAAACAGATCACCGGTACTGGAAACGGCTGTTTGGCGTGCCAACCAAGCCATAGTCAACGTTTGGTACAGGAAAGTACGTTCTGGTGCACCAACTAAGCACGAAACTGCGTTTGGTACAGAAAAACGCCCTGTAGTGTACCAATGAGGCTTGATCGCATAGTCAGATCATCAGCATTATCCGCCCCTCCGCCTTAACGAAAGTGTCCGGGTAACGCATCACCACGGCATACACCTGCGCCGAAGTCACTGGCTGTCCGTCCTTACGAATATGCAGCCGACGCTGGTTGATGATTTCCGCTATCTGTTCTGTCCTCAACCCGCAGCCTCTTTCAGCAAGCACATAAAGTATGGCCTCCTCGATCTTCATGAATATAAAATGTGCTCTATCGGATGCTTTTGCAGCTATTCTAATCTTGCGGAAGCGGGCACAATGACCGCACCGGTTTCTCATGGCTCCGGGCATAGGCTATCTCCCTCGATGTGCTCTTCCCGATGTAACCGCCAGGATTGACAATGAATATCTCATCGGCCATGTCAATCTTAGCCAAATGCATCTCATCCAGCATTTCCTTAACCCCGTCATCCAAAACCTCATGATCACCGCTGTGCCCGAACAGCCCGACCGAAATCACAATGTACCCCTTGAGGGTGAGCTCCTTCTGCACCCTAAAAAACTCATCCTTGAACCGCGTGCTTCCGCACAGGGTGACTATTTTGTATTTTCCTTGCATATAAACATTTTCTATATGACACAATGTGAATTATAGCCGAAATCCAAGAAGAAATGAATAAAAAAACGACCGAAAACGACCGAAAACGACCGAAAACGACCGCTCAACTATTATGATCCCAATTCCTGTTCACCTTTTCTTGTTATCAACCACTGCTTTCCATTTTCATCTTTCTTTATGAGCCCTTCTTTCGCCATACTGACCAACAAACGACCAATCTTCCTTAGCTTTTCATCGGAACTGATATCTGAAGGATACACGTGTTGCAGAGTTTCAAATGCATCTTTACGCCTAAAGCCCAACTCTCCCGCATTCAAAGCTAACTGCAAGATGAGCTTCCTGATACTATTCCGTGCAAGGCCATTTACTTTTGTATAATGTCCCACTTGATGTGTCATCTTTGCGACAGACAACGAAATGGTATAATGAGGATAACGACCTTCTATAAGTCCTTTTTCGTGCAGATGCTTCGCTACCACCTTTGTTATCGGATAATGTTTCTGCACAGCATCAAGCCAAACACATTCTTTTAATGTCAAGGTGGTGTCCCGTTTCAATAGGTCTGTATATTTCTCATCAATCATTTTTCCATAGATTGTCACACCTACATTACGATGCTCATTGTCGATCTCATAATCAGGCATAGGGAAAAAGCGGTTGCGTTGCTCGGTATATATCTTTCTGATGCCACGCCCAACAGTATCTATCATATTGAAATTCACCATTCCACGGCAAAGACACTCATTACGGTAGTGCTTTTGAGGCCCCTTATGTTCAAGGACATTCTCAATCGTACCGGGGATAAACGTACCACCATTCTCATAGTACAGCTTTCCAGGACTTTCCACAAAGATGATTCTCTGTCTAAGTGTGTAATCCTGATGTGCTATGGCATTGTGCAAGACTTCGCGGATGGTATATTCATCATACTGCTTCATTGTGTCCGGGAACAAAGTTCCTCCAGGCAACTCACGCATAGTCACATTTCGTATTTTGCTCAATACTTTATCAACAGTCAGGATAAACGGGATGGTGAAATGCTCATAATCCTGCACAATGTCATCCTCATCCTGCCAAGTCCACGTTATCTGCGCCACCGCCGGATATATCTTCTGTATGGACAAAGGCTTGCCAAGCAGCAGGATGGCTGCGCGTGTCAGCTGCCCATCCCGCATCATCATACTGTGACAAAGGAACTCCTCATTATTCCAAGAGTCAATTTCAGAAGCAGGAATATTCGAAGAATGTACTTTCTTGAACATAACCTTAGCCGTCGCCAGCGCCAATTCATCAAGGTCATCAATTGTCGCATTGGGAACAAGTTGCGCTGTCCAATCCGGCAAAGGAGACTGCCGCCTGATTTCATCTTGCTTAGCCTGATTAAGTGGTTTAAGACTCTCACCATCACGCCCGTACGCAATGCCTTTCCAACGCATCACAATATTTCGAGGAGATGCCGGTACCTTGAAAAGCAACACCCGCTTACCATCAACTTCTATTGGCACGATATCTCTGAATATCAACCCGTCAGAGGTATGTTGCGACATATCCTGCTTCAACTTGTTCAAGGCGGACTCACCATCTTTGAAAGAGGTTCCGATGATTTCGTGTGTCTTGTCCCAAACCCCGAACACAATCCAGCCGCACTCACGTTCCCGCAAGTTCGCCTCATTGCTCAAAGCTGAGAAGTACTTTCCCAGCTCGTCAATATCAAATCCAGTCTCTGCCTTCTTGAACTCTACAACTTCATTCTCGGAGTGTTCCCAGAGTCTGTTGAATATGTCCACATAGTTATCCATTGCCTCGTTGTCCTTTATTTCAACCTATGTTAATGCCTCGACACCAATAGAGATCCAATGCAAACAAGTCGCCATGCCAGTGCCTTATGCAAAACTAATAACTTTTCATCAAATAATGAGAGTCTGAGGATGACTTTAAGACTGAAATATCCAAGAGGATAGGTATTTGTCCATGCAAACGGGCATTCACAGGACAAACCATTCATATTGTACAAATCGTCCGAGTAAAACAGCCTTCCACCGGACAATACATTGATGTGAGGCAGGAGTGGAACAAGATCACCACACCGGTGATGTTAATCATTGAGGACGGATTGGCGCACATGGGCAAACAAAGGTCTCCAATCTAAATTTTGCATGTAACCAAAATTCAGATTGGAGACTATTCTTGCCGTGTCGGGCTGTCAGGTCGCTTCGACAGGCTCAGCGACCGACCCGGTGAGCGGACGGATCAACCTTAGGCGAGACGCTTTTCGAGGCGCTCGCGGATGGCGGCGATGAAGTCGGCGGAGTTCTTGACCTGAGGGGTGACGCCTTCCATGAGGTTGGCGAGATCCTTGGTCACGATGCCTTCGTTGAGGGTGTCGAAGCAGGCGGCCTCAAGCTGGTCGGCGTAGTTCACAAGCTCAGGGAGGTTGTCTAGCTCGCCTCTCTTGCGGAACGCACCGCTCCACGCGAAGATTGTGGCGATAGGGTTCGTGGAGGTCTCCTCACCCTGGAGGTGCTTGTAGTAGTGACGGGTCACGGTGCCGTGGGCGGCCTCATATTCATACTTGCCGTCAGGGCTTACGAGAACGGATGTCATCATGGCGAGAGAACCGAAGGCGGTGGAGATCATGTCGCTCATCACGTCACCGTCGTAGTTCTTGCAGGCCCAGATGAAACCACCCTCGCTACGCATTACACGGGCTACAGCGTCATCAATCAATGTGTAGAAGTACTCGATGCCGGCAGCAGCGAAGGCATCCTTGTACTCAGCGAACACCTCCTCGAAGATCTCACGGAAACGTCCGTCGTACTTCTTGGCGATGGTGTCCTTGGTGGCGAACCAGATGCTCTGCTTCAGGTCAAGGGCGTACTTGAAACAAGCGTGGGCGAAGGAACGAATCGAAGCATCGGTGTTGTGCATTCCCTGAAGAACGCCAGGACCTTTGAATGTGTGAACGATCTGCTCTTCCCTCTTGCCGCTCTCGCCTTCGAAGACGAGCTTGGCCACTCCCGGTTCCTCAACGCGGATGTCAACGCTCTTGTAGACATCACCGTAGGCGTGACGGGCGATGGTGATAGGTTTCTTCCAGAACTTAACGGCAGGAGAGATGGAAGGGATTGTGATAGGTGTGCGGAACACGGTACCGTCCAGCATTGAACGAATCGTTCCGTTCGGGCTCTTCCACATCTGATGCAGGTTGTACTCGGTCATGCGCTTGGCGTTAGGAGTGATGGTGGCGCACTTCACGGCGACACCGTACTTCTTCGTGGCGTTGGCGGAGTCAACCGTCACCTGGTCTGCGGTCTCGTCACGATGAACAAGGCCAAGGTCATAGTATTCTGTCTTCAGATCAACAAATGGAATGATAAGTTCATCCTTAATCATTTTCCACAGGATCCTTGTCATTTCATCACCATCCATCTCAACGAGAGGAGTGATCATCTGAATCTTTTTCATAATTGAATATCAAAAATTAAAGTGTTTTACAAATATATTTACTTGTTCTTCTGCGCAGCGTAGAAATTCATCAGGCAGCCGTCTGCAAGAATCTCACGCTCATCAGCGGTGAGGTTCTGGAAGTAGAGATGAATGTCCTTGACTCCCTCGGCGCAGATCACCTTGGCATCGATCTCCTCCTTGCCGGAAAGGATGGCCTCGCGGATGCCTGAAACATAGACGAAGTCACCGGCTACATATTCAAAAGGAGTGTCCTTTGAGATCGTGAAAGGAACGATGCCCCAGTTGATGCAGTTGCTGCGGTAACGCTTGGTGGCATATTCATAGCAGATGTTGGCGTCACCGCCGAGTACTTTCTGGCAGGAAGCGGCCTGCTCGCGGGCTGAGCCATCGCCTGGCTTGTTCGCGAACACGCATGAGCCGAACGAGGTGTTCTCTGGCTTCGCACCTACCTTGGCGAGAGCGTCAAGCACATGCTGAGGGGTCTTGCCCTCGCGGCGCTCAAGGTCTTCGGCCTGGATCCTCTTACTCAATCCGACATATTCAGGAACACGGCGTGAGAGAGCGAACTCGGAGAGTTTCAGAGGGTTGGAGCGGTAGCTTGAGGTCTCGCCCGATGGGATGAGCTCATCGGTCGTTGTGACAGGGTCGTGGATGACAGCGGCGAGTTCGAGGAGCATGTTCTCCTCCATCGGGTACATCTTAGGCCAGTCCTTGATGTTCGGTCCGTAGCGGAGCTCGACTGTAGGATCAGCCTTGCCGAAGCCGTAGTAGATGCGGCTCTTGTAGATGCGGTCGTCGAATGAATATGGCTTGTGTGTGTCTTCATATTCAATGTCAGTGGCGGCTGTGATGACTCCTCTATTGGCTGCCGTGGCAGCGATGGAACGGGCATCCATCAGGCAGACAAGGGAGATCTGTCCCTGACCCGGTTTGGAGCCTTCGCGGTTAGGGAAATTGCGGGTCGTGTGACGGATTGAGAGTCCGTTGTTGGCAGGGACATCTCCGGCACCGAAGCAAGGTCCGCAGAACGCTGGCTTGATCACAACACCAGCCTCAAGCAGCTCTTCAGCAATATGGTTGCGTGTGGTCGCGAGATAGACAGGGGTTGACTGAGGATAGGCTGACATCGTGAAGTAGTCGTTGCCGATGGTCTTTCCCTTCATGATCGCAGCGGCCTCGCTGAGGTTGTCGTAAGTACCTCCGGAGCAGCCGGCTATGATGGCCTGGTCAGCGAAAGCCTTACCGTTCTTAACCTTGCTCTCAAGGTCGATGGTGATCTTGTCTCCGAAGCGTTTCTTGGCGTCTTCCTCAACCTTCTTGAGGATTCCCTCAGGGTCAGCCTGAAACTCGTGGATCGTGTAGGCGTTTGAAGGATGGAACGGAAGGGCGATCATTGACTCCTGCTTGGAGAGGTCGATGCGGATCATCGAATCGTAGTAAGCGATCTCGCCTGGTTGGAGAGTCTTGTAAGCCTCCGGACGCTCGTGCATCTTGTAGTACTCCTCGACTTTCTCGTCAGTGATCCAGATTGAACTGAGACAGGTGGTCTCGGTGGTCATCACGTCGATTCCGTTACGGAAATCGGTAGGGAGGGACGCCACGCCAGGGCCAGCGAACTCAAGCACCTTGTTCTTCACGAAACCGTTCTCGAACACAGCCTTTACAAGGGATATGGCCACATCATGAGGACCGACACCCTTCTTAGGCTTGCCTTCGAGCCAAACCAGAACAACCTCAGGAGCGTTGATGTCCCAAGTGTTGTGGAGGAGCTGCTTGACAAGCTCACCGCCACCTTCTCCGACACCCATGCAGCCGAGAGAGCCGTAGCGGGTGTGGCTGTCCGAACCGAGGATCATGCGACCGCAACCAGCGAGAGCCTCACGAACATATTGATGAATAACTGCCTGATTGGCAGGAACGTAGATTCCACCATACTTCTTGGCCGCTGAGAGACCAAAGATATGGTCGTCCTCGTTGATGGTACCACCGACAGCGCACAGGGAGTTGTGGCAGTTGGTCATCGCGTAAGGGATAGGGAACTTGTCAAGTCCGCTGGCGCGGGCAGTCTGGATAATTCCGACGTAGGTGATGTCGTGTGAGGCCATGGCATCGAACCTGATGCGCATCTTCTTGCCTTTGCTTCCGTCCACATCGTGAGCACGGAGGATTCTGTAGGCGATGGTGTTTTCGCGGGCCTGGTCGGCAGATGGCATTCCTGCGGCATCGTTGACGATAGTCTTGCCATTTTTCAGGTAAACGCCATGTGGAATCAATTCTACCATAATAAAAATTAGTTTTGTGTTAATAATTTATTAGTTAACAATTAATTATACTATTTACAAATATAGTCAGGGACAGCATGTCGGCACTTCCACCGGGCGAGATGTTCTCCCTGATGAAATCCTTGTTCAAAGATGACATCTTGCTCTCGCTGAAGTCTTCCAGAAGCCTTGTGGCCTCGGACTTTGCGTGGACGAGTCCCTCCACTCCCCTTCTGTGGAGAATGTTGGTGTCGTCAAGAGTGGTCATTATGTGAAGCAGGGTCTTGTGGCAACGGTGCAGGTCACATTCAAGCGAGCGGTAGTACGGCAGCCAGTCGGCAAACAGCTCTTGATATGCCCCACGGGCGTTCTCAAGAGCACCGCTGACCTTGAAGCTTCTCTTTGCCTCGGCTCCGTGGGTACCTTGGGCGAGCGGAATCTCCGATGCGATGCGGGACACTAGTCCTTTAAATGAATATGTCTGCACAGATCCGGTCCTTGAAGCCAAGTTGGAGGCTGCGGCAACGGAAAGGCCGATGCAGAAAAGGGCACCTTTGTGGGTGTTCACACCACCGGTGGCTTTCAGCATAGCTTTTTCGGCCTCGATGCCGATCCCTTTTATCTTGGCCGGATCTATGTCTTTAGCGGACTCCACGGCTAGCTTTGTTAGGTAAGGTCTTAATGCTGAGATGCTTTTGGACATCAGGGCATAGTCCATGTCTTTGTGGGCTCCGTTGTCTTGTTTATCGACTAGGCCCGGTTTTGGAGTCGTGTCGAGTTCCATACGCAGCGCCCTCTCCGCAAGGTCCGCCACCAAATAAGGGACGGAGGTTTCAGGAATATATTCCATAGCCTCTTTGAGGTTGCCTTTGTCCAAGGCCTGCCTCAACGAGGTGGCGCTGATCGGGTTGCCGTTTTGCTCAAGTCTTGGAATTACAATGAAATCTATTCCGGCTGGACGGTGCGCTTCGACAAGCTCAGCGACCGGAGAAATTGGCTCAGCGACCATGGATGTATGCTCAGGATCCGATACCTTTCGGTCGCTGAGCCTGTCGAAGTGACCACTCTTCGCAGTGACCAATGTCTTCGGCAAAATCTCCGCCATCAGCTCATTGTAGCGGTGGGTAAGCGCATCCTCCGGCTCGCTTCCGGCGAAACGCACCGTAACCCCAAGTGGCTTGGCGATGTGGTTCACGAACAGATCTAGATCAAGGGCGATCTGTGTGTCAGTCGCATCGTCCAATTTCTTCAGGAAATATGTCGGGAAAGTCGCTGCCGAGATGGCATAGTCGCTGCCCTCGCAGACGACCACGTTGTCAAGTCCGGCACAACCGGCCTCGATCATCGCCTTTCTCTCAGCGTAGGGGAAACGCGAGCGATCTTCCTTAACGACAATCACATAGAGATTGTCCACCTGCG
>ERZ808267.502-NODE-502-length-11512-cov-4.057258_pt1 | contig 11512 bp, 11 predicted proteins | sample MGYA00521241_ERZ808267 | MGnify/ENA primary metagenome ERZ808267 (study PRJEB31516, sample SAMN03275592) | gut metagenome | biome: mammalia-associated habitat; material: feces | host: Papio cynocephalus | place: Kenya | collected 2012-07-19 ... | reverse complement strand
CTTCAGCCGCTTTCCAATAGGTGAACTCCTTCATAAGCGCGAACGAATCGACTTCCCATTGCTGGTTCAGCGTATACCCGTATCTTAGCATCGCATCGCCCGCTTGCGCTATCGCGCCTTTAGGCTGCGTCACAACGCACGCGCTCGCGAGCATCGGGCGCGTCACCGATACCGAACCGCCCGAATCGGAGCCGAATGAGAACGGCGCGCTTAACCCAGCTTGCTTTACGGCGTTGCTGATTGCGCTTTCAGATGTTGCTTTCGCGCGGCCAGCGTTCGCAACGGCCGTCTCCTGCGTTCGGCCTGCGTTCGCCTTCGCCGTTGCCGCGCTGTTGCTCGCGTTGGTGTTAGCGGTGCTCACGCTGTTAGAAGTTTGCGACGTAACGCATTCGCTCATCGTGTTGTTGTTATCGGTCTGCGCGTCGGTCGACGCTTCCGTGATGCCCGCGTTAGATGAATTCTGCGAAGAAACCTTGCTCTGCGAGTTATCAATCGAAAGTTCAACCTTAGCCGATGCCGCGTTGAGCATAACAGCCGCGTTAACGCCGCTGGTTGCCGCGCCGATTGCGCCGCCTATAAGGCCGCTGATAGCGCCAGCCGCGCCCCCGCTCATAGCACCGGATGTGATGGAGCCTGCGAGGTTGCCGACGGCGTTTGTGAGCGTAGTGGCCGCTACCGCGTTAGCGTCCGCTTCCTGCACGCCGCGCTGCAAACCCGCGTCGTAAGCCTGCGCGGCCTGCGAGGTCGAATTGCCTATTGATGTGATAAGCGTGCTTGCCTGGTTGGAACGGGCGCAAGTAGCGGTGCTAGCGGCCACGGCTAGCGCGGTGTTGGCCGTTTGCGCGCTTCCGCTGTTCGCAGTGTTGGTTACGCTTGTGTCCGCGCTAGCGTCCGCGTTGGCTTTGCCCGTGTTCGCGCTGGCTATAGCCGAATCGTAAGCATTATTGTACGCGGTGCGCTGCTGGTTGCGCGCATAATGCCCCGAGTAGTCGTTCTGCACCTCTGCGCGTTGCACCACGGAATACGTAGGTATGTCCCAGTGCAGCAGGTACTTGTACCAAGAGCCGCCGAACGTAGCGCGATGCTCTGCCATGTTCACGAAAGACACGCTGCGCTGCGCGCTCCCGCCGATGCCTAGAATCTGCGCGTCGATTCCCAGCATAGGGTAGGCAACGGATAGCGCGACGTTAAGGTCTAGTGTCCCCGTGGTGTCCTCGATATTGATGATTGATACCGTGCCGTTCTCGTTAGTAACCTCGATATGCGCATACGGCGATGTGTAGAGCTTCGCGATATCGGCGTATTCCTTCGGGTACGCGAACTTGCTTTTGTCGAGCGTTAGAAGCGGCATGTTGACGGGCGCGGCGTTAACTAAGAAGCACCCAACATCGCACAGCGCGAACGTTCCGTTCTCCCTGAACAGCTTTGCACTGACAAGGAACACGGCTTTGATAGTTGCTTTGAATTGCGGGATTTCCGCGTCAATCTTGCTGAAAAGCTCGCTCAAGTCATCGACACGCACGGCGAACACATAGTTTGTCGGTGTGCCCTGCGTGTTGTAGACGCTGCCAGCTGGCACGCGCCACGTGTCATCATCGCGCGCGCCCCAGTCCCCGCGCGGGTCTGCCGTGCACGCGATTAGGGCGAACATCTCATCCGCGTTCAAAACCACGTCGCTAACGCTAGCCACGTTCGACGGGGCGGAAAACGAAACATCGGGCGCGAGCAGGTACTTATTGTGCGCAATCGGGTTGTTTAGGTAATCGGCTGCGCCCACCTCGTGCATAGGCGCGTGCCCGCGCTCAAGCATCAGATAATCGCATTCGCAAGAGTTGCCGAAGGTAACCCATTCGTCGCGCTCCACGGCGCAAACCGTGCAGTTAGCCGCGCGCTGCTCCACGGCGCGAAGGAAATAGAAGAAGCGGTGCGCGCCTTTCGCGTTCTCGTGCGCGAGCGGCTCGCCCGCCGTCGGCATGATTGGGAACTCAACCATCAGGTAATTGTATCTGCTCGCGACCGAAAACGGGAACGGCAACGCAACCGTGCCGTCTGGCATGACGTTGATAGCCGTGGTAAGCGTCTGAGCCGTGCCCTCCTGCGCGTCGAACCACGCATCGCGCGTTTCGTCGCTTGCGAAGTAGGGGACGTTAGATACCCCGTCCCAAGGTATTTGCATCACCTTTAGCTTTACGTTCTCGCCCCAGCGGTTGTAATCGAAGTTGTTCCGATACGCGTATACGTCCGTGTTAAGGCCAGGGAACGCCGTGTCGTTCAAATGCTGGTAGTTTTTCATGCTCTACCCTCCTTGCATAGTAAAAAAGGGTGATACCGAACGGCACCACCCTTGGATGTTAGCACGTAACCGCGTTATTACTCAACGGTAACGGTGCCCTTCGCCGTGAACGTCTGCGTAGCACCAGACGGGTTGGTATAGGTGCTCGTCGCGGTAATCGCGATAACGTCCTTAGCTTTAAGCCCCGTCTTCTGCGCATGGAGCACGCCGTACTTGTCAACGTAAGTGCGCGTGTTGAGCGGCACGGCTTCGGTAACGGGTGCGCCCTCGGAACCCGTGTTGCGCGTGGCGGAAAGCTCCCAGGTAGCCGAATCGGGCGCAATCTCGATATCACCGTGGTAGCTGTCGGGCTTGAGAGTGCCGTTGAGCGTGAGAGTAATCTGGTTGGTTCCACCAGGTTCGATGTTTGCGGATTCGAGCGCAAGCCCAAGCCCAGTGACGGTCTGCGTAACCGTCTCGATTTCGGTTCCGTCGCCCGTGGTGAACAGGATAGCGGGGACGAACGGGGAAACCGACACTACTTCCCAATGATGCAGGATGTACTTAGTTGAGAGCGTGTTGGGGTCGTAGAACGAACCCGTCTCATACACGATATCGTTGCACACGAAAAACGAATCGGTGGTGAGAAGCGCGACCGCATCGGGCACGGGAAGTTCGGGCACGACGATTTTACGGTACTGAATATCGGCCTTATCGAGTTGGAAGATGCCAGACAGCGTGTTAACGTCGATGGACGCGGCGGACTTCGCATCAATGAGCAGAACAAGCTCGGACGGCTTCGCGAAAACCGGCACGCTCAAATCTGACGCGTTGTACTGCGTCGACGGGAATTTGAGCAGCTCGGCGTAGGTGCGAAGAGCGGTAAGCAATTCCTTGTCCGCGGCTTCGTTGCCAGGTTCAGCGGAAAGCTTGTGCTTGAAGAAACCCCAGTTCTTCTCATACTCGGAAATGAGCTGAAGCATAAGAATATACTCATCGTAGTTGTCGGAGTTGATTGGCACGTTCATGATGGAGTTGACAACGCGGTTAAGCCCGTACTCATCGCGAAAAGCCTGCTGAAGCTCGGGTTTCACGATGGAAATAGGGTACTTGTCCTGTCGGTTCATGGAATGGTACCAAACGGCGAACTCGGGGCGCTCCATGCGGAGAAGGTCTTGGGCTGCGTCCTCGTAAGCGTGCGCCTTAATCCACTTCGGCGCGGATTCCTGAATGGTGGAACCGTACTGCAACGACGCACCCTTGAAGGGCGTGAGCGGGTTCTCCCATACGGACTGGTTGACGCGCTGCTGCCCGATAAGGTTAACGAAACCGTCAACGAATTGATTGTAAAGATTGCCGTTCATAGGCGAGAAAAGGCATTTCATAGTGGATGCTACGCTAGCCTGCGTAGGGTCGGGTACGCGCTGCTGGTAGTCGTTGGTGCCAGCAAGCCAAATCTTGCCAAGGATGGTGGAGTTCTTAGCAGCCATAATTTCAGCTTCCTTTCTTTAGTTTACATATCCAAATCGAGTTCGTCGAGCGCGAGCACGTTCTCGTAACCGTCGATGTCATCGAATTCCTCGCCTTCGTTCGGCGGTAGAACCTCTTCGGGTTCCTTAACAGTCGCGCCGTTCTCCACGAGGATACCGAACCCGTCTTTGATGCTTACCATGATATCCCTAAGCTCGCGGATACCGTCGGCAAGTGCGGCGATGCCTTCGAGCACGTCGGAAATAGCGGCGCTATCGGTTTCCTCGGTTTCCGTTGGCTCCTCGGTTTCCTCGGTTTCCGTCGGTTCCTCGGTTTCCTCGGTTTCCTCGGTTTCCTCGGTTTCCGTTGGTTCCGTCGGTTCCTCGTCGATGGTCAAATCAAGGTCATCTTCATGTTCCATGGTCGAACCTCCTTTTTATTCAGTAAAAACAAATAAAGCCGTGCGAATTCGGTTTTATCCGATTCACACGGCTAAAGTTTAGCACGACGAAATAAATAACGCACGCTAGACTAAAAAGGTTGGCTAAACCTCGCGCGTCGGCTCCGAATCAACGGCCGCCTTTCCGAATCACGCTACTTGTTTTGCGCGCGGTTCCTCGTGCAGATAAATAGTATCACCTAACGCCGAAAAGCGAAAGCGCGCGCAACATCTTTTCACGGCATGCAGGCGTTTCGTAGCGAACGATACCCATATAATACATATCTACAAATGTTTTAAGCGTCTTGTCAGCGCGTTTAGCCGCTACGAGGTTAACCGAATTGTCGGCAGCGGTCAGCGCGTACACGGGACGCGATGTGTTGTTGGGCACTTTCTCGTTCACGTAGTAATATCCTTCCTGCCAATCAATCCAAACGCCATACGTTTCGTCTCGGTACTTGATTCCAAACGAGAACTTTGCGCGCGAAGGTTTGGCCGCGATGAAGTCGTTACCCGCGTTAGCGAACTGGTTGCGCGCTATAACGTCGGCTTCCGCGGTTCCGCGCGCCATTCGCCCGCTAACCGTTTCGTTCAGCTTATCTTCGCCGTCTTCCCCAGGCTCCACGTAATCGAGCAGGAACGTTTTCCCGTCGTGCCACGAATACCCGTAGGGCGGTTCTCGCTTCACGCCGTAGCGCGCGAAATACGGGTTCGTCAAATCGCACGCGTTGCCAAGCAAGTACACGTGCGGCTTATGCTTGCGCTTCTCGCCCGCGTGCTCTCGCGTACAGCTGTCCACAACGTTTGTTAGCAGCGCGAACTCACCAGGCAAATATCTATGGAACCTATCGACGCGAGATAGAACGGCTTCATCCATCAACAGGCGATAGACGTTGACGAAAGTTTTCTTTTTCGACCGCTGCATCTGAGTCAGCGCGACGAAATACCCGATTTTCTTCCATTGCGGTTTATCGCCTTCGGGAACCTTCTTCGCTATATATGCCGCGTTCTTCTCGGTTTTGAACTGGTAATCGGGGAATTCCCCGTTTTCCTCTAGTCTCTCAAAGTAACCGTCAGCAACGTCTTTCAATTCGTCTTTGTATCGGCAAATCTCAACGAACCTCGAACCGTCTTTTAGGAAGTCGATTACAAACTGCTTTCTAAGCCCGTAGGTTTTGCCCTTGCCGCGGATGCTAACAACCATGGTAACGTCAGCGTCCTTCGTCAGCGTGGTGTGCCAATCATAGTAATCGCTCATAGCTTAATCACTCCTTCTGTATTCATTATCTTAAGCACCGGTATCATGTTCCCTTCGCTATCGCGCTCCACCTCTATAGAGCGAACGCGCGTATCCACCTCGCGCCCCATCGCGCGAATATAGGCTATGTTCTCGGCGTTAGCGCGCTTGTTGCTTTCCCCAAGCTCGCGCCCAGTGGCGTACAAAGCGACCGCCTGCGGAGCCGCAACTTTCACCGTGCCGCCCAGGTAGTCGGTAACGCGCTTCTCGAAAGTGTCGGTCACTCGCGGCTGATGCTTCTGCAAAGCGTGGCACACCGCGTTATCGACGTGCACGCCGTAGCCAAGCGCAAGCGGCGCGAGCTTTTCGAACGGGATTCCCTTTGCAAGCATCCCATCCAACCAATTCTCGATATGGTACGCGCCAAGCGGGCGGGACAGCCCCGCACACGTTATATGGCAATGCCCCTCGGTATCCAACGATACGCGCGCCTTGTTCCATGCTTCCATATGCTTAGCGTAGCGCGTGCCGCTCCCGCATGATTCTATCTCGAATCCGCCGATGCCGCTTAGCTGCGACGCTATAGCGGGGTAATCTTCGCGCACCTTGCGCATGGTGCGGCTTATCGCGGCTGTAGACGCCTCGAGCATCGGGGCGACGGCTTCCGCTAGCTCTGCGTCGGTTACGTCATCGGCGCACGCTACCTTCATGGAGTCGGTATCGCCGCCTGTCACGCGCACGCGGCCATGCAGCGCACCGTAAAGCAGCTCCATAGCGATTATCAGGTGCATGCGCGAGCCGCCCACGATTCTAAGCCCATACGTGTAAAGCACGCGCACGTTGTCGGGTTGCAAATCGTCCCATGTCGATTTATCAACTACGGTATTGCGGTCAACGTAAAGCTCGCCTTCCTTCACCGCATACGACGGCTTGAAAACGTCCTGCGCCATCGTCCCGTATATCCCGTTGAACATTCCCTTCACGGTTGAATTGTAATAGCTCTCGAAGAACTTAGCGGAGCAGGTACCCGCTTTTAGCTGCGCCGCGATTCCGTCGGGTATCGTTTGCGGAATATCATACGGGTACGGCTCGCCCTCCTTGTAATGCTTGTGGATGAACTTAGCGTGGCTCTTAGTCTCGAAAAGCAGGTTAGATTGCAGCGTCACGTAATCGGGTGGGCGGCGAAACTTTCGTGTTCCCTCGCCTAGCACTACATCCATAGAGTCCCATTCGTAAACACGCGAAATGCACCACAGCTCAAGCTCGCTGATATGAAGCGTTGCTTCTTCCGCGCTCATCAACTTGCCGAACGCGAACACGGGAAAGCGCGCCGTGTCATGCCACCCGCTCGCACGCGTCGCCGCTTCGGCCGCTTTGGCGCGTTCGTCGGTACCCCATTCGGCGCGCTTCGCGGGCGCGCCTTTGAACTTTCCCTCGGGAACAAGCCCGATTCCCCATTCGGCAAACGGCGAACCTTCGCGCAAGCGAAGGTTTGTGAAACGCGCGCGAATATGGAACGCGCACATAAACGGCTTTTCGTAACGCGATAGCACATCTTCGCGCGAGGTATCGAGCACGCTTTCGCACATAGCCGCCAAAGCCCTTACGGGCTTCTTGGTAAAATCAATCGGTATGTAACGCCCGTTAATGAAGGTATGGTGCATGCTCGTAACGTCGAGCGACGCGACGTTGTTCACCACAACGCTAGCCGTGCTCGCCGCTGTGAACGTGAAACCGCCGCGAAAGCAAGCTTTCCTGAGCGCGTACTGCTCATAGGTAGGGGGCATTTGCTGTGCGCAGGTAAGCTCGAACGCCTTAGCCAGCGTTACGCGCCGCCCTCGGCTGTTGCGGAACTTGAGTTTACCTATCTGCTTCTTAGCCATCTGCCTAACGATTGACGTTTTCGTTAGCACACGGCACCCCAAATCCTCGGGTTCCATCCATTCGTTGGCTTCAAGCAGGTATCGAAGGTACGCGGGAATAACCTGCACGTCGCGCTTAGCGTAAAACAGCTCTTCATCTGTTAGCGGGGTTTCAGGAGTGCGTATAAGCGTGTAATCCCAATCGCCGCACGCCTTCGCGATTCCGCACGTCTCGCCCATTGCCGATAACCCGCGCATTTCTAGATGGTACGTGTCCCAAAAACGCAAAACGCGCTCGCCGTCGATAAGCAAGTCAAGCGTATAGACGTTGGTGGAGCTTTGCGCGTTGGTTTCCATTTCGTACGCGAGCGACAGCGGGAGCATAAGCGTTTGCATATCGAACATGAGGTTGTACGCGCAAACGATAGGCACAACGCCGTTTGCAGCCCCCCATGCGACAAGCGACTCTATCAACGTGACCGCGTCCCCGCACGTGCGCAGAAAAACGACGTTTTCAGTTGGCATGCCTGGTTCGTAATCGCGCAAATCGACTTCGCGTAAGTCGTTGAACATATAGCATGAGACGAAAGCCCGCGTGCCTTCGCCCGTGCCGTAATTAGTTGTCTCTGTGTCGTAAGCTGCTGCGATTGCGAACGGCTTAGCCGCGCTCATCGCGCCACCTGCGTCACGAAATCGAGATAGTCGGGCGAGCCGTAGTCTTCAGCGTCTAACGCGTCTTCATAGAACCAGGCGTTTTCGTCGGTAACCTCGATAGGCTCGTTAGCGTGCTTGGCGGCCTTAAGCGCGGCGCGGTTCTGCCACAACACGTTAGTGAACGCTTCTTGCAGCGACCCGGTACCCATAGCCGCTAGAATCGCCTTGTTGCGCATTTCGAGCGGCTGCCCTTCCCAAATGTTCTGCGTAGCCGCATAGAAGATTTTCACCTTCGCCTGCGCGTCGCGCCCTAGCGTGCTTTCCTCCCCAGCCGACGCTAGCCGCATCTCACGCGCGAAGATGCTGTTTCTGCGCTGCGATGCAGTCGCTACGCCGCGCCTGGTCTGAACGCCAAGCGATTTAGCAGCCTTCTGCGCGCTTTCGACGGTTGCACCTTTAGTCGTGTATGTCCGCTCAATCTGCGCGCGAAGGTTGACAACGTAATCAGCCGCGGCCTTGCGCTCGCGCACTGTGGCGAACTGCTGTTTCTCGATACGCGCGGCCAAACGCTTAGCTCGGCGGCGTTCGTTGTAAAGCTCATCGGATTGTCTCTTTGCTCGTGCCATTTCTGTCTCTCCTTTTCGTTATAGATAAAAACGGGTTTGGCCGCTTTCTCTCCAAACCCGTTTCCAACTTCTCTAAAACTATGCCATACAGCATAACCCCTTCGCGGCCATCTGTCCAATATACGGCTTATCGAGCCTGAACAAGTAATAATCTTCGCGGCCGTCTTTCTTACCGCGCGCGACCTGCACGAGAAGCGGCCTGCATGGCGAATCCACCCGCGCGCTAAGCATCGTAGTAGCCGCATCATCGAACATCGCCGCGTATTCATCGCCGAATACGTCTATTAGCACAGTCACTACGGAGGGTTTCATGTTTTCGGATTCCGCGCGTATAACCAACGCGTCGGCTACAGCTATATGCTTTCCAACGTAATCTTTCACGTTTTTCAATGCCGTGAAATTGCGCAAAACCTCATCTACACTGGCTGCCGTTACCTCGTAAACGTACATGATTAAACCTCCTCGCGCTCGTCGCTCTTATCCGCTCGGCGCATGAACTCCATGAGCGGCATTTTGTAATACGCGCTCGTGCTGTGCACTTCGCTGATAACGATTGTCATGTCATGATATTCACGCCGCAGCGCGCGAGTAGCGCGTTCAACGGTTTGTTTACCGTACAGCTCATCGCTAAACGGCACGAACTCGTCATCGATAAGGCGAGTCCCTCGGCACGTGGTTACAGTGATTCTGCGACCGATTGTTTTCATGAGTGCCCCTTTCTATTGAAAAGCCCTCCATATAGAAGGGCTTTCATTCGGTTTTTCTTTTAGACGCTAGAACGGCAAATCATTGTACGGGTATTCTTCGCTTTCGGGTTTGCGTGAGGCTTCCTTGCGCGCCGTCATTGCGTCAAGCTCGTAAGCGATAACCTCGAGCTTGTAACGCTTGTTGCCGTCCTTGTCAGTCCATGCGCTTTGATGAAGCTTGCCGCTGATTGCGACCTTCATACCCTTGGCAAGCCACTGATTGAGCGCCTTAGCGCGGCTTCCGAAGATAACAACATCCACGTAGTTCGGGCGGTTAACCCATTCGTCGTTCTGCTTAACCCGGTCGTTAACCGCTACAGGGAAGCGAAGGACGGCGGTTTCGCCCTTGTCGTAGAACTTCGGTTCGTCTGCCAGATTACCGCTGATGTTAACGCTGTTGATTGCCATGATGAATACTCCTTGGTTCGTTGGCTGTCTTTTTACTCTTTATTTTGCCCGTAGCTGAAGATTGAGCTTAGCCGCATCCTCGTGTAGCGTTCTGTAGTTTGGGCTAGTCATTGTGAATCACATTGTTGTAATCAAGCCTGCGCTTGTAGTGCGAAACCTGCATCTGCGCCGCTGTTGCTTCCGCTTGAACCCTGATACATTCGCGTTGCCAAAAATCGCGGCGTTCGTTCGCTTTGTCAAGCGCGCTTTCTAGAGCGTCGTTCTCCTCGTTAAGCGCGTCGATTGCTTCCAAAGCTTCCTCATACTTTTCGCCCACGTTCTCAAGCACCATCTGGTTTGCGGTAAGAAAAGCGTTCTTGCATTTTTCTTCGCGCAATTCTTCTTTGAGTTCGAAAACCTGTTGCAGTAGCTCTCGGTACTCTGATTCTTTGATACGCATTTTTGTTTCTCCTTGTTTGCTATCGGTTGCGTCTGTCTTGCATGATTAGCACGAATTCGGCTGCTACCGCGCCCGTAAGGCACGCACACCACCACGTAATAACGGCCATGGTTTCTCTCCTTTCTGTTTTCTCTCTTGCTTGTTTGCAAGCATAGTATACCGAAAGAAAAAATAAGAGTGCAACGGTTTTTGATAACTTTTTCGTTGCACTCTTAAATTTCATTCTGTTGGTATGTTAGCGCGTTATCACTTTTCGATAGATTTCGTAATGTTGTCTACCTTTTCGCTTAGCTTGTCGATAAGCTCGCGCTGCTCATTGAGCATGTTATAGCAGCCCTGGAGCCAACCTGCGCACGAATCATAAATCGCGTTCAGCTTAGCAGCCTGTTCGTCGGTCATCTCGTTACCTTCGCTTTCCTCGTAGTACGGTCTGCCAACACAGCAGATTTGATGATAATAACGCTCGCGTATCGCGACGCATCCTCCATTGCTTTGACTACCCGCCCAAGTAGCCGCTGTGTTCCCTTCGCAGCAAATCATGCGCGCGGTATCGGGGTCGTTCTCTAGTACGATACCAACATGGTCTGCTACTCCATCGTTACCCCAGTCGAACATGACATAATCGCCTGGTTGCGCTTCATCTTTAGATACCTCGCGCCCTTCTGCGCGCACCGCGTTCACGATTGACGGCACATAAGCCCCAGGCAGCCCAGCGCACTTAACCCCGCATTCATTGTAAACATAGGTATCGAACATAGCGCAATAAGGCACGCCGTTAGCGGCATAGCTAGAATCTCCCACAAGCGCCGCGTAATAACGCCCGTACTTGCTGCCTTGCTCGGGGTCGTTATATCGGTTATACCCGACTTCGCTTTTGGCTTTTGCTATTACATCATCCCGTGCGCTCATCGCTAGCCCTCTTCTTTGTCGGACGGAAAGAGCTTGCTTAGCTTGCTACCTGCTAGCTGAGGGTTTATCTTGCAACAGTTTTCAAGAATGCTAGTTACCTCACTAAGGATAACCAAGACGCACACACCGACAACAATAGCTGTGCAATCGAACCCGATGTTGACATAATCGCTTGCACGCGCAAGCACTTCAGCCAATACGATAAGAGCAACATACGTAAATTTGTGCGCTATACCCTCGCGCATTTTCGCGCTCGACAACTCTTGACGAATAACAGCACCAATCACCCCCGTAACCACATCTAAGCAAATAAGAACGCAAATCAATACGTAAACGTGCCAATCCATAATGCTAGCTCCTTTCTAACAGGCACCATTACAGCGTGAGTATATCACACTGAAAATAACGCTTGCGCACATCGCGCTGCGGGTGTATAGTTCGCTTAGGCTT
>ERZ808267.501-NODE-501-length-11514-cov-2.433022_pt1 | contig 11514 bp, 10 predicted proteins | sample MGYA00521241_ERZ808267 | MGnify/ENA primary metagenome ERZ808267 (study PRJEB31516, sample SAMN03275592) | gut metagenome | biome: mammalia-associated habitat; material: feces | host: Papio cynocephalus | place: Kenya | collected 2012-07-19 ... | reverse complement strand
ATTTTGCGCCAAACCTTTTTCGACTTCCAAATACTCTAAATATTCAGATAAATACTGTATATCCATAGAATTGATTATACTCTTTTTTCAACTTTTAGCAATCGGTTGAGTTTGCAAGTTTGTACAAATAATCCTCTCTGGCACTGCATTTTATCCCCATTGGGATAAAGTTTTCCTTGAATCTTTCAACGGCATATCTATCTGTCATACCTGAAATATAATCGGTTACAACGCGAATAATTCTTTCAGGCGGACAAATTTCTTTCAACATTCCGCAATACAGATAAAATAATTCTTTAATAACTCGTCTTGCTTTGCGTTCCTCAAGTTTAGCCATAGATTCATCATTATAAACATTTTCAAACATCCACTGACGAAGTTTTGTCGTATAGCCCCAAGCTTCTTCGCTCATTGCAATATCAGAGATTTCAGTTTTTCCGATTGAATGATTAACGACTTCTGTTATCATTTTGTTTAAGCGTTTACTTTGATTTGATGAAAAATATTCAATGCAATCTTTTGGCAAATCGCTTTCAGAAATTACCCCAGCGCGGATAGAATCTTCAATATCATGATTTATATATGCGATTTTGTCGGCAAGTTGTACGACCTTTCCTTCCGGTGTAGTCGGTGTAAAGCCCCAAGTGTGAGTTTTTATGCCTTCAATAGTTTCTTGGCACAAGTTCAATTTTTCCAAAACTTCTACCACTCTGACACTTTGGATATTGTGGTGAAAGCCCCCTGGGACAAGTTCATTTAGAACCCCTTCTCCGCAATGACCAAACGGAGTGTGCCCCAAATCGTGTCCAAGTGCGATTGCCTCAACCAAATCTTCGTTCAAGTCAAGTGCTCTTGCGATGGTTCTGCCGATTTGCGAAACCTCTAGAGTGTGGGTTAAACGAGTTCTGAAATGGTCGTCAAACGGCGACAAAAACACTTGAGTTTTGTGTTTTAGTCTTCTGAATGCTTTTGAGTGTAAAATTCTATCTCTATCCCTTTGAAAATCTGTTCTCAAATCAGATTGAGGCTCTTGTATTTTTCGTCCTTTTGAATTAGCTGACTTTGTTGCGATATCGCTAAGCCATTCAAATTCACGTTTTTCTAACTTTTCTCTAATGGTTAATGTGGTCATTTCTCTCCCCTGCCTGTGCTAATCGTTTACACACCGCTCACAGTTGTGATTTTAGCAAAAAGTTTCAATATGGCTATACTTTGTTTGGAGGATATTTGGGGTTCAGTTAAAAATTATGAATAGCAAGAAGGTCATGTCATTCTGAATTTATTTCAGAATTTTTTCCATATTAACAATTTAGCAAATATTATTATTGATAAATATTGATTATTGAAAGGATTCCGAAACGAGTTCGGAATGACAGTTAATTTATTTTAGTCATGCTGAACTTGTTTCAGCATCTCAAATTGAACATATTTGTCCTATTTAAAATTTGTAATTTTAGAGACCCTGAAACCAGTTCAGGGGGACAGTTAAGTTCTAATTATTAAGAAATCTTAACAATATCCCTCAAATCATGCAATTACGCGCCACGACATGTTTTTATATAGATGTAGGTTAAAAAAAGGTTAGTTATAAATATTAAAAAGGTAGGGTTAGAACAATGGGCATTCTGATTTTCACAGCTCGTGTGCACGACTTGATTCACCAGAAAAGTGATGTCGAGTACAAATTAACAAAGCTGACAAAAAGATTAAGAGATTTACAGCAGTACACTGCAACCATCTCAAATGGCGGAGTTTCAATCGGTGATTTGCTAAGCTCTCCGGCATCAATGATGGGCAGAACAATGAATTACTTAGGTTTTGCACATAATAGTGCAATTGCCTATATGAACCAAAACGCACCATTTATGCAACAATTGTATATGCAACAAATGGGTCAAGCTCAAAATGCTCAACAGCAACAACAAATGAACGAATACATTATGCGTCAGTTGTATGCTCAAGGTAGAGATAGAGCTATGCAAGTTGAAACTAAAAACTTGAAGGTTGAGGAAGAAAGACTTGCTCAAGAAAAGGAAAAACTTGAAGCTTTAGGTAAAGAAATCACAGCTGAATTGCAATCCGCTAAGGAAGCTCGAGACCAAGGCATCAAGGATATGGCTCCTAAATATACCTTCGCTTAATAAAATGAAACCTAACCCCCTATTTATAACTAAACCGATAAAGGCTCACCATCAAGGTGAGTCTTTTCGTTTATGATGAAATTATTTCATCTATCGAAATATCAAAATTTTCATGTGGCAAACGTTGTGTGCGTAGTTCTTTTGGAATTGTACAGATAGTTTTGACTTTTAAATCCTTTAAAAATCTGTCATAAAACCCTCCGCCATACCCAAGGCGAAAACCTTCATCATCAACCATCAACGCCGGTACGATTACCAAATCTAAAATATTTTTATCTACGGCTTTTGAAGTTGGTTCAAGGATGTGAAATTCAGATTTTTCAAGTTTGTCGCCCAATTTATATGGACAAACTTCCAACTCTTTCCCATTTACGCGCGGAAGATAGAAATTTTTGTCATCTGTAAGCAGTTTGCGCAAATCGATTTCGTATTTTGTCGGATAAAATAGCATAACATTTTTTGCTGAAATATAGCTTTCTGAATATCTGACCAAATCCGCCAATTTGTCTGATATTTCAGGGAGAGGAAGAGTTTTTCGTAATTCTTTTGCCCTACGTCGTAAATCTGTTTTGTTATCCATATTTTTAATATATAATAATTTGTAGAAAAATGGCAAATGATTGTAATCACAATTTAATAAATCCGAATTGGGCTCAACACGGTTATATACAAGTTTATACAGGCAATGGTAAAGGTAAAACCACAGCCTCTTTAGGGCTTGCGATGAGGGCACTTGGCAGATGTTGGAAAGTGCTTATTATTATGTTTACCAAAGGTGGAGACGATTATGGTGAATTGAATGCCTTCCGTGAGCTTGCACCTGATATTGCAAACAATTTGAAAATTGTTCAAGCAGGACTTGATAGAATAGTTTATCTTGATAACCAAAACGAGAAAGACCGAGAAGAAATTCTAAAAGGTTGGGAACTAGCTAAAAAAGCCATAAAAAATGATGAATATCAATTGATAATTTTAGATGAGGCAAATATTGCAATCGACCTTGGAATTATTGATGTGGATGAGGTCGTAGAGGTTTTGAAAAACAAACCTGACAATATGGAAATTGTTTTGACTGGCAGAAATGCTCATCCAAAAATTATTGAAATAGCACACCTTGTTTCTAATATTGAACCTGTGAAACACTACTGGAATACAGGGATTGCAGCAAGAAAAGGTATTGAATATTAAATAAATTATTTGTTTGTATAGTCTTCAATATTGAACATTTTGTATTGAAGTGCCTGCATAAGGTGGATTTGTTCAATATTTTCACTGTTTGCCAAATCCGCAATAGTTCTTGCAAGTTTCAAAACTCTATCATATCTTCTGCCTGAAAGTTGGTATTTTACAATTGCAACTTTCATCAATTCTTGAGATTTGTTATCCAACTGACAATATTTTTTGATAAGTTCTGAGGTTAATTCAGAATTTGTTAAAATGTTGTCATTTTTGTATCTCAAAGCTTGAATTTTTCGAGCAGCAATTACTCGTTTTCTGATAGTTGCTGAGTCTTCTTCAATTTCTGTTGTTGCCAGTAATTCAGATGGTGTAAGCCTTGGTACATCAACTTGTATGTCTATTCTATCAAGTAGTGGACCTGACAATTTTGACAGGTATCTGTTGATTTGAAAATCAGAACATGTACATGGCTTTTCTTTATCCCCTAAAAATCCGCAAGGACAAGGGTTCATCGCTCCAAGTAACATGAATTTTGCAGGGTATTTAACCGAATGTTTTGCCCTTGAAATCACTATTTCGCCATCTTCTAACGGTTGGCGCAAAACTTCTAATACTTGGCGCGGAAATTCAACCATTTCATCCAAAAATAAAACTCCGCGATTTGCAAGGGTGATTTCCCCCGGTTTTGGCGAACTTCCACCGCCAATAATACCGTTAGCTGATGCAGTGTGGTGAACCGAGCGATAAGGACGCTTTACCATCAATGGTTCATCCGGTGGTAAAAGTCCGCAAATACTGTAGATTTTAGTTAATTCTAAAGCCTCAGACAATTCAAGTGGCGGTAAAATAGATGCAAAACATTTTGCCATAAGCGTTTTACCTGACCCCGGAGAACCTATCATTAGCAAGTTATGTCCTCCGGCTGCCGCGATTTCAAGAGCTTTTTTAGCCTTATGCTGCCCTTTAACATCTTTAAAGTCAAACGGATAATCTTGATTTGACTGAGATGATAAATATGCATTAACATCAACAACTGTTGGAGTAATCTTAGTTTCAATAAAATGATTTACAACATCTGTCAGGTGTGCTGCCCCATATACATTGACTTCTCCGTTTAGGGCTGCCTCTTTGGCGTTTTCTTTCGGAACGATTACATTTTTTATTCCAACTTCTTTTAATCCTAAAACCAGCGGTAAAACCCCTGCAACAGAGCGAATAGTTCCATCAAGTGATAATTCTCCGATAAAAGCATACCCTTTTAATTTTTCAGAATCCAAAACCTCTTCTTCTGTCAAAATTCCGATAGCTATAGGTAAATCAAAACTCGTTCCGATTTTTTTTAAATCGGCAGGGGCTAAATTTACTACAACTTTTTTTGACGGAAATGAATAACCTGAATTTTTTATGGCTGAGCGCACTCTGTCTCTTGCCTCGTTTATTGAGGCATCAGGCAAGCCGACAATAGACATTGCAGGCAAAGAATTAACCACGTCAGTTTCAACTGAAACTTCGTATGCGTTTATTCCGATTGCTGTTGCTGTTTTTACAATATTAACCACATGGCTAGTATAGCATAATTACTATTATTTGTCTTTTATGTAAAACCGTGCTAAAATGGACGAACGGAGAGTGTTAAATTATGACAAAAGAAATTTCTAAATTGAACAACAATATCGAATATATTTATAAAAGGAATGAAGATACTCCAAGGCTTGCTTTATGTTTGAATTTATCAGTAAATAAGGCCGAAGAAAAAGCCGGTATTTATTCATTACTTACAAGATTGTTTTTGCAAGGTACAAAAAATTACAATTCAGAAGAACTTGCAAATGAGTTTGAAAAATTTGCAATTGATTTTTCCAGTGAACTTTTTCCAAACTATTTGAGATTAAAATTTGTATGTTTGAACGAAGATGTTTCAAAGGCGATTGAATTGTTGAATGAAGTTTTGACAAATTCTACATTTGAAGAATTTGAAAAAGAAAAAATTAAATTGAAAGGTGAAATTCAAGCACAATTGGATTCTCCAAGAGCATTGGCAATGGATGCATATTGTCGAGCTATGTATGGAAATCACTACTATGGCAATTCAATGACTAAGATTTTGGAAAACTTGGATTCTATCACAAAAGACGATGTAGTAAATGCATATCACTATGTATTAAATAACAGCAAAAAAGCACTTGCTATTGTCGGAGATGTTGAAAAATCTGAAATTCTGCCTCAAATTGAAGAAACAATAGGCAAACTTCCTGAATCTATTGATAATAATTTTGATATTGAAAAGCCTGAATTAAAAGAGGCAAAAGAAGTTATAAATACAAAATCTGATTTGAACCAAGCGCATATTATTAAAGGGTGGCAAGTTCCGACTTATGGAGAACCTGATTATCCTGCTTTGATTTTGCTAAATATTATCCTTGGTGCAAGCGGATTGTCTTCTCGTTTATTCTTAGAACTTCGAGACAAAAAAGGTTTGGCTTATGTTGTAAGAAGTTCTTATGAAACATACAAACTTGCAGGTAACTTCATGATTTATATTGCAACAGAACCTAAAAATATTGAAGTTTCTCTCAAAGGTTTCAACGAAGAAATCGAAAAAATCCGCACTATTCCTGTTGGAGAAAAAGAATTAAGTGATGCTAAAAATAACTTAATCGGTAAATGTGCATTTTTAGAAGAAACTAACTTGCAACAGGCATGTTCTTACGCTAAATATGGCGTTGTAGGTTTTGGCTTTGATTACACTGAAAAAATGAAAGATTTGGTTAAAGCTGTTACGGCAGAACAAGTTCTTGAATGTGCTAAAAAATACTTCAATGACAAATCTGTTCTATCAATAATCAAACCATAACTTGTCAGCTAATAGTTTTTTATAATAATTCAAACGACAATTCTGTATTGAGAGGATTGTCGTTTTGTTTAACAGAATTGCGAAAATTTTATATTTAAGTTTACTTGTAATTTTTCTTGTACAAAAATTTTCATATTCTTTAGAACCTCAATTATCGGCAGGTGTCTCCTCTCAAAAATACATTTCCACTGACAAGATAGAACAAATTTTTAAATCAAACCTCGGAACAACTGGCGGTATTCTTTATACAAAAGTTCCGCGCGGACTTGTGGTGAGTTTTGACAGTGGAATATTTTTTGAAAATGAATCAGTTGAATTAAAAGACTCCTCAAAAGATTTGTTAAATAAAATCAGTGTATTGATTAGTGAAATCGGAAAACCTTGTGTAATTGAAGGTAATTCGACAGAACGAAATGAGCGCGGAAGTTTTACAAATTCAAATTTAGAATTGACTATAGAAAGAGCGCAAAATGTCGCACATTATATTGTACAAACAAAACTTGTTTCTCTAAATCAAATTTATGCAATAGGATTTGGCAAACTTATGCCATTTCGAGATAATGTGGATTACCGTGACGATATGGATAATCGGATAGATTTTGTCATAATAAATTATGAGAAATATCAAAGGTAACTTTATTAAAGTTAATATTTATTTTTATTAATAATTAGTTTTCAATTAACCTTGTGCGTAATATGATTTTCTTATGGCTGAAAATGAACAAAAATATGTACCGCTCCACCTGCACACAGAGTATTCATTACTTGATGGGGCGATTAGAATAGGGGATTTGTTAAAGTTTTGTAAGGAGCATGAGTTTCCTGCAGTTGCCGTTACAGACCACGGTGTTATGTATGGCGATATGGAATTGTATGAACTTGCAAGAGATTCAGGCGTTAAACCGATTATGGGTAGTGAATTTTACTTCCATGACGGCGATATTACTGAACATGACAAAACCCACAACCCTTGTTATCACTTGATTTTGCTTGTAAAAGATAATACAGGTTATGCAAATATCGTAAAATTGACTTCAGCTGCTTGGTGTAAAGGTCGTTATGTAAAACCGAGAATTAACTGGGAACTTCTTGAAAAACACCATGAAGGTTTGATTTGTTGTTCAGCTTGTTTAGGTGGTGAAGTTTTACAGCATTTGCTAAAAAATGATTATGAAGGTGCAAAAGCTGTTGCAAAAAGATTTAAAGATTTGTTCGGAGATGATTATTACATCGAACTTCAAGACCATGGTTTGGAAGAACAAAAACGTACAAATCCTGATTTGATAAAAATTGCTCAAGAACTTGATATTGAGATGGTTATTACAAACGACTCTCACTATTTGAATCTTGAAGATGCCGACATGCACGATACTTTGTTGTGTATGCAAACCAACAGTGATAAGGATGACCCAAACAGGTTCCATTTTCCTAACAATGAATTTTATGTAAAAACCGCATCTCAATTGAGAGATTCTTTCAAATGGATGGATAGCGAAATGTTTAACAGATGTATTGAAAACACTGTTAAAATTGCTGATAAATGTCATTTGATGCTTGAACTCGGTAAAAGTCCGTTGCCTGATTATGAAGTTCCGTCAGGGTATACAATTGAAACGTATTTGGAATATCTTGTCCATGTAGGTTTGAAAAAAAGATACGGCGAAGTTTCTGATTCTATCAAGGAAAGGGTTAAGTATGAACTTGGTGTAATTGAGCAAATGGGTTTTGCTGCTTATTTCTTAATTACTTGGGACTTTATCCACTTTTCAAAAACTCATGGAATCCCTGTAGGTCCGGGGCGTGGTTCTGCGGCAGGTTCTGTTGTTGCTTATGCACTTGAAATCACGGATTTGGACCCAATTAAGCATAAACTGTTGTTTGAAAGATTCTTAAACCCTGAGCGTTTCACCATGCCCGATATTGATATCGACTTTTGTATCGAACGTCGTGGCGAAGTTATCGAGTATGTAACCCAAAAATATGGCGAAGACAGAGTTTGTCAGATTATTACATTTGGTACTTATGCCGCAAAAGCTGCATTTAAAGGTGTTGCCAGAATTTTAAAAGTTCCGTTTTCTGAAAGTAACCGCCTTGCCGGATTGATTGAACCTGCAATAGAACTTGCAATGAGTATCAATGATAAGGCAAAAACTCTAAAACAAGCTATTCAGTACGAAGGTTCCGAGTTAAGAGCTCTATATGATAAAGACGAACAGATTATGATTGACCCGATTGAGGGCAAAACTGTCGGACTTAAAAAGTTGATTGACCTTGCTATTGGTATTGAGGGGTTGAAAAACAACACCGGTACTCATGCCGCAGGTGTAATCATTGCACCAAAACCGCTAGATGAAATTTTGCCAGTTCAGCCTTCAAAAGATGGTATTATTCAAACCGGTTATCCGCCACACGCGGTTACTGAGGTTTTAAGCCTTTTGAAAATGGACTTTTTGGGCTTGCGAAACCTTACAACGATATACAAAACCGTTGATATGATTAAACGCCGTCAAGGGATTGAATTAAAAATCAACGATATTCCGCTTGATGATAAGCCGACTTATGATATGTTGATGGCAGGTGATACGGATGGTGTGTTCCAGTTGGAATCTCAAGGTATGAAAAACCTTGTAAAAAGGTTAAAACCGGACGTATTTGAAGATTTGGGCGCTTTGGTAGCACTATTTAGACCGGGTCCATTGGATTCAGGCATGGTTGATGATTTCGTTGAACGTAAACATGGTCGTCAGGAAATCACTTATGCGCATCCACTACTTGAACCTGTGTTGAAAGATACTTACGGTACAATCGTTTACCAAGAACAAATCATGCAGGTGTTCCAAGTTTTGGCTGATTACTCACTTGGTCAAGCTGACATGGTTCGTCGTATGATGGGTAAGAAAAAAGTCGACGAAATGGAAAAGCAGAAGGGCAAATTTATTGAAGCGTCTGCAAAACATGGTATGACTGCCGAGGCTGCAACTGCTTTATTTAACCAAATCTTGAGTTTCGCATCGTACTGTTTCAACCGAAGTCACTCAGCAGCGTACGCATTTGTTGCTTACCAAACGGCTTATTTAAAATGCCACTTCCCTGTTGAATATCTATCAGCACTGTTATCAAGTGTTTCAGGCGACCAAGAAAAAACTCAATTATATATTGAAGAGGCTCTAAAAAAAGGTATCAAAGTTTTACCGCCTGATATTAACCACTCGTTGGCATCTTTCACGCCTGACGGTGACAATATCAGATTTGGACTTGCATCAATTAAACAAGTTGGTGAAGGTGTTATTGAAGATATTATCAAAGAGCGTGAAGAGAGCGGAGACTTTAAGTCAATTTACGATTATATCAAACGTGTTGATGTAAAATGTACCAACAAGAGAACCTTGGAAGGTTTGATTAAAGCCGGTGCTTTTTCAACTATTGAAAAAAGTCGTAAACAGTTGATGGAAAATTTGGAATACATCACAGCAACTGCCTCAAAAGAAGCCAAAGCAAAAGAGTCAGGTCAAGGCAGTTTGTTTGATATGCTCGGAGATACAGCATCTATAGATAATGCGAAATTTTCTCTTGCAGGTTCTGATGAAGAATATGATGCGCGTCAAATTCAATTGTTTGAAAAAGAATTTTTGGGTTTTTATGTAACAAGTCACCCATTATCTACAATCAGGGACAAGTTACCGTTTTTGATGACTCACAAAATTTCAGAGATTCCGTCTGTTGCAAATGAAAAGGTTGTTACGATTTGCGGACTTGTTACTGGTACAAAACAAATTCCAACCAAAAATGACCCTACAAAGTTTGTGCGTTTTGTGACAATAGAAGATTTGACAGGCAGAATTGATACTCTTGCATTCAATTCAAAGATTCAAGAATATAACGACTACTTGCAAAACGAACAGCGAATTATTGTATCAGTCGCCGTGGGGATGATGACCCACCGATTATTTTGATTGATACAGTAAAACCTGTTGATAATTCAAATATTTTCACCATTGAATTTAAAGATGAAATGAAGTTTGAAGAATTGGTATTTTTGAAACAGTTGTTGTGCCAATATTCAGGCTCTGACCCAGTAATGATGAAACTTCCTGATTTGACAGGACCAGTCAAAATTTTGGCATCATCAATGTTTTGGGTGAATTCATCAAACGATTTGGTCAACACTTTGCATAAAGGTTTTGGTGACAGAATCGGAATTTCAATCAAATCAATGGATACGGATATAAAAGAGGCGGTTTAAAATAAACCGCCTTTTCTGATTTTTATAAGTTTAAACTAAGTTTACGTTATTTGTAAGAAAACTTGAAACATCAATTGATTTTCCTTGCTTATCTGCATTTTCTAATACTTGCGGAAGAATTTCAAGATTTTCTTTTATCGCTTTTGTATTACCTGTTCTGATTGCTCCGATATCACATGTCGGCTGAGTATTTTTGCAAAGTTTTTCGATTGTATCAAATATCGTTTTTAGCATTTTTACGTTTTCAGGTTTTGAATCGTTGTAACATAGGTTTTTGATAAATTCAAAAAATTCTTTGTTCTTTTCAAAAGTTCCTGTGTAACCGCCACTTAGTGTATCTTTAGCAATCGTTCCGACAACTTCTTTTGTTGCTCTCATTTGTTCTGCTAAACTACCCATGTTTGGCAAGTCATGTCCAAACAGACTGCATAAGAAATATTTTGCGTTCGTTGCGTCAGAATGATTGATTACTTCTTCACTCAGTTCAATGGCAGCAGGATTCTTTTTGCTTGTCTCAGGTAACATTCTAAGCATTTCACCCATGACAGTTTTGCCGTTTTTCAAAGTGTCTTTCAAATTGATATTGGTCATTAACATTTCGTGAGTGTTTGACAAATCAATGATATCTTGCGCTAACCCTAAATGCTCAGGTTTCATTTCATCCAAATGTTTTGCAAATTCAGCAATTTCAGGAGATTCTTTTGCATAAGCTCTAATTGAATCTACTAGTTCTTGGGGTGTATTAGTTCTTGGCGCACGGTCAACTGCACCCATTTTCATAAAACCGCCTTCTAAAAATCTGTTAGGCAATTTATTTGCACTGCTATCAATAGTTGCACCGATTTTAGACATGAATGACATAGGGTAAATCCTTTCTACTTCTACTTCTACTTGTATTTGAATTTATAAAGTATGAACAAGCAAATAATTGCGTGGTTTTTGAGGTGATTTAATATAAATTTACAAAAATTTTTAAGGAAAATAAGAAAAAGTGCTTGATATTTTTTTTTTAGCATGTATTATTAAGTGGTAACCCAAATAAGCGGGGGTAATTCAGTGGTAGAATGCCTCCTTGCCAAGGAGGATGTCGCGAGTTC
>ERZ808267.500-NODE-500-length-11516-cov-3.702556_pt1 | contig 11516 bp, 10 predicted proteins | sample MGYA00521241_ERZ808267 | MGnify/ENA primary metagenome ERZ808267 (study PRJEB31516, sample SAMN03275592) | gut metagenome | biome: mammalia-associated habitat; material: feces | host: Papio cynocephalus | place: Kenya | collected 2012-07-19 ... | reverse complement strand
TGCCACGCAAAATAAACTTTACTTGTTGCCATAAATTTGCTACTTTTGCACTGCACACCTTGGGGCCGTGAATATTTCTGCGGATCTAAGGTTTGTAGGTTTGAATGACTGTTTTGATTTATTTGCAAGCTTTTTTGAAACGTAAGAATTTACTTACGTCAAGCTATCAAGGCAGTCTCTGAATATTATGAGTCTATATTCATTCTATAGGATCTCGAAGCCAGCGGAGGACAAGGTCGCTCCGGAGAGGGTGGAAGGGGAGTACAGGCGTCTGCGGAGCCGCACGTTCTGGGGCGTGACGGGGGCTTATGCTCTCTACTACGTCTGCAGGATGGCGATGAGCGTGGTTAAGCAGCCGTTGATCGACGGGGGAATATTCACCGCCGCGCAACTTGGAATCATCGGCTCAGCGTTTTATTTCGTCTATGCTTTCGGCAAGTTCGCCAACGGGTTCATCGCGGACTACTGCAACATCCGTCGCTTTATGGCCACAGGGCTTCTGATCTCAACCGTGGTAAATCTTCTGATGGGAGTTCTCGGGCTGCTTAAAGGTTGGGCCGGCACATCCACGATGCTGCTGTTCATTGTGTTCGCTGTCATCTGGGGAGTCAACGGTTTCTGTCAGTCGATGGGCGCTCCTCCAGGTGTCATCAGCCTCTCACGATGGTTTCCGCTTGAACGCAGAGGAACATATTACAGCATCTTCAGTGCCACGCCTTATTTGGGTAAATCATTGTCCGTATTCGCTTTAGGGCTGATTGTCGGCTGGGTTGGATGGGAATATGGCTTCATATTCTCCGCTGTGGCCGGAGTGCTCGGCTCGGTGATGGTCCTGCTGATGGTCTCTGACACACCGGAAAGCCGCGGCCTTCCTTCGGTGCAGAAGTTGACAGGTGAGAAACCTCAGAAGACGGACTCCATGCCAATCAAAGAACTCCAGAAAATGGTGGTCCGTCATCCGGGAATATGGATAATCGCACTTTCGAGCGCCTTCGTGTACATCACCCAGCACGCTGTCAGCGAGTGGGGAGTGCTTTTCCTCCAGAAAAGCAAGGGCTTTTCTCTTGCCGGAGCAACACAGATCATAGCGTTCTCCGAGGCTTTCGGAATAGCCGGAACTGTGCTGGCAGGCTGGCTTTCCGACCGGGTTTTCAAAGGGAACCGCTTCATTCCCGTGCTGATTTCCGGACTGCTTTGCCTGCTGTCACTCGGAGCATTCCTTTTCACTGGAGGAGGATATTCATTGAACATCATCTACGTGTCAGTGTTCAGTCTTGCGATTGGTGTGGTCTATTGCACGGTGGCCGGCCTGATGGCTCTTGACATCGTGCCTCGCAAGGCCACCGGTGCGGCCCTTGGCATGGTCGGTCTGGCAAGTTATGCCGCTGCCGGTGTACAAAACATCGTCAGCGGCATCATGATAGGGGAGAACGAGTTCGATTTCGCCCCCGTCTCCGTATTCTGGATTGTGGCTTGTCTCTTAAGTTTCCTTATTCCGGTTCTTTCGTGGAGGTCACTTCGACAGGCTCAGTGACCTGATCAAATCTTCACCACATGCCAATGCGGCCCGAATCTCTCGAACGAAGCCTTGTCAAGCATCTCGCGGTCATCAGGATGCGCGATGCTGATGAGTAGTTTCGCACGCTCCTGGAGCGACTTGCCGTACAGATTCACGGCACCATATTCAGTGACAATCCAATGAGCGTCGGCACGAGGAGTGACAACTCCCGCCCCAGGGTTTAGGAAAGGAACAATCTTCGCCTTTCCCTTGTTTGTCCGGGAAGCGAACGCCGTCATCGACACTCCGCCCTCTGACATGGAGGCACCTTTCACGAAATCCAACTGGCCACCGGTGCCTGAGAATATTCTTGTTCCGATCGAGTCAGCGCAGATCTGCCCGGTCAGATCGACCTCTGTGGCGGAGTTGATCGCCATCATACAAGGGTTCTGACAGATGACCCAAGGGTCGTTGACGTACTTGATGTCCTTCATCAGCACGTCCGGATTGTGGTCGATGAATGAATATACCTCCTGTGATCCTAGTAGGAACGAAGCCACGATCTTGCCCTTGTCGATTTTCTTGTTGGCTCCGTTCACAACACATTTCTTGATAAGGCGTAGAACCCCGTCTGCAAACATCTCAGTGTGTACGCCAAGATTTTTGTGACTGGCTAGTTGCGCGGCAAGCGCATTAGGCAGCGCCCCGATTCCCATCTGGATGCAAGCTCCGTCCGGCACGAGCTCAGCGCAGTTCTTTCCGATTAGCACTTCAGTCGGAGTAGGCTCAGCGAAATCCTTGGAAACCAGCGGTGTGTCATCCTTGACAAGATAGTCGAAAACATCCAGCGAAACCAAATCCCCATAGGCAAAAGGCACATGAGGGTTCACCACCGCGATCTTTACCCTTGCGGTCTCGATGGCAGCTAATGAGCAGTCAACCGAAGTTCCCAGCGACACCATCCCGTTCTCGTCCGGAAGAGACACCTGGACCAAGGCTGCTCCCAACTTGATAGCTCCACTGCGGTAAAGTTTCTGAGACTCACCAAGATGCACAGGTACATAGTCAGCGTACCCGGAGTTTACGTTCGGGCGCACGTTCGGTCCCACAAAGAACCCCTGCTCAAAGAAGACCCCTGAATATTTCGGATCTGAATATGGAGCCGGCCCTTCGGTGTGGAAGTGGTGGAAATGCAGGTCCTCGACATCTCCGGAGTCGGCCCTGTGCACAAGTGCGTCAATCAAAATGTGCGGCACGCTCGCCACACTGCTTAAATGAATATGATCGCCCGACTTTATGGCCTTGACCGCCTCGTCAGCGGAAACGTAATGAAATTCTTGCATTGCTCAATAATATTAATTATCCGGTTTCTGTGAGTTGGCGACCGTGGATAATTATTATTTGCCCCGCGGTTGCCAATCGCGGGGCAAAGATAGCATTTTTGGAACTTTATTCAAATTTCATGTTAAAACTGCGGTCGCTGAGCTTGTCGAAGCGTCCAATGATCTTGTCGAGACGTTTGGTAAACTACCTCCTGTCGTTCAAGAAAGAAAGATAGTAAAGCAATGTCGCCAGAGAACCTACCGCTGCGATGACATAGGTATAAGCCGCCCATTTCAAGGCGTCAATCGCCATCGGTTTGGTCTCATAGTTTGTTATCCCCGCACTTTCCAGCCAATTGACAGCCCTATGACTAGCGTTGATCTCAACAGGAAGAGTTACGAAACTGAATAAGGTGGTCATTGCGAAGAGGATAACCCCGAAAATAAGCATAGGATAACTGTGGAACATGCTGACCATCAAGACTCCTGCGAGAAGAACCCACTGCACGATCCTGCTTGAGAAGCTCACGACAGGAACGAGGGCAGTGCGTAGCCTGAGTGGAAGATAGCCTTTCGCATGCTGAACCACATGCCCGCACTCATGAGCAGCCACAGCAGCTGCGGCTACATTGCTTTGGTTATAGACAGCCTCGCTGAGGTTAACTGTCTTTGTCTGTGGATTGTAATGGTCAGTAAGACGTCCAGGAATGCAAGTGACCTTCACATCCGTGATTCCATTGTCAGAGAGCATCTTGCGTGCTACTTCAGCTCCGGTCATACCATTTGTGGTCGGAACCCGCGAGTACTTTGTGAATCTGCTTTGAAGCATGCTTTGGATGATTTGACTGAGAATCATCACAACAATCATTATTATCCAAATTGATCCAGTGCTCATAATGTTTTCTGTTTGTTTTAAATTTTGCGAGCAGACAATTGCAAGCGTAAAAATCAACTATCCATCCGGGCGATTGTCCACCCTCGAAGCCTTTATCAAGTAGCAGGCCAAAGACCAAATATAAAAATTTTGACAGAGACTTTGATGGAAAAACAGTAATTTTGTCAGTTTTTAGGAACATAACATGTCAAACGGTACAACAGATTTCTCTCGTCTGGAGCTTAATCTCCAGAATTGCCTTGGCAATTACCGGTACTTCCGCTCCAAACTCAAGCGGATGACCAAACTCCTTGTCCTTGTCAAGGCCAATGCCTACGGCCATGGTGCTGTGGAGTTCGCCCTTATGATGCAGAATGCAGGAGCGGACTATCTGGCCGTGGCTCTTCCCGTAGAGGGAATCGAACTCAGGCAAGCCGGTATCAGTCTTCCGATTCTTGTTCTGACCGCTGGCACTGACTATTTTGAAGAGATTATTGAGAACCGTCTTGAGCCTGGAATCCCTAACCTCTACACTCTTAAAGCGTTGGTCTCTACACTTCAAAGCCGTGGGATAGAGAACTTTCCCATCCACATTAAGTTGGACACAGGAATGCATAGGCTTGGATTCATGACAAGTGAGTTGGAGGATTTGAATGATTATCTAAAGACGTGCTCGGAGGTGAAGGTCAAGTCGGTATATTCCCATCTCGCTGTCGCGGAGGATCCTAAGATGGATCAATTCACAATGGGTCAGATTGCGATGTTTGAGAGCAACGCTGCGAAGATAGACGAGTCTTTGGGCTATCATCCGATGTGGCATGTCTTAAACTCGGCAGGCATTGAGAGGTTTCCACAGTTCCAGCATGACATGGTGCGACTAGGGGTAGGAATATACGGAATCAGCTCTCTCCCTGATGTCCATCTCAATCCGGTTGCGTCCCTAAAGGTCAAGATTCTGCAAATCAAAGATTTAAGGCCTAATGATGGAGCCATTGGTTATGGACAGCACGGCTTGATAGCCCCAGAAGGAACTCGCATTGCTACCATTCCTGTTGGTTATGCTGACGGGATTGACAGGCATCTTGGTTGCGGGCATGCCAGTTTTTCTCTAAACGGGCATCGTGTCCCGACAATCGGTAACATTTGCATGGACATGTGCATGATTGACGTGACTGGAGTCCCTGCCGAGGTGGGGGACACTGTGACCATCTTCGGGGAGGATCCTACTGTTAGTGAACTTGCAAAGATTTTGGACACAATTCCTTACGAGATAATGACTTCTGTTCCCCGTCGCATCGAACGCGTCATTGTCCGCAATTAGCCACTCCGACAGGCTCAGTGTCCATTCACTGCTGGTCGCTGAGCCTATCGCTGAGCCGGTCGCTGAGCTTGTCGAAGCGCCTATTCAAATCATCATGCTTGCCCTGATCTCTTTAGCAAAGTCAGCCCCTTTCAGGTGCTCTACAATTGCAAGACCGAAATCCACAGCACATCCTGGCCCACGCCCGGTTATCAGGTTCCCATCGGTCACACATGGAGTCTTGACATATTCCCCACCTTTTGCCGTAGGTGCAGCTTCGAACCCATCATAGCAGGTGAACACCTTGCCTTCCAGTGACGGAAGTTGTGAGACCACCAGTCCAGGAGCTGCGCAGATTGCAGCGACAGTTCCGCCTTTCGAGTAGTGTTTCTTCATGATGTCCATTAACTCCTCATCTTCGGCAAGATTCTTTGTGCCGGGCATACCTCCAGGGAAAATCATCACATCGCTTTCGTCCGTGCCGTCAAAGTAGGCCTCTGCCTTGAACCTACTCCATTTCAGATCTGCGACCGCAAGAATGCCATGTGCCCCTAAGACTGTAATGTTATCATTAATGGAGACTGTCTGTACGTTGATTCCACCCCTGCGCAGAACATCAACAGTAGCAAGAGCCTCGATCTCCTCGAAACCCTCGGCTAAGAATATGTAAACCCCTTTCATCGTAATAATTATTAGGTGAATGTTTCTCTGTCACTGAACCACGGTTGGTGAGCCTGCCGAACCACCGCCCTCAACTTCTTAAAACAATTACCGGTCACTTCGACAGGCTCTGCGACCGAAATGCCGAAATGACCAGTGTTTGTTGAGATATCAGGACTCGAACCTGAACTGGCAGAACCAAAATCTGTAGTGCTACCATTACACCATACCTCAATTCCGTCCACAAAGATATTCATTTTCCTGCAATTCTGCAACCTTGCTGGCACACAAAGATGAGAATTGCCCTTGATTTTACGGATTTATATTCCTATATTTGTCTAAATCAATCAAATAGAAAAGTCACTTTTAGTATGATAAGCCTTAGGAATATTGTTGCCTCAAAACCTGTCGTTTCGGCATTTTGCGGCTTGCTTCTCGCATCCAGCACTCTATTTGCGTATGAAAACCCAATTATCAAAGGTTTCCATCCGGACCCTAGTGTCTGTGCTGTCGGTGGAGATTATTACCTTGTCAACAGTTCATTCCACTATTTTCCCGGAGTGCCGATCTTCCATAGCAAAGATCTTATCAACTGGACACAGATTGGTAATGTGCTAGACAGGCGCTCTCAGCTTGAACTGACGGACGCTCTTTCATGGGGAGGAGTCTATGCGCCTACCATACGCTACAATGAAGGCACATTTTACATGATCACCACTAACACAAGCCATGGCGGCAACTTCATAGTCCGCACTGACAATCCGGCTGGAAAATGGTCCGACCCAACCTATGTTGACATCCCAGGCATTGACCCATCATTGTTTTTCCACGATGGGAAATGCTGGTACACAGGAACTACAGACAATCAGATAGTTCTTTGCGAAATTGATCCTTTGACTGGCACCAAATTAAGTGAGGTCAAGACCCTTTGGAACGGTACCGGTGGTCGTTACCCAGAGGGTCCGCATCTGTACTTCAAGGATGGCTGGTTTTACCTTCTGATTGCGGAGGGTGGCACTGAATATGCTCACAAAGTCACCATTGCTAGAAGTCGTTCGATTGACGGCCCTTATGAAGGCAATCCGTCCAATCCGATTCTTACTCATTGTACAATGGCAGCCCAGAACAATCCAATTCAAGGAGTTGGTCATGCTGATTTTGTTCAAGCTTCGGATGGCTCATGGTGGATGACATGCCTAGGATTCAGAACTCAGGGCGGAAATCATCATCTTTTGGGGCGCGAGACCTTTTTAGCACCTGTCGAGTGGCCGGAAGGGGAGTGGCCAACAGTCAATGGAAGCGGAGAAATCTTTTTGAATATGCCCGTTCCGGTCACTAAGCCTGCCGAAGTGACCTCTCATACACAAATATCTTCAGTCACTTCAAGCTCAGTGACCGAAAAGGTTCTGGATTTCAGCAAAGACAGGTGCGGCCATGACTGGGTTTACCTCCGAAATCCTTTCATGAACAACTATTCCTACACGCGTAAATCCTTAAGACTCAAATCTTCTGGCCTAAATCTCGATGAGACTCATCTTTCTCCTACATTCATAGGTCGTAGGCAGGAAGACATTTTCTTCAGTGCTGTCACGTCCCTTACATCTGAGCCAACTACTAGTGGTGGGATGACTGTGTTCATGGATGCTGGTTCGCATTATGATCTTTTCTTGGAGAAAGGCTGCCTTTACCTTCACTACCGTCTCGGAGAACTATCATGTCCGGAGGCTGTGATTCCACTTAATGCAGACCATGTCTGGCTTAAGATCGAAGGTAATGAATATTTTTACATATTCTCCTATTCTACTGATGGGGAGAATTTCTTCCAAGTTGGCCAAATGAACACCCGTTACCTTAGCAGTGAGACGGCTAGTGGCTTCACTGGCATAGTCATAGGCCTGTTCGCTGCCGGTCCTGAAGGCACACACGCTGACTTTCGCGATTTCTCCTACAAGTCATTGTAGAATCAAATTTTGATACCTTGAGTCAGTCTTTCATCGATTTCGGAAACATTGCGTTTAGCCTTGTAGAAAGCGGTTCGTGAGACAAAGCCAGAAGCGAGTGCGATTTCTTCTTGTTTCGCATCCGGATGTGCCTCTTTGTAGAGACGAGCATATTCGAGTCTGAACATGTTGACAAGATTGTAGTAGCCAATTGAAGAGATGAACTTGCTAGCTCTGTTCATCTTTCCATTTCCAAGCTCCATAAGAACTTCTGTCTTAAGAAGATGAGGTTCCCTGAACCTGCGTAGAATGACGGCCAGAACCTCTTCTTTGATGACATCCATCGGAGTTCCGTCATCCTCAGAAACTTCCTCATCTTCAACCTCTTCAATCTCTTGTAGATCTTGCTTCTTCTCCTTTTCCAATCCGCGCATCCTTTCATCGACTGCCACAGGTCTTAAGACTCTTTGAGGGTGGAGAATTATGCAAAGGATGTGAATCATCCAGAAAGATGTCATGATGTCAGACGCGAATTTGATCCACCTGCTCCCTGTGACAAAGACAATCCACATGAAGACTATCCAAAGAATGGGTGTGTAGAGAATCTTAACTGCGAACTTATACGGAAAATCCTCATCGTTAGAGTAGTTCTCAGTGTTGTAACGATCTGTTTCTGCCTTCAGATTTAGCAAAACGCTGATTGTTACTCCACAGAGAATCAGGCTAATACCTCCGATTATTCCCAGTGCTACCCTTTCATTCTGAATCATCCATCCGTAGTGCCCGGTCATAAGAGGAACTAATAGGGCCACTAGTAGAACAAACGGAGATGTGATGTAAACTTTCCACAGAGGAGGATCTTTTTGTTGTCTTTTCTTAAGTTGGAAGTACTGACGGATGAGTACAGCGAAACATACTGGGTAGTACAATACTCCGAATGCCCTTGTGTAAAGCCACACAGCTGGGTCCATTGGAGAAAGGACATAAGGGAACAAAAGAGTAATGGCCGCGAAAAAAAGTGTTACTAGTTTCCGTGCGGGGTAAAAATAGTCGGCATCATCACAAAATGGTCTGCACATGTGGTTCCATCTCACAAATGCGCAGAAAATCCCAGTCGTGATGAAAACGAGACATCCTTCCGAGAAGAGACATTCAGGGCTGATGTTCCAGATCATGCAATTCCTCCCATCTGTGAATTATCCCGAAATGTCTATTTCTTCAGAAGTTCGTCGATATGTTCAGCGTAGTCCAATGAGGAATCAAGGAAGAACACAATCTCTGGCACGATGCGGAGTTGTTTAGCGACCAAGTGGCCGAGTTCTCCGCGCAGAGACTTGACGTTGTCATTGAGGAGCTTCATCACTTCCTCAGCTTTTGCTGATGGGAATATACTTACGTAAGTCTTGGCAAGCGATAGATCAGGACTGACCCTGACCTCGCTCACTGTCACCATTGCCCCTCCAAACACGGCCATGCCTTTGCCGCGTATGATTTCTGCAAGATCCTTCTGAATTTCGCGGGCAACTTTCAATTGTCTTGTGCTGGCCTGTTTTTCCATGATTACAATACGTTGATGATAAAGTAATTTTTCTTTCCTTTCTGGGCTAGGATGTACTTCCCGTCCACAATGTCATTCTCAGAGACCTCGTACTCAATGTCAGCTATCTTGTCCTTGTTGATGCTCACACCGTTGCCCTGGACCATCTTTCTGGCTTCACCCTTAGAAGGGAAGACCTGAGTTTTAACTGCAAGGAAGTCAAGAATGTTACAAGGAAGATCTGCTTTCTGAACATCAAAAGTAGGCACACCGCTGAACACGGCAAGGAACGTCTTCTCGTCCAATTTTCTGAGCTCGTCCGAAGTGGAATTGCCGAACAGCATTTTGGATGCGGAGACTGCGTTGGCATATTCATCCTCCCCGTGAATCATGATTGTAAGTTCCTTGGCAAGAAGCTGTTGGAGCGCTCTGCGGCCGGGGTCTTGACGGTGCTCCTCAATGGCTGAATTGATCGTGACTTCATCAAGAAGAGTGAATATCTTGATGTATCTCTCAGCATCCTCATCGCTGACGTTCAGCCAGAACTGGTAGAACTCGTAAGGGGATGTCTTCTCCGGGTCGAGCCAGATGTTGCCCTTCTCCGTCTTGCCGAACTTCGTTCCGTCAGCCTTGCGGATGAGAGGGCAGGTGAGTGCGAACGCATCTGTCTTGCCGAGCATCCTGCGGATGAGCTCCGTTCCGGTGGTGATGTTGCCCCACTGGTCGCTACCGCCAAGCTGGAGACGGCAGCCCTTGTTCTCGTAGAGCCAGAGGTAGTCGTAGCCTTGAAGCAACTGGTAGCTGAACTCGGTGAAAGACATTCCCTCGCGTGACTCGCTAGAGAGACGCTTCTTCACGGAATCCTTAGCCATCATGTAGTTGACGGTAATATGCTTACCCACATCGCGGATGAAGTTTAGAAAAGAGTAGTTCTTCATCCAATCGTAGTTGTTCACGAGCTCAGCCTTGTTTGGAGCATCTGAATCGAAGTCAAGGATTTTGGACAGCTGTTTCTTGATGCCAGCGATGTTGTGCTGGAGGGTTTCCTCGTCTAGAAGATTTCTCTCTTGAGACTTCATTGATGGGTCTCCAATCATTCCTGTGGCACCTCCGATTAGAGCAATCGGCTTATGACCGCACTGCTGAAAGTGCTTCAGAATCATGATGCTGACAAGGTGGCCGATGTGAAGGGAGTCCGCTGTCGGGTCGATTCCAACATAGGCGGCCTGTGGGCCTTCCATGAGTTTTTCCTCTGTTCCTGGCATGATGTCCTGGATCATGCCTCTCCATTTGAGTTCCTCTACGAAATTCTTCATTGTATGATGTGTTTTTATATTCCTAAATTATGGTGGGATTTCGAGCATTGCCTTATTTTCACGCCATATTTATGCAAAGTTAGGCAAAAATAATGTAAATTTGTAGGCTGAAAACGAAATTAACAGTTTAAAAATTAACGGATATGAGAAAGAAAATCGTTGCCGGAAACTGGAAGATGAACACAACTCTCCAGGAAGGTGTTGAACTTGCTAAGGCTGTCGCAGCCAAGTCAGTTGAGACTCCAGAACATGTAGGGCTTATCGTTGCCCCTCCTTTCACCCATCTCGCATCAGTTGCTGAGGTTCTTAAGGGCTCAAAGGTAGAGCTTTCTGCTCAAAACTGTGCTGATCATGAGAAAGGTGCCTACACGGGAGAGGTCGCTGTGAACATGCTGACTTCTGTGGGATGCCAGTGGACTATTCTTGGGCACTCTGAGAGAAGGCAATACTATGGTGAGACTGATGAGAAGCTCGTTGAGAAGACAAAACTTGCCCTTGCCGCTGGTCTTGGTGTCATCCTTTGCGTTGGCGAGAATCTTGATCAGAGAGAGGCTGGAAAACATTTCGATGTCGTTACAGAGCAGATCAAGAATGTTCTCTACAATTTTACCTCTGAGGACATGGCCAAGATCATCGTGGCTTACGAGCCTGTTTGGGCCATCGGAACTGGTAAGACTGCTTCTGCTGAGCAGGCTGAGGAGATTCACGCATGCATCCGCAAAGTTCTTGCAGAGAAGTTTGGTGAGACTGTAGCTGAGGACACCACAATCCTTTACGGTGGAAGCTGCAAGCCTTCAAATGCCAAGGAACTCTTTGCCCAGAAGGACATTGATGGTGGTCTTATCGGTGGCGCAGCGCTGAAAGCCGATGATTTCATCGCAATAGCGCAGAGCTACTAGTAGCTCTGCGCTATAACCTCCAACCCCCAGTCACTGACGTGACAGCCCCTGAGGGGCACGGGGAAAGGGTTCCCCGGAAACCCCTTCGGTCGCTTCGCACTACGTGCGTGATTTATCCAACCCCCAGTCACTGACGTGACAGCCCCTGAGGGGCACGGGGAAAGGGTTCC
>ERZ808267.499-NODE-499-length-11521-cov-3.577359_pt1 | contig 11521 bp, 8 predicted proteins | sample MGYA00521241_ERZ808267 | MGnify/ENA primary metagenome ERZ808267 (study PRJEB31516, sample SAMN03275592) | gut metagenome | biome: mammalia-associated habitat; material: feces | host: Papio cynocephalus | place: Kenya | collected 2012-07-19 ... | reverse complement strand
ACAATCAGATAGCCTACGCCAGAGAGTTCGGGCGAGAGGAAGGAATCAAGCAGGGGCTGAAGCAGGGATTGGAGCAGGGACTGGAGCAGGGGCGAGAGCAAGGGGTAGAGCAAGGCAAGGTAGCCGAAAGGGAAGCCATAGCCTTACGTATGATAGGAGCAAACACCCCAATAGAGTTTATAGTCAAATGCACCGGTCTTGATAAGGCCTCTGTAGAAGCACTTGCCAAATACTGAAAGACAGGAGCGTTCCCTTTTCCGTGCGTAAAAAAAGTCGCTCGTTTATGGCTCGCGACTTCCAAAGGGGCACTAAAAAAAATGAGGCGGGCTAATCGCTCGCCTCGTATGACATCTAGTTCCAATGACCCGTGCTTGGGTCAATAGAGATTTCTATCTGCTCCTGATCAGGGGAGGTGTTGAGTTTGACTGTCAACTTGTGTACATAACCCGGGCGGAAACTTAGGGAAGTTTCCAATAGGTAGGCGATGCCGCCCATCGTGAGCTCAACGAGAGGAGTGCTCCTCTCGATGTTCTGCGGCACAAGGACAGCCTCGAACCGAGTGTTGGAGATCTTTTTCATTGTGATTGTGTTCTTGGTGCCGAAAGGATTCTTCTCCACTGAGCCTTTCGCCCAGTCAACACGGCACGAAGTGACGGTGTTATAGACATGGGCCACCACGTCATCAGGAATGTCACCCTCGAATTTCTCGCCTTTTTCTATGTTCACTATAACCTTGGACATCATGTGGTAAAAGGAAAGCTCAACGGAACCGTCAGTACGGCTTACATTCTGAGCCGAGGCATAAAGAAGATCGGACTTCTCCATCCCATCTCCATTCTGGTCCGTCTCGACTGAAAAAGAATAATCTTCAATCGATCCAACGGAAGGCTGATAAGGATAGAAGGCATAGAAGTCGCATGCAACATCGCTCCAATACAAAGTTCGGGCTCCATTCCACTTTGTGCCATCAAATGTCAACTTCTCGTTGTTAAGATAGTTGCCGCCCACCTGAAGTGGTGCGGAATGCTCCACGGCATAAATCGACACCGCATCTCCTTGCTCAAAGGCCGTTGCTGTGGCTTTAGTCACCGGATAGCCGATTTTAAATGAAATCACATCGGACTCAGGCTGAACCATCCGCTCCCTCTCACAAGAGACAAGAGCCAAAGCCATCATTAATACTATCGTCTTTTTCATAACTCTTCCTCCTTTATTTCACGTTAGGATGTTCACCCATATAGACCGGAGCATGCCCCGTAGCCCTGTGGAATTTTGAATCAACACCGAATGTCCCATCAACTGAGGCAGCTGATTTGGTGATTGTTCCGAAATCGAACACATCATTGGTATAAAAGTCATCAAGGCTAAATGTCTCACCGGCATATTCCTTGATTCTTTCGACAATGGCCTGACGGCTGATCGAAGAATAGTAAGGAATATTATTGTTCATGCAACTGGTTGCCTCTGACCTATATACTCCACGTGAGTGCATGTAGCCGCCTTCGTACATATCCACTCGGTTCGAATATTTCGAATTATAGATGAGATGACTCCACGGGGCCTGCTTGGCATCCCCGTTCATTGTCAGATTTCTGTACCACCCTTTTGATTTATAGAATCCGAACGAAGAACCCAGATCATCATCACCGGAAGGATGGTCGCAGCCATCCTGACAACTACAGGTCTGAATAAAAGCGTTATGATAGATGTACTCATCAGCAAGCTTTCCGAAACCATGGCCGCCCGCCTCATGCTGTATTAGTCCTCTGAAATCATACGGGTAGGCCTCCTTGCTGACAGGACAGCACGCTATCGCGGAACCGTCACCGTACATCATCGTCACACCCTCATACGTTGAGGTGTTCTGCAGCATGATGACAAGGCTCTTAGTCAGATCCATAGACGAGTTTGCCTTCTTTGCCCATTCGAAGCATTCTTCAGCCTTTGGGGCAAGCAATCTGTTCTGAGTGAAATAGCTGCCGAACTTGTTGTCGATAATCGTGTTGACAGTACCGACACCGCTTTCATCCGACATCGAGACAACAGCATAGACATTGAAATAGTCCTTGTAGGTCTTGTACGGTTCGACATCAAAGAAATGACCGTAACCCGCCTGCGCATTTGTTAAGAACGTGCCTTTGGCGATGTCCTTGGCATCGTAGCCGTCACCAATAAACACAATGTCGATACCCTTGCCTTTGCTCGATTGTTGTAGTTTCTTGACTTCACCGTCTGAATAGTCGCTGTCATATTGCTCGACATCCATCTTGCAAGTGTAGTCCGTGTCACCACCAAGAAGGAACACAATCTCACCGGAGCGCCCTGTGTACTTCTTGTAGCTCGGAGTCAGGAAAGTGCCCTCGTTGACTTCGAACGTCTCGTCCGTCCGCGCCATCTCAGAGATGGTAACAGTCACATCAGTCTTGCCGGTGCCCGAAGCAGGGGTGACTGTCACCCATTCCGGCTTTTCCTTTATGCTCCAATCAAAACCTGAAGGAACACGCAATGTATAAGTGCGCTCCATCGCACCATTGAGCGCACGGACCCGTTGACGGCTTACCGAGAAATCATAATGTGCGGAGATGCGTTTGAAATCCTGCCATCCGGAAGCCGATTGGTATCTTGCCACCGACTGTGACGGGACTTCAAGTGTGAAATTGTCCTTGGCGACACCATCGAAGGCACCGGACATAACGACTGGTGGCTCGATGGCTTCGCATGTGACCTGAGACAAATTATAGCAATTCTTAAAAGCATCGTTACCAATCACATTAAGAGTGGAAGGCAATGAAACAGAAGTAAGATTACAGTTCTTGAATGCTCTAGAGCCAACAGACACTAGACCCATTGGCAGGACAACAGGTGATAATGATAAATCATTATTCTCGAATGCTCCATCACCTATCATTTTTAATGATGAGGGGATAATGACGTTCGAAAACCCACATCCAGAAAATGCACCCATGCCAATTTCTTTGCATCCCTCTGGTATTTCTAATTCTCCTCCAAAGCCACATGAATCAAAAGCAAGTTCGCCTATGCTTGAAACATTATTGAGCAAAAGTTTGCCCGTAAATGAACAACCATAAAACACCCTTGCTGAAATTTGAGTCATCTTATCAGGTATGATAAGGTCCCCGGTAAAAGCACAAGCCTTATCGATTCCACTTTCTCCAAAAGCCCAATCTTCAATAATTTCTAAACTTTCCGGGAGGACAAGATTTCCCGTAAATTTTGAGCCACAAAAAGCCAACCTCCCAATTTTCTTTAAGGTATGAGGCAACGCCAATGTTCCTGTAAGATAATTACAACCTTGAAATGCAGAAACTTCTATACTTTCCAACTTATTTGGAAGAGATATCGCAGATATTGGAGTACTATAAAATGCGCATTCAGCAATCATTTTAATATCATCTGGTAAAATCAATGTTCCTGACAAACTTGTTCCATTGAACGCTCTCGTACCAACCTCTGTTATTCTATCTGGAAATGAAAAATAGTATAATGAACGTTTATTTGCAAAAGCACGGTATGGGATCACATTATCAGCCAAATCTTCGCCATAGTTATCTCTTTGTCCTTTGACGATTATCGCTTCCTTCATGTTCACCGCCTCAAGAATGTCCATCTTGTCACGCATGAAATAGAAGTCTGCAGTCGTAACAGTACCCGTCACTTTAAGATTCTTGATCTTGGCGGGGTTCTTTCCAGCTGTCTTGATTGTAGCCTCAAGGGTTCCCGGCTCGGAGACATTGACGACATAGTACTGCCTTGCCTCGCCTCCGTGGGTGTTGCGGTCCTCGGTCCAATCCACGATTTGGGTAGAGCCGATGGAGAGCTCATAGGTACCTGTGGTAGTCTTTTTCGAGATGTTGATGGTGACGTTCAATTGTTTGCCTACCTGATAGTCAACAGCGTCACTCTGCTTGAAGGTGTAAGAAACACCGTCTATGGTGATTGAAAAGAGTACGAGACCTGCCTCGACTTTCTGCGGGATGACGATTGCCCTAAAGGTGCCATCGCTCTGCGGGCACATCACGATTCCGTCCTGCTGGGCCCCGCCCAAAGGTGTGGCGATTCCGGTAGAGTAGTCAATGGTGGCTTTTCGGGTGGTGTTCGTAAGAATCACACTCTTCTCCAAACTTTTGAACTCTCCATCCGCGAAGCCATCCTTCTCAGCCAGTTTCACCTCAACAGCAGACAGTCTGTGAGTCAATGTGACCGCCACGGCTGACTCCACTGGAGTGATGTTCTCGCCTTTTCCCCACAGGAAATCGGACGCTTCATAGCCGCACAAAGATGCTGCAGTCGCTTCCGAACTTTGGTCTTTACGAACCTCAAAAGGGAAGGAGTTGACATCCGACACGCCTGATTGGTAAGGGTAGTATAAGTAAAGGTCAACGTTAGTGTTGACATCCTTGTAGTACACACTCTTGACCGGCACCCACTTGTGGTTCGCCTCGTCAAAGACATATTTGACGTTGTCCGCTTGGTTGCCCTCGGAGACAAGTGTTCCCGCCTTCGCATTATTTTCCGTATAGTTGACGGCAAAAAGCCCGACCGCATCCTTATCGACAAAGCCAGCCGCTGTCGCCCTCGTCTGCACCTGATTGATCGAATTGTAGATGTTGATCGGAACCAACTCCCCCTTCTCAACCTCAGGCTCCAGCATCGCTTCCTGCGCACACCCCGCCAAAAGCGCGGCAAACGCCAAGGACATCACTAAAAGTTTATCAGATCTCATAATTCGTACAATAATTCGTTACATAGTAACCGTAAAAAAATAACTTGCCTCTCTCTTAATCACTTCACCATCACTGCGCATCGCCCCCAATGTTTCCACCTTTGTCCCAATCGCCAATAATCATTCCCATCGACTGAGGAACCTCGGTCCACTCGCTGCACTTTAGCCTATAAAGAGTCTGTGCAACGTAATCTTTTTTCGGTGTCTTCTTACATTGCAATTCTTTTTTCTGATCATTAAGTACACTTATAGTGACCTCGGTTCCATTGATTTTCACAGGGGCTGAAAGAAGATAAACATAGACTTGGGCCGAAGAATCTGTAATACCAATCTCATCAAGATCAATGACAAGCTGATTTGTGTAATCCTCTCCGACAATCTTTGGCGACTCTGATTGAAGGTCAAACCATCCTGATTTTACAAAAATATGAGATGGCGCAGTAACAGCAAGTTTCGTATAATTTCCAACTGGCAACTGTGTCAAGTTGAAACGGATAATACAGCCAAGATGTTTGTAACTAAAATTCAGCTTCCCACCATTAGATGAACAAGCTGGTGTATACATAAAGTCATAAGGGCCGATATGATTCGTTGTTGAAATCCCGACTTGTTTCTGCCCGATATAGGACACCGGAATCTTATTCCTGTCAAGATAGATATTTCCTATAAATGGGTAGTAGCTATAGTACTTTGCGGATGTCTTGAAAGCCCAACCACCACCATCAAAATCAGCATAGCTTTCACCACCAACACCTTCAATTGGGAAATATAATTGGGATCCAGAAGTCGGGTAAATGCCCACTGTGTCACAAGCTGACCAAACATAAGTAATTCCATCTGTTCGTTCTATGAAACTTGTCCTTGTAGGCTCTATTCCATTGTCATCAACAATCTTATAATCGTTTATCGCAAATGAAACAGACTCAATAGCTGTATCATCTTCTGTTGAATTAATTTCTTTACTACAACCATTAAGTGCCAACACAGAGACAGCCAAGGCAGCTGCAATTGAAAAGTATTTACCCATATGGAGAACTACTCTTCAGGTTCAGCTCCACCAGTTTCAAGGCTTGCTCCTCCAGACAAAGCCTGAAGAAATACATTGTTCGCCTCCAATTCAACCATCTCAACTTCCGGTGCTATGTAGCAATCCGACTCATTCATAAGGTTTGTAATTTGTCTATTCATGATAATTGTATTTTAGAAATCCACTTTGCGCTTACAATGGTTAATTTTTAACCAAAACTTTCTATCTATCAACATTTTCATCATTCCAACAAGTCAATTCCCACTCAGACATTGACATGTTCCTTTCCGAAGCTGTTTTCCAAACAGCATTCTTCCATGACTCATACACACAAACATCATCAAGTTTCGTCCAGCATTCATAGACGCCTACTTTTCCAAGGATGCCGCGGTCAATCGGGCACATCGGTGGTTCCGGAATGATGTCCATGCACCAAAGATGCTTAAGGCTGACAGAAAGGCTCTTCTGGGCATGAGCTAATCTAAATTTCTGAGCATAACCATTAGCACCATTAGCACCATTAGCAAACATGTCCGGAAATCTTGAGTTCATGTCCTTCTCAAGTCCTAGGACATCCTCTAAGAATTTACAGAAAGTCTGCGGATTTTTGTAATCCTCAGAAATTGCCATCAATCTTTCTACCCAATAACCAGCAATTTCTACTTTGTTAGCATTCGTGGCATTCGGTGAATAGAGATGGCTTCTTTGCGATGCTGCCTGGACACCTTTGCGAGCAGCCGTTTGAAAATTTTCTCGTTCATTCTCTGAAATAATCACGTGGCATCTTGCCAAGAACTCCCGCTTGGCATCCAATAATAATTTACATTTACTCATAAAAGCATAATTAAATGGTTCAAACATACAGCATGATGAAAGCTAAAAGGTCAAAATCTGCGCTTTCATTCAAACATTTGCAAATATATTTAAACGTTTTCTAATTGTTTGGTTCAAATTTGGTCCAAATCTAGTTCATATTTGGTTCATTTAACGTTCGGGGTTCAAATAGCTCCGTTTTCGGGGGCAAAATGGCTATTCTGGCACGCGAAACTGGCTATTCATGATGATCGGGGTGCGGAATATGGTGGTTTGCACCCCACGAGACCTACTGAATAGGTTTCGGGTGCGAAAGACGGGTATTTGCACCCGCTGTGGCAGAGGGCTATCGCATTAAGAATCACAAGCGAGGCTAGAATTGACATGTATTGGAAAATATTCATTATCTTTGCTTTGTTGTCATTGATGCGCGGGGGTCTCTCATTGCAGAATCAAGATTCAGCGCCAATCATTAACTAACTAAGGGCTATGGAGGAGAAAAGGATAAGGTACCCGATCGGGGTGCAAACGTTTGACAAGATTATCGATGGAGGGTATCTCTACATCGACAAGACGGGTTTTGTCCACGACTTGGCGACTAATTATTCGTATGTGTTCCTCAGCAGACCACGGAGGTTCGGGAAGTCGTTGCTGTCGTCAACATTTCATAGTTACTTTGAGGGAGAGAAGGAGCTGTTCAACGGACTGAAGGCTGGGAAGCTGAAGAAAGAGTGGACAACGCATCCGGTGTTCCACTTTGACATGTCCACGGCCAAGCATATGGACGAGGAGAAGTTACTCAGCGAACTGAATCTCAAGCTTTTGGAATACGAGCGTATTTACGGGAAAGTGGCTGAAGAAACGGAAGTCAACCAACGCTTTCTCGGTGTGGTTCATAGGGCGGTAGAACAGACCAGCGAAAAGGCAGTCATAATCATCGATGAATATGACGCACCGCTACTGGACGTGATGAACGATAAGGAAAGGCTAACGCCTATGCGCCAGATAATGAGAAATTTCTATAGCCCGATCAAGAGTCTGGATCCGTACCTTAGGTTCGTGTTCATCACGGGAATCACCAAGTTCGCGCAGCTCAGCATATTCAGTGAGCTAAACAATCTGATGAACATCTCGATGATGCCGGAATATTCCGCAATTTGCGGAATATCGAAGAGTGAACTTGACAACGGAATGCGAGAGCCTGTCCAAACTTTGGCCGACAGACTGGGCGTTTCGTTCGAAGAGGCGCGCGAACTGCTGAAAGACAACTACGACGGGTATCATTTCAGCGAAGAGTCCGAGGACATCTACAACCCATTCAGTCTAATGAAAGCGCTGGCCGCTCAAAGAATTGGAAGTTACTGGTTTGAGAGTGGCACTCCGACTTTCCTCTTTGAACGTCTGAAGCAGAATCCGATTGACGAGACCACATTGGACAACATGCCACTCATTCCGGAATCCGACTTCGATGTCTCACCGGAAATCAGCGACAAGGCACTTCCAATGCTCTATCAGACTGGTTATCTGACCATTAAGGAATATGATCGCGACCTGCATCTCTACACTCTTGGCTACCCGAACAAGGAGGTCAAGATTGGGTTCACGCAAGGTTTGTTGGCTCAGTACAAGAACCGGGAGATGACCGGCAGCGGATTTGTGGCTCAATTCTTCGCGGCCATGTACCACCACGACATCGACAAAGCCTTGAATCTCATGCAGTCCTACCTTTCCGGAATCCCGTACGATCTTGAGAACAAGTCCGAGAAGCATTTCCAGACCATCATCTACCTGATTTTCTCGCTGCTTGGGTACTACACTCAGGCCGAGGTAAAGTCCGCAATCGGGCGGGCGGATGCCGTGTGTTGGACCAAGGATCAGATCTATGTCTTTGAGTTCAAGGTGGATGGGTCAGCGGAGGGGGCTTTGAGGCAGATTGATGAGAAAGGGTATATGATTCCGTATAAGTTTGAGAGTTCGGAAAATCATGAAGCCTTATCAGGCACGAAATTGTGCCCTTCGACAAGCTCAACGACCGGTCGTAACGCTACGACAAGCTCAGTGTCCGAAGCTGGTGCGGTTAAAGAAAGGGTGCTCGTCAAGGTGGGAGTCAACATCTCCACTCAGACCCGCACGATTGAATCTTGGAAAGTCTCTTTGGAATAGAAAAGGCGACCGGAAAACCCAGCCGCCATATTCAAAAATTGAGTGAGTGATTCATCTACTTCATAGTCACTGAAATGACGTAGTCCTCGGCAGGGAGGTCAGTCGGGAGGGTGATGAAGAGATTCTCCCCGACTTTCTTCGTTGCAAGGGCGGAACCGTCTGCCAATGCGGTGACGGACTTCACCTTGGCTTTCTTGGCGACCGGAATTTCAAGGACGGCTCCAGGATTCTTGAGGACATGAAGATAGAACGTCTTGCCACCGGCCAGAGGGGCGGTTGTGACACCCCACTCCTGTTCGGAAATAGGGCCTGGACCGCAACCTCTTATGGACTCTCCATTGACTTTCATCCACTGGCCGATCTCTTTCAGCAATGCAAGCGCGGCCTCAGGAAGACGGCCATCCGCGCGAGGGCCAATGTTCAGCAGAAGATTCGAGTTCAGAGAGACAGCCTTGGCCAAAGTCGCGATAAGCTGGGTGGAAGTCTTGTAGTCCCGGTCGGAGACACTGTAACCCCAAGTGTGGTTCATGGTCTGACACATCTCAAGAGGCAGCTTGTCGCTAACCATCTGGCCTTCGGAATATCCAGCGGTGTTCTGACCAGGAAGATCCCTCTCAAACATCTGAAAATCCTCACCCTCAATCGGTTGAATGTGATGGTTGTTACCGATTAGGCAGGCCGGATCAACTGAGTGGATATATTCATAGAACTCCGGCATCTTCCAGTTGAAAGGAATCGAGTCGCGCTTATGGTCCCAATAGCCATCGAACCAAAGGGCGCGGACTGGAGCGTACTGGGTCATCAACTCCTTGACCTGCTGCTTCATAAAGTCAAGGTAGTGGTCATAGTCAGGGTGATCGCCCTTACGACCGGTATTGCGTCCGGACTCGCCAAGTGGGTAATCCTCTCTGATCCAGTCCAAAATGGAATAGTAGAACTGAAGACTCAGACCTTCCTTATGGCAGGCGTCCGCAAGATCCCTCATCACGTCCTTTCCCCAAGGGGTAGCCTTGACGATGTTGTAGTCCGAAGCTTTGGTGTCGAACATGGAAAACCCGTCATGGTGGCGGGAAGTGATTGTCACATAGCCTGCTCCGGCATCCTTGAAAGCCTTCACCCACTCCTCGGCGTCGTAGCCGGCGGGATAAAAGGCGGAGGCCGCGTGGGCATATTCATCCTTGTTCAGGCCGCCAAGATTGAGGTACCACTCCCCTTGCGCGTACGAGGCATATATTCCCCAATGCAGGAATATTCCGAAGCGGTCATTGACGAGCTGCCTGCGAGCCTCAAGGTTCTCCGGGGTAGGCTGGTAGTGGTTCTGTGAATATCCCGCAGCAGCGGTCACGAGTGAAAGGCAAAGTGCCAAAAAGGTGGTTTTCAATGTCTTCATTGTGAATATTTTCAATTAATCAAAGAAACTGTTTTGATCTGTCTGGGATTCCTATTAAAGGCTAAAAACTTTAATTAGGAATATTATTGCTCTGGGTATAACGATCCAGCGATGCCCATCTGAAGACCACGCAGCTCAGCGATGCCCCTCATCCTGCCATAGCATGAATATCCCGGATTGGATTTCTTCTGAAGGTCGTCGCACATCCTGTGGCCGTGGTCTGGACGGCAGAAGACACGGAATTTCCGCTCCTGCATCACTTCCAGAAGGGTCTTCATCATTCCGTACATGTCCACGTCTCCAGCGAGGTGAGTGTCCTCGAAATAGTTACCCTCTGCATCACGCTTTGTACTCCTAAAATGCACGAAATCAGTTCTGTCTCCGAACTCGCGCATCATTCCGACAAGATCGTTGTCTGCCCTGATGCCGAACGAGCCGGTGCAGAGGCAAAGCCCATTGGACCAGTTAGGAACGGCAGCAATAAGCTTGCGGAAATCCTCGGCTGTGGAAAGGATTCTCGGGAGTCCGAGAATCGGGAACGGAGGGTCGTCCGGATGGATCACCATCCTCACTCCGACCTCGTCAGCCACTGGGCAAATCTGGCTCAGGAAGAAGATTAGGTTGCGTCTAAGTTTCTCGGAATCAATTCCGTCGTACCTTTCAAGCTCTTTTCGAAACTGATCCAAAGTAAAGCTTTCCTCGCTGCCGGGAAGCCCGGCAATCATCGTGCGGGTGAGCCTGTGGATCTCTTCAGCATCCATCTTCTCGAAACGGGCCTTGGCCTTGGCGATGTCCTCGGCTGAATACTCCTTCTCCGCTCCCGGTCTTTTCAAGATGAAAAGGTCAAACGCCAGCAGAGCCGCGCGCTCAAAGCGAAGGCAGGTCGAGCCGTCAGGAAGCCTGTAGTCCAAGTCTGTACGAGTCCAGTCCAGCACTGGCATGAAGTTATAGGTCACGCACTTGATGCCGCACTCTGAGAGGTTGCGGAGAGTCTGCTTGTAGTTCTCGATGTACTGGAGATAGTCTCCCGTCTGGGTCTTGATGTGCTCATGCACCGGCACGCTCTCCACTACGCTCCAAGTGAGTCCCCAGTCCGCGATCATCTTCTGACGGGCCTTTATCTCCTCAATAGGCCAAACCTGTCCGTTAGGAATATGATGCAGCGCGTGAACGATGTCAGTCACGCCAGTCTGACGAATATAATCCAGAGATATAGGATCATTCGGCCCATACCATCTCCAGCTCTCCCGCATCAAAAATATATTCTTATTCATTTACAATTCAAAATATTCATTTACAAGTAATCAATAATATAGCCGAACACTCGGAGCGAAGCGACCGAAGGGGTTTCGGGGAATCCTTTCCCCGTGCCCCTCTGGGGCTG
>ERZ808267.496-NODE-496-length-11582-cov-3.123102_pt1 | contig 11582 bp, 10 predicted proteins | sample MGYA00521241_ERZ808267 | MGnify/ENA primary metagenome ERZ808267 (study PRJEB31516, sample SAMN03275592) | gut metagenome | biome: mammalia-associated habitat; material: feces | host: Papio cynocephalus | place: Kenya | collected 2012-07-19 ... | reverse complement strand
GTTTTGCTCCGGCCTCGCCTTTGTGATCCAGGCGGTGGCCCAGCAGTACACCACCGCCAGCCATGTGGGCGTGATCTTCACGCTGGAGCCGGTATTCTCCGCCATCGTGGCCTATTTCTTTGCCAATGAGAAGCTGCTGCCCCGGGGCTATGTGGGCGCGGCACTGATGCTGCTGAGCCTGCTGGTGATGGAGATGGACTGGCGCGTGGTTTTCCGAAAGCGAACCGAATAAAAAATTGACCGTCCTACGACGGTCAATTTTTTATTCACCCTTGCAGCCGTGGGCCTTGGGGGCCTGATGCATCTCGTGCTCCTTGCCGGTGATGACCTCCGGCACGATCTTGATGACCTTGGCGGGGCAGTGGGCCATGGCCTCGTCGAACCGGCCCATGGCCTTGGGGTCAAAGGCGGTGCACAGCAGCAGCATGGCCTTGATCTTCTCGCCCTCGTCGGTCACCACTTCGGCGCGGCCCCGGAACATGGCGCTGCGGTAGGCGGTGGTGAAGCCGTTGGGGATCAGCGTGGCGGTGGATACCGCCGTGACGCACACCGGTGCGCCGTCCTTCAGGAGCTCCCAGCGCTCGCCCTTTCCGGCGCAGTGGAAGTACAGCGTCCTATACACCTCGTCGCCCACGATGTTTACCGGCGTGGCATAGGGCGTGCCGTCCGGATGCACCATGGACACGGTGGAATAGATGGAATTCTTCAGCACCTCCCAGGCGAAGGCTTCGTCCCGTTCACATTCTTTTCTGCGCATGGCAAATTCCTCCTGTATGATGTTCTTGTCTCTATTGTGATGGAAGTGCCGCGTTTTGTCAAGAAAAAGAGCCGCCAGCTGGCAATCAGCTGGCGGCTCTTTCTGATATCGTTTACTTACTTCTTGCAGTCGGCCTTGACCTTGTCGAAGGTCGCCACAGTGTCGGCGTCGGGAGCCTTGGTCAGCAGAGAGACCACCACGATAAACGCCAGCGCCACGATGAAGGCGGGCAGCAGCTCGTAGATGCCCCATGCGCCGCCCAGCGGCTTTACCAGATACTTCCAGATGAACACCATGGCGCCGCCGGAGATCATACCGGCCAGAATGCCCCACTTGGTGGTGCGTTTCCAGAACAGCGCCGTCAGCATGGCGGGAGCAAAGGTCGCGCCGAAGCCAGCCCACGCGAAGGACACGATGGTGAACACGGAGCTGTTGGGGTCACGGGCCAGGAACACCGCGATGACGGAAATGACGATAACGGTGATGCGGGCCACCCACATGGTGGTCTTGGCGGACATCTTCACGCCCAGCACCTGCTTCACCAAATCCTCAGACACACTGGAGGACGCGGCCAGCAGCTGGCTGTCCGCCGTGGACATGGTGGAGGCCAGAATACCGGCGATGATCAGACCGGCGGCCAGCGCGGCCAATACGCCGTGGGTGCTCAGCAGGTCGGCGATCTTGACAATGACGGCCTCGGCGGCGCTGGAGGAGCCGAAGGTCTCGATCTCGCCCACACGGGACATGGCCAGACCCACGATGCCGATGGTGACGGCCACGGTCATGGAGATGACCACCCAGATGCTGCCGATGCGGCGGGAGATCTTCAGCTTATTGGCGTCGCTGATGCCCATGAAGCGCAGCAGAATGTGGGGCATGCCGAAGTAGCCAAGGCCCCAGGCCAGCATGGACAGGGACTTGATGAAGCCGTAATCCTGCACCTCGCCGGTGGAGATATCGGTCATCTGCACCAGGCTCAGGTAGCCGGGGATGGATCGGGCGTTGCCGGTGACGGCACTCCAGCCGCCTGCCACCTCGATGCCGAAGCCCAGCACCACCACCAGTGCGATGGTCATAACGATGCTCTGGATCAGGTCGGTGGTAGACACGGCAAGGAAACCGCCCATGATGGTATACAGGATGACCACCGCCGCGCCGATCAGCATGGAGACCATATAGTCGAAGCCGAACAGACTGTTGAACAGCTTGCCGATGGCGGCAAAGCCGGAGGCGGTATAGGGGATGAAGAAGATCAGGATGATGAGGGCGGAGATGCCCAGCAGCACCTTCTTGTCATCCTTGAAGCGCTTGGAGAAGAACTCCGGCACAGTGATGGCGTTGATTTCAGCGGAGTATATGCGCAGGCGCTTGGCCACCAGCAGGAAGTTCAGGTAAGTACCCAGTGCAAGACCGATGGCGGTCCACGCCGCGTCGGCGATACCGGTGAAGTAGGCCACGCCGGGCAGACCCATCAGCAGCCAGGAGCTCATGTCGCTGGCCTCGGCGCTCATGGCCGTGACCACGGGGCCCAGCTGGCGGCCGCCCAGATAGAAGTTATCCGCGCCGCCCTTGCTGGCACGGGAGTAGGCCACGCCTACGAACACCATGGCGATGAGGTACACCGCAATGGCGATGATGATACAGATTTGCGCAGATGTCATGTTTGGAACCTCTCTTTCGTCTAACGAGTGGTACTATAACACAATTTTAACTAGACGTAAATACAGAACACAGTATAGAACTAGTTCTATACTGTGTTCTGTAAAAATCTCGTTAATTCGTTGATATTCCTGTATTTCTATTGTAGACGATTTGTAAATCTGCGTAAAGACGAAAAATAAATTTTATTTTTCACCCCGATAATTGGCCAGAAACATAGGCATGAGCCGGTCGGCGTTGCGGGCCAGCGCGTAGCCGCCGTCCGCCAGACACCAGTCGTACATCAGCGCACGCTCAAACATGGCGTAGTCATTGATGATCTCGTTGGCGGTCAGATCGCTGCGCAGCTCGCCCCGTTCCATCCCCTGTCGGATCACCTGATGCAGCAGCTTGAAATAGGTGCGGTCGCGGCTGAGCATGTGCTTTTCCCCCTTGGTGGTCAGTTGGGTGGAGAACAGCCGGGCCAGCAGCTCCACCGACACGGTGTTGTCGATCATGGTGAACAGCTCGTGATTCATATACAGCAGCTTGTCCACGGCGTGCATGTCCGGATCCATTTCCTGCCGCAGCGCCTCGTATTTCTCGTCGAAGATCATGGACAGGGAGCCAAGCAGGGCGTCCTTCCCCTCGAAATAGTGGTAAAAGCTGCCCTTGGAGGTCTCGGACTCAAAGATAATGTCCTCCACGGTGGTATTGTCGTAGCCCTGCTCATAGAACAGTTTCCAGGCCGCGGAGACGATGCGGCCCTTGGTATTGCGTCCCGATTTACGCGGCATGGCGTCCGCCCCCTCTCCTCCTTCTTCTCAGCCGCCGCAGCGGGCCGGTCACCAGCTCCCGCTCGTAGCGGTTCATGCCGAACAGCCACACCGAAAGAGCGTATACCGCCACAAAGGCGCAGCCCGGCGGGATCAGTCCCCAATAGGTGGTGGGGTGGGTAAAGACCGCCAGCAGCACCGCCGTAGCGGCCGGCAGCACCATCGAGGGCATCAGGTGGAAGATATGCCGCCAGAAGGCGGGAATATTCAGACCGATGCGGCGGTAGTAGTACCAGTTCATCAGGATCACGTTGCCCACCACTGTGGCGACGGCAGTGCCGATGGCGGCGCCCAGTCCCTCCCACTTGATGCACAGGGGAATGGAGAGCAGCGTGTTTCCCAGCGCCACGCCCAGATAGGTCAAAGAGCGGAACTTGTGCATATTCTTGGCCCGCTGGATCTCGATGCCCACAGTCTGAACATTCGTCCACAGACAGGCGAAAAACAGAAGCATCGCCGTCCAGTAATCGATACGGAACTGCTCGCCGCCGCCCCACAGCACCACAAAGGGCTGCCCGATGGCCACGAAGCCCAGAAAAATGCCTGCCAGCAGAATGAATTGCAGGCGGCCCACTCTGGTAAACAGCGCATCCAGCTGCCGCATAGGCGCGTTGGCCGCCACCAAACGATGGACGCGGGGCGTCATCACATTGGAGATGGCGTTGCCGAAGGACAGATAGAACGTATTCAGCTGAGCCGCAATGCTATACACGGTAACAGCGGTGGAGCCGTGGAACCACGTCAGCAGCTGCCGGTCAATGCCCCAGTTGAAGTTGTCCACCACGATACCCAGAAATACATACAGGGTAAAGCCGAACATCTCCCGCAGCAGCTTGAAATCGTAGCCACGGAAGGCAAAGGGCATCCGCAGCTTCCGCAGACAGTAGCTGATGTTGAGGATACCGCTGAGAATGGTGAAGATCAGGGAGACAACGGTCAGGGTAACGCTGCGGTAGCCGATGATCAGCAGCGGGATCATAATGAGAGGATTCAGCACCTGCTTGCCCATGGTGACGATCTTCTGGAAGAGATACCGCTCGTTGATGGTCACATGGGATTCAAACACGCTGATGGGGAAGGTCAGCGCCGCGTTGACGGTCATGATCCGCAGCAGCTTCTCCGCCAGAGCCACCTCGTCAGGCGTCAGCTTTTTGCCGAAGATCACATCGCAGTAGGATAGGCCGAAGCCGATGGCCAGCACCAGCGCGCCCAGAAAGAGATAGGTGGTCAGGAACATGCCGTTGAGCTTGGCGCAGCCCCGCTTGTCTCCGGCGGCCCGGAAACGGGAGTAGTACCGCACATAGGCGCTGCCAAGGCCGAAGCTGAGAAGATTCAGATAGGAGATGATGGGCAGCACCGCCTGATAGACGCCGAATTCACTGTTGCCCAGACGCTCCAGCATTATGGGTGTATAGACAAGCGAGATGATGGTGCTCAGCCCCATGGAGACATAGGACAGCACAGCGCCCGCTTTGATCTGATTGACCTTCATGTAGCGGCTCCTTTTACGCAATGTAACACTTTATTATACCCTGTTTTTGTCAAGGTGTAAAGCGTGAAATTTCACCACCGTTGCTGCGCTGCCCGGCGCATGTAAAAAAGAGCGATACGCTTTGCGTATCGCTCTTTCAGAGATCGGAGTCTGATCAGTCGATCATGCTCTTGAGATCCTCGGCCACGATGATGGGGCAGGCGGTAGCAGCCTTGACATCATCCACAGTGAACTCGGGGTTGATCTCGGTCATCACCAGACCCTTGTCGGTGACTTCCATGACGCACATCTCGGTGATGATCTTGTTGACGCAGTGAGAAGCGGTCAGAGGCAGGCGGCACTTCTCAAAGATCTTGGGATTGCCCTTGGCGGTGTGCTCCATGCAGACGATGCACTTCTTGGCGCCGACGCACAGATCCATGGCACCGCCCATGCCGGGCATCTTCTTGCCGGGGATGATCCAGTTGGCCAGATTGCCTTCCTGATCGACCTCCAGAGCGCCGAGGAAGCAGGCATCCACATGGCCGCCGCGGATCAGGCCGAAGTTGGCGGCAGAGTCAATGAAGCCGCCGCCGTAGGCCACGGAGGAGGGGGAACCACCCGCGTCCACAACGTGGTAGGGATCGTAGTTGGCGTCGCCCTCTTTGGGGGACTTGCCGGCGGAGACGATACCCAGCTCGGCATGGATGATCAGCTCAACGCCCTCGGGCAGATAGTTGGGGATCATGGTGGGCAGGCCGATACCCAGATTCACCACGTCGCCATCCTTCAGTTCTTTCGCGCAGCGCTTGGCGATAAAGCCTTTGATTTCGGACTTTTCCATTACTTTCTGTCTCCTTCCACGATGTAATCCACGCACATGCCGTAGGTATGAACGTTCTCAGGCTCGATGTCGCCCACAGGGACGATATACTCGCACTCAGCAATAACGGTGTCGGCGGCGGTAGCCATAACAACGTTGAAGTTGCGCATGGTGCCCTTGTACCAGCAGTTGCCGTACTCGTCGCACTTGTAAGCGCCCAGCAGCGCGAAGTCAGCGTGGACGGGCTTCATCAGCAGGTAATCCTTACCGTCGATGGTCTGGCGGCCCAGGCACAGAGGAGACTCCTCCACCAGCGTGTCGATGCCCACGGGGGTCAGCACGCCGCCCAGACCGGCGCCGTCGGCGCGGATGCACTCAGCCAGCGTACCCTGAGGCAGCAGGTTGACTTCCAGCGTACCCTCGGTGTTCTGCTGGCCGACCTCGGGGGTCATGCCCACGTGGGTAGCGATGACGCGCTTGACCTGATGATTGTGGATCAGCTCGGCAATGCCGAAGAACTCCTCGCCCTTGGGGCCCACAGCGCGGCCCATGTCGTTGGCGATGAGGGTCAGATCCTTGGTGCCCAGCTTGACCAGCTCCTTGACGATGGCGCGGGCCTGACCGCAGGCCAGAAAGCCGCCGCACATAATGGTAGCGCCGTCGGGGATCATTTTTGCTGCCTCAGCGGCAGTCAGTACAGGTTTCTTTGCCATTTCTGTTCCTCCTACTTTTTTATGACAGCGGCCACTGAGCCATCTGCGTATGCAGTTGACCCAGTGGCGCTGTATACGTTTTACTTCATGCCGCGCTTGACCATCTCGGTCACAGCGAAGGAAGCCACGTCGTCGGCGTACTTGCCGGCGCCGAAGCCGGCGTCGAAGCCCAGCTCCTTGGCCAGCTCATGGGTGATACGGGGACCGCCGCAGCAGACCACGAACTTATCACGCAGGCCCTCGGCCTCCAGCAGCTCGATGAGGTTGGTCAGGTTCTGGATATGAACGTCCTTCTGGGTAACGGTCTGGCTGACCAGCAGCACGTCGGCGTGCAGCTCCAGCGCCTTCTTGATGAACTCCTCGTTGGGCACCTGAGAGCCCAGGTTATAGGCCTCGATCATCTCATAGCGCTCCAGACCGTAGTGACCGGCAAAGCCCTTGCGGTTCATGATGGCGTCGATGCCCACGGTATGGGCATCGGTGCCGGTAGAGGCGCCCACCATCACGACCTTGCGGCCGATGTGCTCACGGATATAGTCGTTGGTGTCCTCCATGCTCATCACGTCGGATTCGACGGTGATAACATGGATATCCTCATAGTTGACGGAGTGGACACAGCTGCCGTAGACCACATAGAAGGTGAACTCCTTGTCCAGCGCGGCGTGATAGGCCACGTTGGGCTCTTCCAGACCCATCTTCTTGGCGATCTGACGGGCGGCCTCTTCGCCGCGCTCGTCGTCCTTGATGGGCAGGGTGAAGCTGGTCTGCACCTTGCCGTCGTTCATGGTGTCGCCATAGGGCTTCAGACGGGTCAGATCCAGCGTGGTATCGAAATCGATCTTATGGGTATTGTACAGTCCGCTGCTCATGCTCCCACCTTACCTTTCATCGCTTCAATGAAGGGATTGAAGTACTTATCGTCCTTGACCACAACACCGGCCAGGCCCTTGCCGCCGTCCTTGGGACGCTTGACATCGGCGAAGATGCCCTTCTCGATGGTGGTGAACAGGCCCAGCTTCTCGATCTCCTTCAGCAGGTCGGTGGCCTTCACCAGCACCTCGTTGGCGCGGTTGCGGATGATGCCGTTCTCTTTGTAGGTCAGCTCGTCGCCCAGATCCTTCATGGTGCGGAAGATGTACTGGGCATTCTCGATGGACAGGGCACGGTCGGACATGAAGGGGGTATGGATGGCCTCAGTCATCATGCCCAGCAGGTGCAGCTTCTGGTTGGTCAGGATGGTCACCATGTTGAACAGGGCATCCTGGATATGACCGCGGAAGATGTTGCCGGTCATGAACTTCGTGGGAGGCATGTACTTCAGAGGCGCGTTGGGGAAGATCTCGCGGGCCATCTGTGCCTGCGCCAGCTCGTACAGGAAGGTGTTCTCCACAGCGGGATCCATCTCGAAGGCGTGGCCCAGACCCATCTGCTCCTCGCGCATACCGGCGGTCTTGGCGAACGCCTCGTTGATGAACTGGGAGGCCAGCACGGTGTGGGCGGCGGTGATGGCGTCGTCGGTGGTCAGGTAATTGTCCTCACCGGTGTTGATGATAACGCCGGCATAGCCGTTAATGACGCGGGAGAAATACTGGTCAACGATGGTGCGCTGCATGTTGATGTCGCGGAACAGGATGCCGTACAGAGCGTCGTTCAGCATCACGTCCAGACGCTCCAGAGCGCCCATGGCGGCGATCTCGGGCATGCACAGGCCGGAGCAATAGTTGCACAGCCGGATGTAGCGGTGCTGCTCCTCGCCCACCTCGTCCAGCGCGGCGCGCATCAGGCGGAAGTTCTCTTGGGTGGCGTAGGTGCCGCCGAAGCCCTCGGTGGTCGCGCCGTAGGGCACATAGTCCAGCAGGGACTGGCCGGTGGTACGGATCACAGCGATAATGTCGGCGCCCTGCTTGGCAGCGGCCTTGGCCTGGGTGATATCCTCATAGATATTACCAGTAGCCACGATGACATACAGGTAGGGGCCTTCCTTATCGCCCCAATCGCTCAGGTACTCGTTGCGCTTGGCAACGTTCTTGTTGATGCGAGCCACAGTGGCATCCACCACGGGCTGGATGGCGGCGCGGACTTCCGCGTCGGTGTGAGCGGGGAGCTTGCTGAGATCCAGCTCGCCGGCGCTGACAGCCTCTGCCACGCCCTGGGGATCCTTGCCGGTCTCCACCATGGCGTTGCCGATCGCCCAGGCGGCGCCCATAGGCAGGATAGAGTTGGCCATCAGGTGGTCAACGACCACGTTGGGCATGGGTACGTCCATATCATTGACGCCATCGATGCCCAGCAGACGGCAAACCGCGCGCTCCACCGTAACGGTGGTGTGCTGGTCGATAAAGCGCTGGGTGTCGTCCGCCACCTTGGCAGCGGAGGCACGGGCCTGATTGACCAGTTCAAAATTCAAGCCGAGTTTGCTTTCCATATACTTAACCTCAAAAAATTCGTAAAATCATAACAAAGCCGGCAGCAGGCAGGCCTTGCCCGCCTGCTGCCGTAAAGGGGTCTTTTGCTTGTGCTGCCTTCAGCAGCGCATAACCAAGTAAGCGATGGTTTGGTCGATGAGAGTGATGCGGCAGAGATTTTTCGCTGGAAAAAGGCGCTTTTCCGCAGGAATACTTTGTGTATTTCAAGGGAAAGCAACGCATTTCCGGCGGAAAAGAATGCCGCAGAACCGAAGTCGAGTCAAATCAGAGCTTACTTTTTAACATGGCGCTCGTTACGCAGCAGCTTGGTGGGCTCCAGATAACGCTGAGCGGTACCCTCGGCGACCCATGCCACGCCGGTCTTCTCCACCTTCTTCTTGCCGGTGCAGACGTCGCAGTGGCAATCCTGAACATAGTGCTCGGGCTGGGTGTAAGAAGTGATGACGCCCTCGAAGTTACGCAGGATGACCTTGCGGGGAGTCTCGGAGATCAGGTAGTTGGGCATAACGGGAGTCTTGCCGCCGCCGCCGGGAGCGTCTACCACGAAGGTGGGGATGCAGTAGCCGGAGGTATGGCCGCGCAGGGCTTCCATGATCTCGATGCCCTTGGACACGGGAGTACGGAAGTGGCTCAGGCCCAGAGAGGGATCGCAGGCATAGATGTAGTAGGGGCGGACACGCATCTTGACCAGACCGTGAACCAGCTCCATCATCACGTGAGAGCAATCGTTCACGCCGGCCAGCAGCACGGACTGGTTGCCCAGGGGGATACCGGCGTCAGCCAGCATGGCGCAGGCCTTGGCGGCTTCGGGAGTGAACTCCTTGGGGGTGTTGAAGTGGGTGTTCAGCCACACGGGATGATACTTCTTCAGCATCTCGCACAGCTCAGGAGTGATACGCTGGGGGCACACCACGGGGGTGCGGGAGCCCAGACGGACGATCTCCACGTGGGGGATAGCGCGGACGCGCTTGATGATGTACTCCAGCACATCGTCGTTGACCATCAGGGAGTCACCGCCGGACAGCAGAACATCGCGGACCTCGGGGTGAGCAGCCACATAGTCGATGCACTTGTCGATCTGCTGCATGGGCACTTCGCAGTCGTTCTGACCGGCGAAGCGGCGACGGGTGCAGTGACGGCAGTACATGGAACACTGATCGGTGATCAGCAGCAGCACGCGGTCGGGATAGCGGTGGGTCAGGCCGGGAACGGGAGAGTCGGTATCCTCGTGCAGGGGATCGGCGTCCTCGTAATCGGCGTACTCCAGCTCCTCGGCGCGGGGGATGGCCATCTTGCGGATGGGATCAAAGGGATCGTCCAGATCGATCAGGGACAGATAGTAGGGAGTGACCGCCATGCGCAGCTTGCCCAGAGTCTTGGCAACACCGGCTTCCTCGTCGGGAGTCAGGGTCATGTACTTCTTCAGATCTTCGACAGTCTCAGCGCGGTTGGCAACCTGCCAATGCCAGTCGTTCCACAGATTTTCAGGAACGTCAGCGAACAGACCATTGCGAGTTTTCATGTTCGTTTCTCCTTAAATTTCAGGATGATTTTAAAGGTTCGTACTGAGGGCAGGGGGACGTACCCCCTGCCTCAGTGTCAAATGCTATGGTAGTTTAGCAGTACTTCTCGTCGAACAGCTTGCGCAGCTTGGGGTTCTCGCGCAGGACGTTCAGGGTGATCTCGGCGTGGTTCTTGGTGTAGCCGTTGCCCACGATCATGGTGACGTCCTTGCCGATACCCTCGGCGCCCAGAGCGGCCTTGGTGAAGGAGGTAGCCATGGAGAAGAAGTAGACCAGACCGTCGTCACGGACGGGCAGGATGGCGGACATCTCGCAGGACTCGATGTTCACGCAGCAGATGGAGATATCATACTCCTTGCCATCGTTGACACCCAGAGCGGCTTCCATAACGTCCACGGGCTTGGTGCAGTCGGCGACGATCACGTCGGTGTAAACGCCCAGCTCCATCAGATCGGCAACCTGGGAGGCCTTGCGGACAACGCCCACGACCTTGCCCTTGGGGCCGACCTTCTTCATGGCCTCGTAGCCGCACAGAACGGCGGACTTGCCGTTGGCGCCCAGGATCAGAACGCTGTCACCCTCGTGAGGCAGCTTGCGGGCCTGAGCGGGAGCGCCGGCCACGTCCAGAGCGGCCAGGGCCAGAGGCTCGGACATATCCTCGGGCATCTTGCAGTACAGAGCGGACTCGAACAGGATGGCCTTGCCGATGATGTCAACGCGGTCGATATCCTTGTGGATGGACAGGATCTTCTCGATCTTCAGCGGGGTCATGGACAGGGACACCAGGGAAACGATCTTATCGCCTTCCTTCAGGTCGAAGCCGGGCTTGTTCTTCAGATCCTCGCCGATGTGAGCGACGACGCCCTTGAACATACCGCCGGAGCCGGTGACGGGGTTCTGCTGCTTGCCGCGCTCAGCGACGATGCTCATGATCATCTCGCCGATCTTCTTCTCGTCGCCGCCGCAGGCCTCGGAGATCTGGGTGAAGGAAGCGGAGTCGATGTTCAGGGAGGTGACATCGCACACGATCTCGTTGGAGTAGACCTTGCTCATGTCGTTGTCGATCTTCCATGCAGCCTGGGTCAGAACACCCTTGGGCTCGATAACGCGGTGGGTACCGTACTTGTTGCCTTTCAGTTCAGCCATTGTAATATCCTCCTAAAAATTGTTTATGTGGTTTAAGTAATGTGGTTTTTATGTGGTAATGTGGTTGGTTTATGGTGGGAAAAGTACTTACTTCAGGGGCTTCAGGCTCAGGATCTCGCGGGCCTCGGCGGGAGTGGCGATCTCGCGGCCCAGCTCCTTGGCGATGCGAACCACCTTGGCCACCAGCTCGCCGTTGGAGGCAGCCTTCTGGCCCTTGCCGAGGTAGATGTTGTCCTCGAAGCCAACGCG
>ERZ808267.495-NODE-495-length-11586-cov-3.192091_pt1 | contig 11586 bp, 10 predicted proteins | sample MGYA00521241_ERZ808267 | MGnify/ENA primary metagenome ERZ808267 (study PRJEB31516, sample SAMN03275592) | gut metagenome | biome: mammalia-associated habitat; material: feces | host: Papio cynocephalus | place: Kenya | collected 2012-07-19 ... | reverse complement strand
GTTGCCCTTATGTTTTGGTATCCCTTTTTGTCGGCGCATTTTACGGGCACGGTTTTGTCCCACAAATCGTCGATGTTGTGGTTTGCCCACATCAGGGCAAATTTCATTCTTTCGTTGTTTGGCGCTTTTAAAAAGGCGTTCAGGCTGTCTTCAAGATAGGGCTTGCCGTCATACCAATACCAATCGAAGATGAGGACGTTTATCCCCGAAGCAAGGCAGGCGTCTACTTTGCGCGCCCAGACTATCGGCTGGTTTTCAAGCTCGTATCCCCAGAGAGGAACTTTGGGCTGTTTGTGGTGGGGCTTTTTGGATGCCGCCTCCTTTACAAACTCCCATTCGCCGATGTTTTTGGGAAAGTGCCCGTAGCGTTTCCAGTCGGGCGTGTTTTGGTATGCCGGCCAGACGTAGGCGGCGACATCGTATTCACACCCCGTGTTCGAGGGCGTGGTGTTGGTGGTTGTCGGCGTACCCGTATTTGTAACACAGGAGCAGAGAATGCCCGAAAGAGCCGCCCCGAAGGCTGCTTTTAGTAGTTTTGCGTTTATATTCATATCTTAAAAATTATTGATTTATACTATTTTTACAAAAGTTTCATAGTTTCGTAAAGTGCCTTGTAGTGCGGAATGCCGTCGGAGTCGAAAGTCTCGACAAGCTTGATTATCGCGGTGCGGCGCGGCGAGACGCGAATGTTGGAGTGGTGGACATGGAAGACATACCACATTTCGCCGTTTTTGTCGAAAAACACGTCTCCGTGTCCCGACCCGTTGAATCCCGTGATTTCGCGCGAAATTATGGGGTAGTCCTGAACTTTTTTGAATTCTCCAAGCGGCGAATCGGCGACCGCCACGCCTATGCAATAGTCGGGGCTTCTGAAATCGTTTGCGCTGTAAAACATTACATACTTGCCGCCGCGCTTGAGCACTGTCGGGCCTTCGACAGTTATTTTATTGCAGTTGAATTTGTCGGACTTCGCGGGAATGTCTTTGTTTAATTCCAGATAGTGCGGCGGCATTACTTTGCCCTCCCACGGGCGGTCGTTTTTTATCAGCGTTTTGTATCCTGTTTTTTTGTCGTCGAGACTTTGGGTAAGCTCGCGCCCGCAAATGCCGTTTCCGTTGCCGCGCGAATAGTAGATGTATGTGCGTCCGTCGTCGTCGGTAAAAATAAACGGATCTATTTCAACGGGTTCGTCGGAAGTCAAAACTTTTGATTTGGAGAATTTTCCCTGCGGTTTGTCGGATTCGGCGGCGGACATAAAATGCTTGCGCCCCTTGTCGGTTTCAATGCTCGAGCAATAGGCAAGAACATAGTGATTGCCTCTTTTCAGTATTTGTGGCGCCCAGAAAAACCTGTCGCCGTTTGCCTGCGAAAGCGGCAGCACATTTCCCATACTTTCCCAATCTGAAAGGTTCGTCGATTTATACACGGGGAACGCGCCGCTGTCGTCGTTGCCCGTGCCGGCTAAATAGTAGACTCCGTTGTCGCAGAAAATTGTGGGGTCGGGCAGGAAAATTTCTGCCGAGACAAAATTTGCCGACACCAGCGCTCCGAAAAGCAAACTTAAACTTTTTTTCATATATTTTACGTTATTTTATTTGTTGTTGTATTTATTCTGAAAAACTACTCGCTCAGCAAAATTCTGTATTTGCCCGACTTCGCGCCCGAAAGCACGGGTCTGCCGTCGGCGCGGCGCGGAGTGTCTTTGGCAAGAGGCTCGCCGTTTTCGTCCCAGTAGTGCACCTTAAAGTAGCATTTTTGGCGCGACTTCAACGCCTTGCCGCCGTAGGGAATTTTTACCGACTGCGAAGAGACGACCTTTCCCGAATTCCACAGCGGGTCTTTATCGAGACTTTCTTTTGCGCCGGCGACTACTATTTGGTATGCCGTTTGCTCTATGCCCGCGTGTTTTGGCGGCAGCTTCCAGGAAAACGAAACAGACTCTAAGTTGCATCCCAGAGGATTCTTGTGAGCTCCCCCCTCAACATCATACGGTTTTCCATATGCAGCCGAGAGATAACTGAAAATACATAATGTCCCAATCAATATATAGTTTGTTGTTTTCATAAACTCCCTCCAAAATAGACTGTCTATGGTTTTTTTGCCAATGTCAATATTCTTTTACTTTGCGAACATGGCAGAATACGGGGCTTCATTTCGCTGGCGCCCAGCAGGTGCGCCACCCGCTGGGCGGGTCTTCATAGAAGGGCTGCGCCCTTACGCGGAATCGCTTTGCTCAAACCGTTATCCCGTAAAACGTCGTGATATTCACTGACAAAGCACGGAATATTTTTCGAGAGAAAAATTCGTGCGCCACAAGGTAAAAAAACAAAAAAAAGACACGACTTGCGCCGTGTCTTTTCCCTTAACTGGAGACGATGAGATTCGAATTGAACTCGCTCGCACAGTGGTGCTCGTCTCGCCCGCTCGCTACCGCTCGGGGTCTTTGGCTAACGCCAAAGCTTCCCCCAAAAGCTTGCCTGTTTTTGTGTTGAACTCGCTCCTTGCTTTTGCTTTCGCAAAATGCGCGTCGTCTCGCCCTTCGGGTAAACGCTTCGCGTTTATTCTTCCCAAAAGCTTGCCTTCGGCAACTTTTGTGTTCACTTCGTTCGTTCGAATCTCTTGGAAGTCGCTGCAAAAAAAAAGACACGACTTGCGCCGTGTCTTTTCCCTTAACTGGAGACGATGAGATTCGAACTCACGACCCCCACAATGCCATTGTGATGCTCTTCCAACTGAGCTACGTCCCCGTTAAATATAATGCGTCATGTCATCATTTTTACGCGGGCTCGTCAATACTTATTTTCAAATTATTTTATGTCTGCGGTTATCTCCACCGATTTTATCGGCGTCTTTTCCCAGCTTCTGGCGTACTCGAGCGTTATTCGGGCGACGCCGCGGTTAACGCATCTAAAGACAAACGTCTGCGTGCCGCCGCGCCCGCACATTCCCGCGCCGGTCGGGTCGGCGTCGTAGCGGTTTTCCTCCTGAACTACTTTGTCGCAGTCGTCGCTTTTGGCGCTCCAACAATATCCCGTCGTGGGGTTTGACTCCAGCGAAATTTTCAGCGCGTCGCCCAGACGGCATTGAGCCGCGCCGCCGTCGCTCGGAACGGTTATGATTCTCTGTTCCTGCATTCCCGCGCACGAGGCCAGCAGGAATGCCGACAACACAAAAACAAACTTTTTCATGCCTTCAGGCTAAGGTGCGGCGGTGTCGGCTTCAAGTTTTTTTGAGCAAATTTTTCTTGAAAGACGGGGCGATTTTTTGAAAATCCGCCAAATGGAAAAGCCAGCAGACGTTTACAGACCGACATTCTTCCACTATGTAGTGGTTCTGCCTGCGTATGTGTTGCTGCGTCTGCTGCTTGCCAGTTTGCGTTTCAGACCCAGCAGGCGCGCCGCCGAAATCTGTTCCGCCCCCGAAAGGCTTGTCGGGGTTGCGTGGCACCGCAACATAGTATTTCTCGCGAAGTCGAAGTTGTTTTTCCGCCCGAATATCGACATGGCGGGGCTTGTCAGCGCAAGCAGGGACGCCGCGTATCTTGTAGCGTTTTTCAATCTCATAGGGATTAAGAGCGTGAGGGGTTCGCACAAGCGCCGCGGGCGCGAGGCGGTCGGCGATCTCGTCAAAAAGCTCGGTTCGGACTGCGACGTATTCATCACTCCCGACGGGCCGCGCGGCCCCGCGTGCGTTGCAAAGAAAGGCTTTTTTGTGGTTTCCGAGGCGTCGGGAATACGCATTTTGGTTATGCGTTTTCGCCCCGAGCATTTCATTACGCTGCCGACGTGGGACGGGTTTGTCCTGCCGATGCCCTTTACCAAAGTTCGCGTTGAGGCGGTCGATTTTGAAAGCGCGCAGGCGCTCTCCGCCGAGGCCTTGAGGGCGGGTAAGACTCCTGAGGAATTCGTTTCAGACTACATGAATTTCAAATAGCGCAAGTAGCCCGCGCGCTGTTTGCGCCGATGTTTCGGCGGCTATTCTTCGGGGCTTTGTTTCGCGGGATTGTTGTCCTGCGTCTGCGGCGCTTGCGTTTCTTCCGCCGTGCTGGTCGGGCGCGGATTTTCGCCGCGGCGGTTTGCCATTTTTGTGCCGAGTTTTTCCGCTACAAATTCCTGAATTTCGGGATACGCCGCCGCAAAGAACGCCGAGAACGGAATGCCGAGAATCATTCCCAAAATTCCGTGCAGCGCCGTTCCCCAGAAGAAGACCGAAAATATTACCACGGTCGGGTGCAGTCCCGTTTTGTTGCCCATTATTTTGGGCGTCAGGTAGTAGCCTTCAACGAGCTGTACTGCCACGAATATCGCCAGCGCGCCCGCCGCCAGCGCGAATGAGCCGCCGTCTTGGAAGAACGCCATCGGCAGAATGGTCGAAAGCCCTATCATAGTGCCGAAGTACGGAATGATGTTGAGCAGACCCGCCGCAAACCCGAGCAGAAAACCGAATTTTACGCCCGTTATCGCCAGCCCCGCGCCCAGCAGAAGCCCCATTATTGCCGCAACGAGAAGCTGCCCCCTGAAGAACGACTGCATTATTTCGGAGAAGCGGCGCAGAAAGAAAATCAGCGAGCCGCGCGCGTTTTCGGGAATGAAGCCCACGCGGGTTTCGAGCCACGCGTAGAAGTCGAAATCGGAAATGAGAATGTAGTACAAATACACGGGGACTACCGCAAGTGCCGCAAGCCACGTTCCCACGAGCGATATTTCCGAGGTCGCCGCGCGTATGATTTTTGCCGCCTTTCCCGCGGTTGCGGCGGCGGGGGCGTTGGCGTCGAGAACCGAATTGGCGGAGTCGCCCAGAATTTTTTCGGCAACCGCCTTGAGCCTCGGGGTGTTTTCGGCGAAATAGTCGGCGGCGTTTCGCGCAAGTCTGGGCAGGTTTTCCGAAAGCGTCGCCGCCTGTTCGACCAAATACGGCACGCCCACGGCAATCACCGCCAGCACGAACACAAAAACCGCCGCAAACAGCGCAAGCGCGGAACTTTTCTTTGAAAGTTCAAGTCTTTTTGAGATGAAAATTACCGCGGGCTCGGTTATGTAGGAGAGCACTATGGCAAGAAATATGGGCAGCAGCACAAAGTAGAACTCGTTGAGGAACACCGCCAGAGCCTTTATCACGAACACCGCAAACGCCGCCAGAACCAGAATTGCAAGCGCGGTAATGGCGTACGATGTCAATTTTTTTTGGATTTCACTTAACATTTGCCTTGATTGTCTTTAAAGATAGATTGGTTGCAATAAAAAATGGACAGGAGTTTTTCTAAAAACATTTCCCAAGACTCGCCCGCGCCGAGCGGCTTTATAGAAGTTGTCGGCGCAAAGGAGCATAATCTTAAAAATTTGAGCCTGAAAATCCCCCGCGGAAAAATTGTCGCCTTCACGGGAAAGAGCGGCTCGGGGAAATCCACGCTGGCGTTCGACACCATATACGCCGAAGGCTACCGCAAATACATGGAAAGCCTTTCCGCCGACGCCCGCCGCCTGCTCAGCCAAATTGACAAGCCGAATGTCGAGTCAATTAGAGGACTTTCGCCCGTCATAGCCATAGAGCAGGTGAAGTCGCTTGGCTCGAATCCCAGAAGCACGCTTGCCACTTTGACGGAAATTGCCGATTACGCAAGACTTGTGTGGTCGATAGCAGGCGATCAATACTGCCCAAAAGACGGAGGGCGCATAATCAGGCGAAGCCTTGACGACTGCGTTGCGGAGGTTATGAAACTTCCCGAAAGGGCGCGCATATACGTGCTTGCCCCCCGCCCGAGCGTGAAACCCGCCGAGTTGCGCGGCGAGCTTAAAAAACTCCGCCAGCAGGCATGGCAGCGCGTGCGCATAAACGGCTCGATTTTGGAGCTTGACGACCCTCAAGCGGAGCGTTCCGTTATTGCAGGGCTAAAAGGGCAGGTAAATTTGGAAATTGTAATAGACCGCTTTCCGCGGTCTTCCGTAGCCCAAGACCGCGTTGCGGACTCTCTCGAGCTTGCATTTAGAGAGGGTGGAGATAAATCCGTAATACTTTACCAAATTGATGGAGAATCGCGCGAGCTTATTCTCTCCATTGCGTTTGCATGCGAAAAATGCGGCACGGTGTACACGCCGCTCACCGTGCGCAGTTTCTCCTTCAACCACCCCGACGGTGCATGCCAATATTGCGGAGGCATTGGCAAGGTTATGAGAACCCAGCCCGAATTGGCTGTGCCCGACACTTCAAAATCGATAGCCGACGGCGCTGTAAAAGCTTGGCGCATAGGCTCGAAGACAATTATCATTCTCCACAACCGCATAATGCGCCAGCTCGCCCAGCAGTATCCGTTCGACTTGTATACTCCGTGGTGCGAACTTCCCGAAAATGTACGCAACTTCTTGTTGTACGGAGATAAAAGGCGCGTATTTAGCCTGCGGATAAGGCGCGGCAATTCCCGCCCCGTAGAAATGACTTTCGACGGCATTCTCGCCGATGTAGACAGGATTTGTGCCGAAACGCAAAGCGACGCCGTCAGAGCCAGACTTTCCGCATTTCAAAGTACTTCCGTGTGTCCCGAATGCGGCGGCGCAAGGCTTTCAAAGCGTTCGAGGAACGTTTTTGTGGACGGTGTGGGCTACGACAAGTTTTGCGCAATGTGTGTTGAAGATGCGCTCAAATTCACAACCAAAGTACTCGACAATCCGAAATATGCGGCTGTAGCCGACGCCGTGAAGGGGCTGAGGGACAGGCTCTCGTTCTTGGAAAGCGTGGGGCTTGGCTATTTGGGGCTTGACCGCGAAGCTTCGACACTTTCTGGCGGCGAGGCTCAGCGCGCGCGTCTCGCCACCCAGCTGGGCATGGATTTGACGGGCGTAACCTACGTTCTCGACGAACCGACAATAGGCTTGAGCAAGGTCGACAATTTCAGGCTCATAAACGCTATCAAAACGCTAAAGAATCGCGGAAACAGCGTTCTTCTTGTCGAACACGACGAAGACGCGCTCAAAGCCGCCGATTGGGTTGTGGAACTTGGTCCGGAGGCTGGCGAGCGCGGCGGCAACTTAATGTTCAACGGCACGTTGCGTGATTGCCTTAAGTCTGATACATCGCGCACGGGAATGTATCTTTCGGGGCGGGCGCGCATTGAACGTCCCGCGCCGAAACTTTCAATAGTTGACAAGTTCATAACAGTAAAGGGCGCTTGTGAAAACAATCTCAAGAACTTGACCGTTAAATTTCCCGTTGGGCTTTTCACGGTTGTAACGGGCGTTTCGGGGTCGGGTAAGAGTACGCTTGTCAACGACATACTTGCCCGCGCGGCGGCTTTCAAACTCAACGGCTCGCACGAGATTGCGGGCAGGCATTCGGGCATTTCGGGGCTTGAAAATTTCACGACATGCGTTCGCGTAGACCAGTCGCCGATTGGCAAAAGCCCGCGCTCAAATCCCGCTACGTACACAAAGCTTTTCGACTTGCTGCGCGAACTTTACGCGCTTTGCCCGCTCTCCAAGACGCGCGGCTACAAGGCGGGGCGTTTCAGTTTTAACGTGAAGGGCGGGCGTTGCGAAAACTGTCAGGGCGACGGCTTCATTAAACTTGACATGCAGTTTCTCGGCGACGTTTTCATTACGTGCCCGAGTTGCGGCGGAAAGCGCTATAATCGTGAAACTCTTGAAGTTAGATACAAAGGGTTAAATATAGCAGAGGCTCTCAATCTAACCGTGGACGAAGCCCTTGACGTTTTCGGCGCGCACCCGAAAATTGTAGCCAAGTTGCAGACGCTCAAGGAGGTCGGTTTGGGGTACATTCATCTGGGGCAGCCCGCGAATACACTTTCTGGCGGCGAGGCTCAGCGCATAAAGCTTTCGCTTGAACTCTCGCGGCGCACGCGCGGTCAGGCACTTTACATTCTCGACGAACCGACGACGGGTTTGCACTGGGACGACATCGGCAAGTTGTTGACACTCCTTTTCAAACTGCGCGACGCGGGCAACACTATAATTGTCATAGAGCACCACCCCGATTTTATCAGGCTTGCCGACTATTTAATAGAGCTTGGCCCGACGGGCGGCGCGAACGGCGGCTATTTACTAACAAAACAAGACTAAATGAATAGAGTATCTTTTTCAATCGAGAAACTTCCGCCGCTTTTTGCCGACTTTGACGGCGAAAAACTCGTGCGTCTCGAGTTCGCACGTTGGTTGAAGACTTCCGACGGTCTCCGCTTTGGCGCAAAATGCGGGAAGATTTCAGATTTAAGCGATATTCAAAAGTTTCCGCCGTATGCCAAAAGGCTTGTTGAGCAGCTTAAAGAGTATGTGGTAGGTCGTCGCAAGGTCTTTGACATTGAATTGTCTTTGCGTGGAACGGATTTTCAACTTGCCGTATGGAAGTTGCTTGCGGAAATTCCCTACGGCAGGACCTGCGCCTATTCCGAGCTTGCGGCAGATTTGGGCTCTCCCAAAGCCGCGCGCGCGGTGGCTATGGCGGCGCATCGCAACCCAATTTGCATAATAATTCCGTGCCACAGGCTAATTGGTAAAAGCGGGGCGCTTGTAGGCTACGCGTCCGGAGTCGATATAAAAAAGCGGCTTCTCGAAATAGAGTCGCCGCAATCCGCGCTTTTGTAGAGCCGTTTTTGCAAACTTCCTTTATTGTTTTGCGGCGGACTCTATTGTTTTGGTTGTGTTTTCGGCTTTTTGTTCGGCGGCGTTTGCGTCGCTTTTGTTTTCCGCCGAATTTTGGGCGGTCTGGGCGGTTTCTACTGCCGCCTCACTCTGTTTTTGCACGCAATTTCTCAGAAAAAATGCGCCGATTACTGCGGTAATCGCAAAAATCCAGACAAGCGATTTTTTCGACAATTTGCATTTGCTCGGGAATCTGTCTATTCCCGAAAAATGCGCGCCCGCGGGCACGGTAGCCACGCGTGTCAAGTGCGCGCCGAAGAGCATATTTACGTTGGCGTTGCAGTTGACCGCCCAGCCGTTGCCGTCGAGCAGCGGGGCGAGGTTGCGCATTCTAAGTTTCAGCCACGCAATAAATACCGATGGCAGCGATATTGCCAGAAGAATACCCACAACTCCCAGCGGCAGCCAGTAGCCAAGCCCGAAGACCGCCTCCAAAACCATTCCGAACGCCGTTGTTATACCGCCGATTGCCACGCCCAATGCGGCAACAGTGCCTATGTCAATTTTCTTTTTGTCGGCGTCGGTTTTCTTTACCATTTTGCCGTCAGTTATGTTTGAAGTTACCGTTTTGTCGGTGTCGGCAGCCTGTTTCGATATCTGCTGGCTTGCCCATTTTATAATTCTTTTATAGGGTGAAAAGAATGCTTGGGCTATGCCTATCGGATTGTCTATTATTTTAGTTATGTTGGCGTTCCATTCCCTGCCGAAATTGTCGTAGAAAATTCCGTTGCGCCCCACAATGAGGTTGTCGGAATCGCCCGCGGTGACCATTGCCGCGATTGTAATCGGCGTTTCGCCTTTTCTCGTGCAGTTGCAGTAGAGCAAATATCCGTATCCAAGCGACGCCATTGCGGAGTGTTTTGCAACGTCTTCAACTTTTACGCAAAGAGTGCACATGCGCCTGTCTATGAACAATGTGCCGAACTGGAAAATTCCCTTTGCGCTGTTGCTGTAAAAGTCTTGCAACGAGACGAAGTTTTTGAGCAGCGTATAGAGGTTTGCGTTTAGGCGCACCAATTTTTCGACGTTTGCAATATTTTGAATTTCGTCGGACACTGCGTTTTCGGCGTCGATTAGCTTTTGCAGCTTTGCGCGGTTTTCGTCGGTCGTGTATGACAAAAGTTGCTGCGTTGAAAAATCTTCCAGTTTTGTCTGCGGTTTTGCTTCAAGCCATTCCCTGTATGCGGCAAATTTCGAGCGTATTTCATTCCAGCGCGCTTTGTCGAGTTTTCCACCCTCCGCGTTTTCGGCAAGCACTTTATTCTTGAAATTTTCAACTTGCGTTGCCCATTCGGGGTTGGGAGGTTCGGAAAAGTCTATCTGTGCGCTTGTGTTTAATGCAAAGAGCGGGAGGGCTTTGAGCGCGTCGGTATTTTTAGATGTATACGCTACCGCCAGTTTTTCGTTTTCCTGTGCCGATATTTGCGCTTTTGCGTCTGCGGCGAATGCCAGCATTGCCGAGGCCGTGAACCATTCGTCTATTTTTTTCTCTATATCCTGCAGAGCGGCAAACTGTTCAGCCGTTTTGTCTGCACGTGTGAGAATTTCGGGCGATTCTCCGCGGTTGCGCCACTCGGCGAGGGCTTTCGCGTCTTTGAAAAATGTGTCTATTGCGGCGGCGTCTATGCCGTCAAGCCCAGAGCGGTCTTTTTGCGGCGTTGATACTGAAAGAATTGCAAAAAATAGTTCTTTGAGCTGCCCGTCTTCGCGGCACGAAAGTTCCGTAATTATTCCGTCTGCGTTGAATGCCGATGCTGCGAAAATTCTGTTTTGGTCGGCGAAGTCGTCAACCGAAATTTCTTCGGCTTCGCTCTTGCCCAAATTTGACAAAACTTCTTTTGCACTCTTTAGCAGAATTGCGCCGTCGTCGGTATCGGCTATCGAGCCAAGCGGCAGCGTGGGTGATGATTTTACAAGTTCGTCGGCGTTTTTGAGGCGCGCGCATGTCCATTTGCATGCCTGAATGAGCTCTTCGCGTCTTATTCCGCCGTCGGAATCGGCGTCTACGATTTCAAGCGTCTTTTTGTCGAGCGAAAGTCCGCCGACTGGGCAACTTAATGCGCTCCAAAGCTTTGGGTCGAGCGTGTCGAGGTTTTTTATATCATCTCCGCTGAGTATGTTTACCTGTACCGAGCCGCCGGCTTTAAAGAAATTCCACTTGTATCGATTCTCTTTCATACGCGCGAATATTTTTCATTGCCCGCAATTTGTCAATAATCTTTTAACCGCAATTTTGCTTGATGTATGAAAATAAAGTATTTTTATAGAGTATTATGAAGGTATCTACAAAAGGTCGCTACGGTTTGAGAATTTTAATAGACATTGCCGCAAATTCTAAGGATTCACCGCGAATGATTAAGGACATTGCCGCCTCTCAAGGCATTTCCTCAAAGTATGTCAGCGGGCTGGCGCTGAAGCTGCGCAATGCGGGCTTCATTAAGTCGGTCAGGGGCGTAAATGGCGGTTATGTTTTGGCGAAAAGCCCCAACGCGATTTCAATTCTCGAGGTTTTCGAGGCGATGGAGGGCGAAGTTACCATTGTAGACTGTCTTGCCGATCCGAATTGTTGCGGGCGTTGCGAAACTTGTCAGGCGAGGAACATTTGGAAGACCGCCAACGACTCTCTCAAAAACTCTCTGGGGTGGATTACGTTAGCCTCCGCCCTCTAAAAAAGGCGTGAAATTGGCTTAAAAACGCGTTTCGGAATCATCTGCCACTGCTCGCGTACTTCAGTACGCCACGCACCGTCAGTTGCTTCCAAAGCCGCGTTTTGTAAGCACAATTTGACGCCTTTTTTATTCCGAAATTCCCGCGTGAACACAAAAGTTGCCGCAGGCAAGCTTTTGGGGGAAGCTTTGGCGCAAGCCAAAGACCCCGAGCGAAAGCGAGTGGGCGAGACGACGCGCATTTTGCGAAGCAAAAGCAAGGAGCGAGTTCA
>ERZ808267.492-NODE-492-length-11614-cov-12.737521_pt1 | contig 11614 bp, 7 predicted proteins | sample MGYA00521241_ERZ808267 | MGnify/ENA primary metagenome ERZ808267 (study PRJEB31516, sample SAMN03275592) | gut metagenome | biome: mammalia-associated habitat; material: feces | host: Papio cynocephalus | place: Kenya | collected 2012-07-19 ... | reverse complement strand
GCCCGTGGATGCTCCTCGGTGGTGTCCGTGGTGTCCGTGGTGGTGTCCGGTGGCATATACCCACAGCAGCGCACCCAGGGGCAGGCGCGACCGTTCTCAGCGCGGCGGGCAGTCTTCGTCGTGAAAGGGTTTGTCGGGTTTTGTTCTCGGTAGTGGATATGTCTAACTATCAATTATTTAGGTACTCCGTTTGGGATATGGAAAACAGACAGCGCACGTCCGTAAAACCTTAAACAACAAAGGATTAGTGGAGATTTTTTATTATTCAATACTAACAGAATAGCGTTTATTACATATAAATATTGCAATAAAACATTCTCTAAAATCAAAATAAACGTCTGTTTTTACATAAAACTATACAAAATATTATATGGAATAGTAAATATTAAGTTAAACATTTGCTAATATAAATATTTATCATTACCTTTGCACTATCAAAACAAATATTAGACATTAAAGATTATGACAAGACAAGTACAAACAAGTAATAACGACAAGACTCTTATCAAGCAAATCATGCGAGATAAGGGTATAACTGTGGCAGAGCTCGCCGATAGAATGGGTAAGGCACAGCCTACTATCAGCAATCTCTTGGCAAAGCAAAACATGACTATCGACACGCTCAACGCTTTTGCTGAAGCATTGGAGGTGGAAGTGGCCGATTTGTTTCCTGTGAGCAATGGCTATGTGCATTACTCGGAGAAACGCAAGCGACTGATGGGGGATATGTGGGGAGAGAAAACAAATAAGTCGATAACGTCTGCCTCCAAAGCATCCCCTACCGCTCCATCTGCCGCTCCCACTGCGCAACCCGCTGTGCAGGCAGTGGCTTTTTGCCCTCACTGCGGAGCAAAGGTAGAGGTGGGCGTGGTGTTGCTGGCGAGATAGAACTACGAATGAAGTAGGGCGGTCTACGGATGACACGGATAATACGGATAATACGGATAATGCGGACAGCAGAGATGAAAGGCTATCTGCGGCATCTGCGTTATCCGTAGACAAAGAAAGAAAAAAAATCATCGAATGAAACAAATGAAACTAATATTCGTTTCATCGGATTCAGTCGATGATAAAGAAAATAGCTTAAAATAAAAAGCGTATGAAAAGAAAAAGAATGGAGAACTGGCTATGCGCTGCCCTGCTCGTTGTGGGTGCAGGCATGTGTATGACTGCTTGCAGTGATGATGACTACGGCTACTACGACACGGAGAAGTCGCTGTTCGGCGAATGGGAGACAGACACGCTGGGCAGTCAGGAACGGAACGGTATCATACTGTATCATGCAGACATTGTGCCGTCAGACAAGCACAGCGTGAGCCCGTACCGCATGATAGTATTGCGAAAGGACAGGAAGTGGTATGAACTGAAACGTGGAACGATGGGCCACCGCAATGATGATCCCGATGACAGACTTACCTTCACCGACATCTTCAACAACTACGGCAGCTTTGACATAATCGTCAATTTCATCGACAAGGCCAAGACACGCATCTTCCTCTACGACGGCATGGTGTTCCACCGCAAGAGCACCACGTCGTGCTACGACCGCGACTACATCCGCGACTTTCAATATTAGGAGCGAAAAACAGGAAAGGTACGCGCATTTTTGCGTATCTCGCCAAAATGCCGTACCTTTGCAAACATCTTTTAGTTTTTACACAAAACTATAAAGTATTAAATGTATTCTTAGGTCCGCTGTCCGTGAGGATGGCGGACCTTTTTATTTATCCGTTACAGCAGCGCGAGGGCCACAAGGAATGACACAAAGGCACCGACCGAACTGGCAGCGATGTCACCGAAATCAAACGCCCTGTCGTTGGCCGCGTCCACCATCTCCTTGCCGATGGACACGAGCACGCCGAGGATGAAGCCCCATGCGGCGTAGGTCAGAGGGCTATACCCTGCGGCCACCTTGGCATAGGCGAAGGCAACGACAAGCGACAGGAAGGCGATACCGAAGAAGTGGGCCACCTTGTCCATGCCCACCGTGTTCTCTATGAAATCATATATCTTTTTCATGTTATCCGATTTACAAGTATAAAGTTACAACAAATTCTTGACAAAGCACGCACCGTAGGTAAGAAAAACGTCGGCAAAGGCCGCCACTTCCGCCCAGTACCACGAACGCGGCTGTCCTGTAAGCCCACGCATCCACCACACGCCGCCCAACAGCCTTCTCGTCTCAGCCGAGGCAAGATAAACAAGGTATGCGGCTCCGACAACAAGTGTCACCCACCAACAGGCAGACAGGCACCAGCCTACACAACCGACAGCGGCAACAATGGCTCCTCCCTTGTGCACGGGGTAAGCATTCTCGTCCGCATAGTTGGGAGCCACGGCCACGAAGGCCAGTCCGCCACACCCGATGAACGCCAGGCAGTCCGCACCCCACTCGCTGTCGAGTATGGCCACCAAGGCAAACAACGCCACAGAGCCCATCGTGAGCGAGAAGACCCACCCGTAAGCGTCACGGCCACCCATCTGGTAGTAGATGTCGCTCACCATGCAGGGCACGCCATAGCGCACGCCTGACATGATGAGCAGTCCGGCCAGCAGGACGAAGGCAAAAAGCATCAGCATCTCCATGTCCTATACCTCCATCTTCAGTTTGTCGGGATAGCCCTTGGCGAAGTCGTATCCTATCACCTCCTCCAGGCTTGTCATCTCGCTCACGGCCTTCTTGTGCGCTGCCGTCACGTTGAAGCACTCCAGGGCGTACATCTCCAGTGCCGACAGCAGCTGTATGGCCTTGTCGCAGTCCACCGTAATCTTGGTCTCGCCCAGCCACAGGTCGGTCGTCTTGCTGCCCATAGCCTTGGCGATGGTGGTGGAGTTCATCAGCCCCACACGGGTAGCCTTGTCGAGCCACACCCTCTTGCCGTTGAGCAGGAAGCTGTTCACCGCAGAGGAGGAGTCGTAGGCGTTGATAGCCCTCGTGGCCATTTCCTTGGCAAAGTCCAGTCCCTTCTTCCACACCTCTTCCGTATAGCCTGACGTAGTGGGCGTGTACATTGGGAGCTGATCCATCACATACCCGATGGTATCAAGCAGGATATATCCGTTTTTACCCATGGCCTCGAGCATTGCCTCGTAGGTCGGTTCCTCGAAGACGGCCATGTTACCGTCGGCCATCGTCACCGCATAGTTGTCGTGCGGCCGCTCGCCGTAGCAGTGCGTGTGGATGACGTACATTTTCTGTTGTTGTTGTTCTTGTTCCATAATCTTCTGTGTTTAACGGTTACTTTCTTTTTGTTCGTTATGCTGAAATGCTGGTACCACTCATGCGTCAGCATCTTGAAAATCTTGTTTCGAGTGTTGTACTCATTCGTCTGCGTCAGAAAGCCGAAGTAGGAGTTGAACACCTGTCCCCAATACTCGCGCCTGATTTCCGTCATATCCTCCTCGCATTCTCTTAGGCACCAGTTCGCCTTGCTTATAAAACGGCCTATCGTCCTATTGATGGTGTATCGCCTATGCGGATAGATGCACTGCCCAAGAAACTTCACCCCGTGACTGACAGGCTGGAAGTAGATGTTGTCCGAATGGCACTCTATGTCCATCTGCGCAGAAGTAAAGTCAGCTATCTGCCGGATGGCATGTCGCAGGAAAACTCTGTCCGTGCAGATGATGACAAAATCATCCACACTCCTCGTATAGGAATAAGTCTTCCCTTTGAACAGATCCTCCACGTATTCGTCGAGGAACGACATGTAGTAGCCTGCGAACAGTTGGGCCGTAAGATTGCCTATCGGCCCGCCTTTGTTGTCGTCGGCAAAGAACAGGGACTTGTCGCGCCGAATGATTTTCCACATGTCTACGGGCGAGCGTATGCAACACGACTTCTGCGGACAATGGAAGACGGTCTTCTCCACGAGGTAGAGCAGTATGTCGATGTCGGTGCCTTTATACCTGTTCACGATGAGCGAGTGCAGTTCGCCCAAGAGTATCCGTTTGTTGATATTCATGAAGAAACCCACGATGTCGCCCTTGTACACCCAGGCCTCCCGTTGCAAGTGGTCGCTCACGCGAAGCATACCCTTTTGCACCTGCTCCACCGCTGTCTTCGTGCCATAGCCCTTTCGGCAGGCATGGCTCACGTCGCCCAGCTCATGGCACCGCTCCTCGAAGAGGGGAATCATGCGAATGGCTATCCAGTGATGGATGATTCTGTCGCGAAACGCCGCCGCAAACACCTCCCTTAATTTCGGGAAAGTAACCATGAAGCACGTTGACGGACTCGGCTCATAGGCTCTCGTCCACACCTCCCATGCGAGCTTGGGAATGTCCGCCGTCGCAATAGGCATGTATTCGAGTGCCTGCGCCGAGCTTCGCTTGCCTTTCAGACAATCGGAATAGGCAAGCCGCATCGAATCAAGGAACGCTTTGAAATCAGCATACGCCGAGCACGGGCGAACGTAGCCATTGTTGTACTTGTTGTTCCAGTTGTTGACGTTACCCGAAGTGAAATTCACGTTCCAACTGTTGTTACGGCTGTTCTCGACGCTCTCCAAGGACTTTGCATCTTCGTTGCTCGACATGGCTGTCACACCATATCCAGCAAGTCCCCCGTTTACTGAAATCCCACAGACCCTCATCGCGCGCCTCCTTTCGTCGGCACGGGATGACCCTGCTGTGTTGCGGACTCACGCCATCCTATCAACTGCGCCAGCACCCTGCCAATTCTCTTCTTGAAGTCCTTGGCAGTTTGCTTGCTGATGGCACCAAGAAATCCGAGCGAGCATACAAGGACGTTCAGCGTATTGGCGTTGGACAGCCCTATATTGATACAGCTCACTCGCTCAGCCCCTCTCACCTCGTTGGCCATAGCCACGCTACGGAGTAGCTCCGTAGCGCAGTCCACGGCTTCGTCGAGCGGCTTTGTCATCTTTCGTGGCGCATGATACATCACCTGCATAATCATATACAGCAGGTTAGCGCACTCCCTGAAGACGGGAAGCTGCGCCGTCGTGCGCTTCCTCGCCTGGGCTTGCTTGCCAGCTTCCGCTCCCTTGTAGATGTCTTCCGTCAACGTGTTCATGATTATTTGTTCTTCTGTTTTTTGCATTGTGGCGGCGGCCTTGAAATGGCCGCCTTGATAAAGGTTAAAGTGTAAAGATAAACGCCGAGCACGGGCGAACGTAGCCATTGGTGTACTTGTTGGCCCAGTTGTTGACGAAACCCGAAGTGAAATGCACGTGCCAACTGAAGTTACGGCTGTACTCGACGCTACTCCACACGACCCAGTAGTTACCCATCTTGAAGACCGTCTTGGCTGCTCGTTTGTTGGCATTGGCAAAGATGGGCGTGCGCGCCTCCGTAGCTCCGTCAGCGGCGTTCTCTATGTCCTGTCCGAGGCGATAGAAATTGTACAGCCTTGTCAGCTCGCCCTCGGAGGGCAGATACCAGTTGCCCTTCTGCCATGCGGCATTGAGCGTGTCGGCTGTCGGCTCGTACAGGTAGCAGCCGTAGGCCGCAGGATAGTAGAACTCCTCGTATCGCCAGGGATTGGTGACCGACGCGTTGGCGTTGCGCAGTGCGGCCATAGCGTCAGCCAGCTCCTGCAAGGTCGTCGGGTAACTCTCCGAGAGATAGCCGTTGACGACCTTGCGGGCGTGAGCCACAATCTTGGCCGTGTAGTCCTTGCCGTTGTAGTCGCCGGCCGCACAGGTGGAAGGAAGCACCTTGTAGCCGTCCGTCTGACTGTCGTCAAGATACGTGATGTCGTCAAGATAATAATAGTTGAAGCCTTGGCACCATGATGGGCCTTTTGTCTCGTCGCTCGTTGTCGTGTAGCTCTCCCCGTTGTTGAGCATGTCAGATACAGACTGGTAGGCAGCCACGAAAGCGGTGTACTCGCCCGAAGATGACAGGCCGTTGGAGCTGGCCGCCGACGTGAACTCGCTGTAACAGGAGCGTGCCCTCACCCATGCCTGCGTCATCGTGTCCTTGTTGGCAGCAAGGATGGTGCCGCCCTCGGCGATGGTGTAGAGCTTGTCGTCTTTCTTGCGGTTGTCTGCCGAGTAGGAGTAGCTTGGGTTCGCCGCCTGTATGGCCGCATAGAGTGCGTCAAGCGCAGTGTAGTAAGCGTCCCATGTCGCCTTGTACGTGGCGTAGGTCTTCGTTGGTGTATTGGCAAGCACCGTGTCCGTCGCCCACGACGGCACCGTGTGGTAGCCGCCGTCATAATCGTTGGCACCGCCCCATCGGGAGGAGAAGTTCTTTAGCTCGTCGATGTCGAAAGCGTCTTTCACTCCGCTCGCCTTCTCGATGTTCGCTTCCTCCGACAGCCATCCGTTCAGGTCATCGGGATAGAGGCCCCATCGGTGAGTCGTCCACGTGATGGGATTGTCGCCGCCCGATACCATCTTCAAGTCTTCGGCGGCCACCACGCGCACGTCATAGGCCGTGATCTTCGACCCCGTGTAGATGGGCAGACGCATGAAGACCAGCCCGATGAACGTGCGCTCCTCGTCCCACTCCCCGTCAAACGTGCCGTCGGCATAGGCGAAGTCGCCCACGACGGGTATGTGACGATAGAAACCGACCTTCTTCTGCGCGGTTAGCGTGCCGTTGGTTGTGACAGCCTTCACTGTCATGGTGTGCTTGAGGTCAAGGGCAGGGTCGGAGAGCTTGTCCACGTGCAGCAGGCCGTCGCTGTCAGCCCAGTGGGCGTAGCTGTCGGCCGTATCGGCAATGCTCCATGCGATGTCGAGCCGTCCGTCCTTGATGGCCACATTGTTGCCCGTCACGGGCGACGGCACCACGGAGAAGCGATAGTCCTTGCCCGCAGTGGTCATAAACGCCTCTCCCGAGATAGAGATGCTGTTGATAGCCCTCACGTCATACTTGATATAGAGAGCGTTGACCGTGGAGTCAATATTGCCATAGAGGGCGCACAACATCTCCTTGTCGGCCAGCGACAGGGCGCGGTCGGACGTTGCGGCAAGCATGAAGATGATGCCCGTCAAATTTGCCTTCAAGCTGGCGAGATACATCAGCAAGTCCATATTACACTGCCGCCCCTGCGTGTTCCATGCGAGGTCGGTCAAGGTGACGGTCTTCAACCCCGAAGGCTTGGCGGCAAGCAAAGCCGTAGCTTGGGCGAAGGTGTCGACGAGCTTGTTGTTCTTCACCACAAAACGGGTGAGGTTGCCGTAGCCTTCCAGTTGCAGGACAGACAGGTTCTCCTGATTCTCCACGTCCACCGACGAGATGGTGGCAGGCAAGAGGGCGGAAGACAGGACATGCGAAGCGGGCAAAGTCACGTCAGACAGCTTGGTCTGCCGCACGTCCACCGTCTTCAGTCGCGACAGCTGCGTGAGGTCTATCGCTCCGCTTGTCGCCGAGCATCCGCGAAGGCTAAGATTGGAGATGTTCTTTGCCGATATGACGATGGCACCTGGACGGAAGGCAGGAGTGGGCTTGCCCGTCGTGCTGTCCGTGTAGGTCTTGCTCGGCTCGGCCACAAACTCCGTCAGACGCTTGCCGTTCACCGTGATGGTGTTGGCGGGGGTCGTGGACAGGTCGCCAACATTGCCGATGGAACGGTAGTAGTTGATGCCGCTCACCGACATACCCGTATCGTTTGACGTGGTGCTTCCGAGTTCCAGCCGATAGGCCTCCCCAGGTGCCACGCGCACGTGAGGGTCGATGACCGTCTGGCCGAGCATGCCCGTCGGGTAGAGGTACTGGTGCGGCTTCACCGTGAAGGCATAGTCGTTCTGCGAGCTGGCCGTGTCGGGCGTGTGGAACGCCTGCATGGAGAAGCTCTCCGACACATCGCTAATGCCGAGGTTGCCCGTCTTGCCGTCCGCAAACGGCCCCCACGCCGCATAGCTGGACATGAGCACCAGCCTGCGCTCGATGAACTGGAGCTCCGCCTCCAGCAGCGAGCCGTTCGACTGCGTGATGGGCCTCACGCCACGGGCACCACTTCCGTAGGACACGAAACCGATCATCTCGGGATATTCGTAGCGGATGCGCGCCGCCTCGTTGAAAGCCATCTGAGGGATGTACTTGTGAACGTAATATACGTATTTCCACAGGCAGCCGTAGACAGAAGCCTTTGAGATGGTGGTAGGCATGCCCTCGATATAGTCGCTCTCCGACGGCTGCTTCTCCATGGCCGTGAAGATCTGCTTGACCATGCCCTGTAGCTCCTTCGTGCCTTCCCACATGTCTTCGCAGAGCGTGAAGAGCACGTTGTGCATGCCCTCGTACTTCTCCGTGGTGGTGTCGCCGTCCACATAGGGGTGCATGCGGTCGATGTAGTAAGGCTTGGTGAAGCGCCCGTTGTTGTCGATGAGCATCATCGTGTCCACGTCGTCCGTGTGTAACTCAAAGAGGTAGCAGGTGCGCGTCTCACCTTCGATGGTCACCTCCACGGGCTTCGGGTCAAGCACGTAGTACGTGTTCTTGGAGCAGGAGTCCGTTCCGGCCAGCAGATGGATGATGAGCGAGTAGTACAGCTTCAGCGAGTCGATGCGGAAGTAGAAGCCGAGGTACTTCTTGGCGTGCGCCACGATGGCACCGCACAGCTCCTTGTTGAGTTCGGCATACTCCGACTGGTTGGCCGACGACTGGTAGGTGGAAGCCGTAATCTCGTCCGTGCGGAGGTCGATCACCTTCCACGCCTTGGCCGTGCTGTCCCACAGGCCAGCGTCCACCCATCTGTTGTTGGCGAAGTCATAACGTTTCAGCCTGTACGCCTCGCTGCCGTCCGTACACCAATACTTGGCGAAGGTGTCTTTGGCAGCGTCCGACTTCTGGAAAGCGTCGAACGTGCCCTTGTAATACTTCACGAACGGAGAGTGGAGATAGAGGAAGTTCCACGTCCCCTGTATGGCCGTGATGAGCTTCTGGTCGGGCGTGCCGTCATCGTCGGTCTTGCCAGCGTCGAAGTCAAGACACTGCTTGCCGTTGTAGAAGAAGCCCTCGTCGTCCGCGCTGTACGTGATGGCCTCGGGGCAGCTTGCGTCACCCCACGTGAAGGGCACGCGCATGTCGGTCAGCTCGTAGTTGTTGTCCGAACCCTCAATCATGGTGAACATCGGGTGGAGCTTCTTCACATAGCCCCATGTCGGCTTGTCCATCTTGCCAGCTCCGAAGGTGCATGGGCCACGATAGACAGGCGTGTCGCTGTCGAGCGCCTGCGTGAAGTAGAGGAAAGGCTCCGTGTACTTGGACACACGAGCTTCGGGATAGGCCTCCTGCAAGGAGTTCTTGCCCACGATAGCCTTGTGCAGGTCGTTGTAGAGGTTGTTCACGCCCGTGAGGTGGCTCTGCATGGACGAGGCGTAGTTGATCTTGTTGACGAGCTTCTGCGCCATAGGCGTGCCCTCGGCCACGATGTAGCCCACGCCCCTGTACTTGCCGTTGCCGTCCACCCATCCGTCGGGCACGACCACAGCAGGCGCACCGTCAACCTCCGCATAAGCGTAGTCCACGGCCGTCTCCGCTGTCGGGAAGTTCTTGCCCAGGCAACCGCCTTTCAGGCCGACCACCTTGCTCTCCGTGCCGTCCTCGCCCTGAACGGTCTTCACCTCATAGGTGATGGAGCTATGAAGCTCGCTCAACGGCACCGTGATGGTCTCTGTCACGTCCGACATCTTGGTCTGGATATTTGAGTAGTAGTAGGTGTTTGCCGTGGAACCCTGTCGCTTGGTCTCCAGCGCAGCCGACGACTTGCAGAGCGTACCCGAATATTCGGGAAGATAATTGCCGCGAGCGTCGTACTGGAACACCTCCCAGTAGCCCCTCTGCGTTGACGTATTCTCCTTGTAAGGCTCCGTGCCGTGCCACACCAGGCAACGCTTGCCCAGCGCACGGCACTTCTCCAAGTCCACCTTGCCGCCCGTGAGGATGTCGTTGGCCTGTCGCATGGCGCGCTTCTCTTCGGTGGTCGGAAGCGTTGAGATGTGGTTGGCCAGGATGTCGGAAGCCTCCAAGGCAGTGTTCTGATAGATGCGGATGGAGTAGATGTCGATGTCCGCCCCGTCCTGCCCGATTGTGAAACCGCCATTGCTCATGGCACCCGTACAGAACTCCGCAGCATCGGTGATGGAATACTTGAACTCGCGGCGTATCTCGCCACCGATGAAGATGCGCACAAGGGCTATCTTGGTGGCCGACGTGTCGTAGCTGCTTGATGCAGGCACCAGCGCGTCACCCTTGTTTGGAGCGACCGCATTGTGGATGTTGATGCAGACGTGCGTCCGCTCGCCCTCCTTCCATGCGAAATCGGTCTCCGACGACACATAGTTCGATTTGGTGTGTATCTCGCCATGGATAGGCTGTATCTTCAGGCCGCGGAACTGCGTTGTCGTGTTGCCGTCGGCATCCTGTGCAGAGAAGTTCTCAAAGAGGCTGATGATCGGGCTGTCCTCGTCGGTCACGTTGCGCACCATGAAGTCCAGCTCTATCTCCAAGGCCGAGTCGGGCGTGGTGAGGAACTGCGAAAACGGGTTGTACTTGAAGTTGAGCTTTGCGCCAGCGGGCACACGGAGCACACGCTGCCCGTCCACGTCAGAGGTGACCCACCCGTCCTTCACAAGACCGAAGCCCGTCCACGTGCTGTCAACGGTCTTGCCCGTCTTGGCGTTGACAATGGTCTTCGGGTTGGCCTCCGAGTTGTTGCGGTTCTTCGGGTTGAGAACGAAGTCCGCTCCGGCCTTCGGGGCGTAGCTCTCCGAGTTGTCCACCTGTATGACGATATTACCCTGTCCGATGCTGCTTTGCAGGAAGTTCACCTCGCTGTCACCATCCTTGCGCCACACGCGGAAATAGGCAGGGATTGTCGTCTGCTCCTCGTCCTCCGTCTCAATCTCGATAGTCGTGTTGAGCGTGTAGCGAGTGCCTGGCGACGCGGTGCTCTCGATGCGGAAATACTGCTCGGGGTTATCGGCAGGAAAGTTCTCGGCATAGGCTGTCAGATAGAAGATCACCGTCACGTCGGAGCCGTTGTTCGTCGTGCCGTCCGCCCCAGGCGAATAGACCGAGTATTGGCAGAGGTCGGCTTGCGCGAAGTTGTCGGCCGTTCCCACCATGTTCTGCAACAAGAGGTAAGGAGTGGTCTTGTCGGCCGCTGCGGTCGGGTTGACCACCATGAAGCGGTTGACGAGCACACGTGACGAGATAGTGCCGCCCATGCCGTCATCGCAGGTGAGCCATGCCTTCACCGTCCGCACGCCATGCTTGAAGAGCTTGTAGGTGTCCGTTGCGTCGGTGATGCTCTTGGAGACGGTGGCCGAATCCTGGTCTGCCGACAGAGGATAGTCTGCGGCCAGCGTCTTGCCGTTGCCTCCCGTGATTTCCACATGAAGCGTCTTCGGGACGGCGCCGTAGACCATGTAGCTGACGGGGAAGCCGCGTTCCGCATAGACGCTCGCCAGTATCGGTGTCTGCCAGTTCTGCTGGCACTCCAGGTCAAGCGTCGTCTTGGTGATAGAGCTGCCGATGGACACATACGTTGAGGTGGCCGTCTTCTGCGAGCCGTCGTCCGCCTCGTAGGTATAGTAGGCACGGATGCGTATCTGTTGCGCACCCGATTTCAGTGCCGAGCCGATGTCAACAGACGTGTAGGCCGTCGTGTCGGCATAGTCGGTGCTCGTCAGCA
>ERZ808267.491-NODE-491-length-11667-cov-2.771099_pt1 | contig 11667 bp, 11 predicted proteins | sample MGYA00521241_ERZ808267 | MGnify/ENA primary metagenome ERZ808267 (study PRJEB31516, sample SAMN03275592) | gut metagenome | biome: mammalia-associated habitat; material: feces | host: Papio cynocephalus | place: Kenya | collected 2012-07-19 ... | reverse complement strand
GTTTGCCAATTCCTGCTGAATGAAAAGGCGAGTATTCCGCAAGTATTAGAAAAGAAACGAGAATTACAACAGCTTTCAAGCAGGCAATATTGGGATTCGCCCACGATTGAATCGCTGGAATCGCTTAGGGCAGCTGTCAGAGAACTCATGGTATTTCTAGATTCAGCTGGGAATGGCAAAAAATTTGACGTGCATATTTCAGACGAAGTTCTTCCCAATGGGAAAAATACTGGTATTTCTATTGATATAAGAACATACAAACAAAAAGTTATAGATTATTTGTTGGAGCACTCAAATAACCCAGTAGTTAAGAAAATTAAGAATTTGGAGAAAATAAATGCCAACGACTTAAAGGAGCTTGAACATATTTTATGGAATGAATTAGGCTCGAAAGCCGACTACGAGAAAACTACCGATACCGAAAACTTGGCTGTGTTTATTCGAAGTTTAGTAGGGCTTGAACAATCGGCAATAAATGAAAAGTTCGGGGATTTTTTGAGTGGCAATGTTTTAAACCCTCAACAGCAAGAATTTGTAAAAACAATAATAGATTACGTTCGCGAAAATGGAAATATAGAACTTCGAGATTTAGCAAACACCTCTCCTTTCAATGAATACCCAATTATCGATATTTTCGGAGAAAACCTCGAAGTTCTGCAATATATCGTAAACACATTTAACAATGTAGTCGTTGCTGCATAGAAAATTTCTTATAGGAATGGTTTTCGCTTTGCAAAAAATGAATTACCAGAAAAAACTTCAGTGGAATTTGATTGTAAATTTTTCACATTAAAGCCTTCTAAAAAAACTGGGGGTTTAGTCAAAGCAGAGTATGGGTGTTTTTTTTGTAGTAGATTCAATAATAACATCTCCAGTTTTCGTCGTGTATAATGGGACTTTATTGTTTTGTAAAATATTTCTTACAGATTGTTTCGGGTGTTCGTATTCGTTCCCATAATCGGATGTGCAAATAGCAATAGTTGGTTTTATTGCTTTTATAAACTCATCGGTATTAACACCATTTGCAGCGCCATGATGAGACAAGACAAGAACATCGACTTCTTTACATAAAATATCATCTTGCATAAGATATTTTGCAATATCAGGAGAATCAACATCGCCTAAACTTAAAACATTGAATTTTCCTGATCTAAAAAATTTTATAGAGGAATTGTCATTTGAAGACTCGTATCCACCTTGGTTATACATGATGTTATTGAATCCCCAAGCTGTAGCAGGAGTCAAAGAACTTATATAGGAATAATCAAGTTTTTTGATAGTAGAAGTTGGATTTAGAAATCCATACTTTGATATAATACTTAGACAATTTTTACCAGTTTCAGTGTGTGGTGAATATTTTGGATATTCGACAATATTTGGTTTGAATTCTATTAAGATATTTTTCAAATCCTTTTCGCAGCAATGATCATCGTCCCAACTTGTAATGTGCAATGTATCGATTTTCTTTACATCTTTGCAATAATATAATTCGCTACAAAGCGTAGCCCAATTTTTAGAATCTAATATTGCTTCTATAAGCGTAAATGTTGAACCATCGTAATAAGACATGGATGATCCAGCTTTGTTCAATTGATAAGCCCGAAATCTTGTATTTGAAATCATTGTTGGTCTAAAGTTAGAGTCCCTTTGTAATTGATTTGTGATTTGTATGAATCAAAGCGTAATATATCGCATTTTAGGTTTCCCGTTGCATATACATCAATAGAATTACCATTACAATCAAACCAAAGATCTTTTGCGGTATTTTGTGTTATTGTGTTAAAACCGCCATAGTAATTTAATTTTTCAGATGGAGCTTCTCCAATTACGATTATTTTCGGATTTATATGTTTTAATATTTCCTCGGGAATCTTTCCAGAATCTCTTCCATGGTGAGGCGCAAAAAGAATATCCGTTCTTAAATCTAATTTAAGCAATTCAGTTTCCACAGATTTCATAAAATCTGATTCCATATCCCCCATCCATAAAAATGAAGCATTGTTTTCTATTGAATACTTAATTATAGGCGAGATATTATTTGGACTTTGATTTGTACCATTTTCAATATCTAATAGGGCGTTTGCAAAAATTTTATTCTTTGTATCTGGCCAAAGAATTTTAATTCCAGCACAATTTTGTTTATCATCACTTATATTCAGCCATTTCCGAGCACATCCTTGTTGGAGAAAATACACTTTATCTGAATTTCGGAGTTCTACATATTTTTCAAAATCTACATCGTCGCAATCGTCTGAGATGTCATTTTCAACGCAATAAAAATTTGGGATTGAAATTTTTTCAAAAAGTAATTTCAGACCTATGATATGATCTTGATCAGGATGCGTCGAGATAAATCTTACTATATCTTTGTCTGTATATTCAATTTTTATCTCTTTGATTATTTCTTCTTCTCGGCCTTCGGGAATGCAACAATCTATAATTGTAAAATTACTGCTATTATGTTTTATATAAAACATATCTCCATTCCCAACTGAAAAAGATTTAACTATGCTCATTTTTGCCCTCCTTAGCCTTTTCTATTCTTGAAACAATGTATTCTGTTTGTTTTCTATATGAAAGTAAAAACAACACAAATAACCCAAAAGCGAAAATCAATTTTATATTATACACGAAAAGAGAAAATATGAATTGTAAGGCATTCCAACAATCATCAATGTTTACATTCTCATATAAGGTTTGAAATATTAGAAGTAAAGTAATTACAAACATCAAAGCTGTAAACGTCTTATAGATATGACTAGCTTCTGATAATTCAGATATTCGTTTGTCTTTTTGCTCTGCATATAAAAACTCTTCATATGGCCTATATTTTATAATTTTTAGCTTTAACAATGTTTTTTCGATAACAATACCACCAAACCGATTGATTGCTAATCCTATGAAATAGAATGTAATCAAATTTGTTAAGGCGTTTTCTGATAAAGGAATATTTGGCAATCCCCACGCGTTTGATAAAACACAATATACACCTCCCGCTAAAATATGGTTTAAAAGGAGATAAGACGATAATTTGTTTAATATGGTTTCCATTTTTATTGTATTGTGATTTTAATATGAATTCTAAAACCCATCGGGGACCAACCCTAGAGTATTGATTTTCTCCGTAGCATATTGTAGTGCTTCATGAATTTTCAGAACTTCTGTATAGTCTAAATATTTTATATGGGTTTTCAATGGCGTACTATAGACTTCTTTTTTGATTTTTTCCAGTTGAGTAGAATTACTTACTGCAACAATTCCTTGAACTGCTTTATTACTGTGTGCTTTTATTAAGTTGAGAATCAAACTATCAATAGAACCGGATGTTTGAACTTCAAAAACATAAATAACACGTCCCATATTACCAATGGTTGCTTCCCAAAGCGCATCGACAACTGCACCATCAGCAACTTTCTTTTCAATGCTTGATTTGAAACCTAAGAATGCGCCTATTTCACTTATTTTATCTCGAATATCATTATGGTCGAAATTTAAATCTTTTTTGTTTTTTTGAGCGGAAGAATTTCCTATGTGTACGATGGAATCAACTTCATTTTCGATTTTATCGAACATTTCCCACATAAAATAATCGAGATGTAGCATATCAGTTATGCCAACTTCCTTCGATTTTTTTAACATCTCTTTTGCGGTATCGCAAAATACTATATAGTTTTTACCGTCTAGTCGGCTTTCATATCTTGGAATATTATTTATACCAAGTTGCAAAAATGCGTTATGAGTTTTTCTGTTCCAGATGATAAATTCTTTGGGATATATTTTGCTCAAGAGTTCGCTCATTATTGCGGGACCTACGCCATGCACATTTTTTCTAAAAGAATCCCAACGCTTTTCTAGCTTGTCTTTACCATAGAGAAGTTCTGCGAACAACTTTTTGAGCTTATCTAAGCCATTGTCAGCGATAAGTGCATCGATTTTTGTATGGCGATTTCCCCACATTTTTAATGCCCATAACGGTGCGAGAAATTCATAGGCGCCGTCCGTGTCGAGATTCAAAATTTTTTGTTTAGTAAATCCCTTATAAAATTTAATTGCGTCTTTACGCTCTAAAGCTTCGGTTTCAAACTTTTGCTTGCCATTCGATTCAAGCCTTGAATACTCTTTTAGTTTTGTGGAGAGAAGTTTTGTGTCCATATCGTAAAGTTATTGTTTGTTGTTCTATTTCAATAATAATGTTTATCAAGTTATTTTGTTGTTTTTTCTTAAATTGAATAAACCGAACGACAATTTAATGAAAATATGCGGAGAATATACGCCTTTTACCCCGCATATTTGCGGAGCATGCAAACGAGTGCATTTATTTAAAAATAATAAATAAAAACGTTGCATGTCTTATTGCGATATGGTAACATGGATACCATAGGAGATAAGGTAGTAAGATATGATGATAAGCAAGACAAAGATTTCGGCTGCTGGGGTTAAGCAGGTTGAAATTACTCGCGAGATGGTTGAAATTTTTGGGTTACCAGTGAAGGCTATTGGCAAGTGGGCGGTTATCGAGCGGCGTGGTTTTAACTATCGATTGCGGAAGGTTCGTCTGGACGGGGATTTTGCTTCCGACAAATACAACAATCATCAGAAGATTTCCTGCAAGGTATGGGCTCAGATGTTTGGAGGTGAACGTTGCGCCAAGTTTGAATTTTCAAAACTTTCCGTTCGCAAGCGCAGATGGGTGATGTCTTTAATTGACGAATTTTTGAAGATTCCAGAACTGCAGAAGTCCATCGAAAATTTAGGGCATGATGAGGTTATATTACGCATTCTTGACGACACTTCGGCGAATCGCGAAGGCGGCAAATTATACAGTTCCATTGAAAGTGCGTTAAGCTATTGGAAGCGTAATTATGGAAGGAATGGGAAATGAGCATTCGACTAAAATACTGTCAAAATAAATGGTCAGAATTTGGTAAGGATTTTTCTGTAAAATTACGCAAAAATACGGTGTTTTTGATAGTGTTTAATGTCTTAAAAATGCGTAAGAATACGCAAGGATTTCCGCGCTTCAAATTTTGCAACTTGCTAAAATCAAACAAAATACAAAATGAAAGAAAAATAAATATGGATAGAATATATTCAAAAATAGGAAGCGCTCGTTCTATCCGTTGAACTACAGGGGCGGGATAAAGTGGGGATTATAAGACCATAGAGCGTCCCGAAAGTCAACTATAATCCCGATGGAGTCGGATTGGAGGTAGCTCGGGGTTGGATTGAATGGGTATGGCGTTGTGTGCTGTTTATGGGGGAAATTTCGGCTTTGGCGGGTTGTGGGGCTATTGGGCGGTTCTTGACCAGCGGTAGCCTACGCCGCGGATTGTTTCTATTAGTTGCGCTTTGTCGCCGAGTTTTTTTCTCAGTCCTACTATTTGGACGTCGATTGCCCTGTCTGTTACTGCGTAGCCGACTCCGTGGACGTAGTTGATTATTTCGTCGCGCGTGAATACTCGCCCTGTGGACGTCAGGAACATTTTTAGCAGGGCGAATTCGTTTGCCGTCAGTTGCAGGGGTTTGCCGTCGAGTTCCGCTTCGTGGTATTGCGGGCGCAGGGTTATCCCGTTGCGCGAGATTGTTTCGTTTTCGGAGGAGTCTGGTTCGCGCAGGCGGGCTTTTATTCTCGCTATCAGAACGCGCGGGCTGAAGGGTTTGGTCATGTAGTCGTCCGCGCCGTATTCCAGCCCGCTTACGATGTCCGATTCTTCTCCGCGGGCGGTCAGCATTATTATCGGAACTTGTTTCATCGCCGTGTCGGCGCGGTAGATTCGGCAGAAGTCCATTCCGTCCATTCCTGTCAGCATCAGGTCGAGGAGGATCAGGTCGAAATGTTCGCGTTCGAGGATTTTCAGCGCGTTTTCGCCCGAGTCCGTGCAGACGTATTCGTATCCGTTTTTGCGGAGGTTGAAGGCGATGAGTTCCGCGATGTTGTGTTCGTCTTCGACTATGAGAATTTTCTTTGCCATTTTTATGCGGATTTTAGGATTATCGTGAAAGTCGAGCCTTTGCCGACTTCGCTTTTGAGTTCGACTTTGCCCGAGTGGATAATCGCGATATGCTTTACGATTGCCAGCCCCAAGCCCGTTCCGCCGAGCGCCCTCGAGCGTCCTTTGTCGACGCGGTAGAAGCGTTCGAAGACGCGTTCGGCGTGTTCGGGGGCGATTCCCTGTCCGTTATCGCTTACGGAGATTCTCACGGTTTCGCCGTCGTCGGTGGCTGCGATTTTTACGTCGGAATTTTTTTTGCCGTATTTTATCGCGTTGCCGATTAGGTTGCTTACGGCGATGGTCAGGAGCATTTCGTCGCCGCGGACTTGCACGGAGTCGGGGCAGTCGGAAATTATGTCCATGCCGTTTTGTTCGGCGCGGGCTGCGTTGTTCGAGATTGCGGAGGCGATTACCGAAGCGATTTTTACTTTTTCGAAATTGCGCGAGATGATTTTCTCGGCTGAGTCGAGTTTTGTGAGCAGGAGCATATTGTCGACGAGCAGCGCGAGCTTGTCGCTTTCCGCCGAGATGATGTCGCATATATGCGCGCTTTCCTCGGGGGTGTCGGCGTCCTGTAGCGATTCCGCCGCGGCGCGCAGAGCCGTGAGGGGCGTTTTTAGCTCGTGCGAGGCGCCCGCGACGAACTCGCGCCGCAGGGTTTCCATTTCCTTGATTTTGGAGATGTCGTGCAGGGTGATGAGCGCGCGGGGGCGGCTCGACGCGTACGGGAGAATCGAGCTGGAGAGCGCGAAAGTCTTGCCCTCCGAAAGCTCGATTTCGCAATGCACGGGCTGTTTTTCGGCGAAAGTTTTGTCGATTGCTTCAATCAGATTTATGTTGCGGAAGAAGTCGGGGATTTTCGGTTTTTCCGCCTGCGATGGGAGTCTGAAAAGCTCGGCGGCGGCTTTGTTCATTCGCAACACCGTGCCGTCGTCGGCGCAGATGAAGACCGCGCCGTTCATGTGGGCGAAGATTTCGTCGAGCTCGCAGTTGCGCTTGTGCAGCGAGTTTATCCGCCTGCCGAGCTCTTCGGACATCGAGCGCATCGCGTCGGAGAGAATCCCGATTTCCTCGATATTGCAGCGCGCCATCGGCACGTCTTTGTTGCCCGACGCCAGAAGTTTTGCCGATCTCGTAAGCTCGCCAATCGGGCGGCAGATGCCGCGGGCTACGATTAGGCTTGCGATTATCGAGAGCGCAAGAGCCGCCGCCGAGAGCCCGAGAATTTCAAGCCCGAGCATTTGCTTTGCCTGCGCCAAGTCGGACATGGGTATCGAAATTCTGGCGCAGAAGGGGAACGAGCCGTCCGCGTTAGGTTTGCCCGCGGGGGTTGCGAGGTACAACATGCGCGTTTTCAGCGTCTGCGAATAGCGGATATCGTGCGAGATTTTCCCCGCGAGAGCCTCGGCGATTTCCCTGCGTTTTAGGTGGTTTTGCATGCCCGCGCCGTCGCGGTCGGAGTCGAAGAAAACCGCGCCGTCCGCGCCGACGAGAGTCGCGCGCATATGGTTTTTGCCGCTGAATGCCGAGCAGACCCGCGCGGCTTCGGCGAGCTCGGTTTCCGTCCCGCCGCCGATTGCGTTTACGACCATTGCCGATACGTCCGAGAGCGTGCGGCGCAGGTTGCGCTTGTATACGCCCTCGAGCAGCGAATACGCGCTTATTCCTACAACCGCAGTTATCAATGCGCTCACGCCGAAAACCCCGACGAATACGCGCGTGTTTATCTTTGAAAATAGGCGTTTCATAAATCCGATTTTGTGGAATTTCGACAAGCTTTAAGTCTCAAAACGGCGGCTCGTCAACCGCAATTTCACACGCTAACACAATTCTAACTTGACGCAAACAAAAACCGAGCAAACGCGTGCGATTATATGCGCGTTGCCTGTAATAAAAAGCCGCGCGAAGGCGCGTGCGGGGAAAATCCCGAACGCAATTCTAACAAACGGCGAACGAAAACAAAATTACGGTGTGCGAAGATATGCGCATATTTCGGGGAACTCCCGAGATGCAAAACAAAAAAAATAAAAATGAACAGCAAACTCACAAGCATACTTCTGGCCGCGACCTTCGCGGTATCGCCGCTCCTGCACGCGCAGGACAAGGCAACACTCGACCTTCTCGTCGCAAAGGGCGTCATCACCCGCGCCGAAGCCGACGGGGTCTCCAAAAAAGCCGTACAGGTATCGGCTAAGGAAAAATCGACAAAGTCGATAAAAATTTCCGGACGCCTGCAGATGCAGTACGAAAACATAAACGTGGACGAAACGGTTGCGGGAGTCGAAAACTCGCTCGTTTCGCAGAACAACTTTTTGATGCGCCGAATCTTCCTCGGAATGAACGCCGACCTCGGTGCGGGCTGGTCTACGGAAATCGTGACCGACTTCATGTCCGACAAGACAAACTACATCGACAAGGCGGTCGTCACGAAGAAAGTCGATTGGGACTACCTGCAGGGCAAGCTTGCATTCGGATTCCAGAAGATTAACTTCGGTCTCGAGGAAAACACTTCTTCGGCGAAGATGGCGACAATCGAACGCTCTCTTGCCACCCGCTACTTCACCGAACCCGCCTCGTCCACGACGATGGGTATCGGCGCGCGCCACGTCGGCGTATTCTGGAGCGGAAAAATCCCGCAGGTCGACGGACTCGAATACTCGCTTTCGCTCACCAATTCGTACAGCAACAACGCGGGCAAGGCTCTCAACAACGCCAACGATTTGATGTACGCGGCGGGGGTATCCTACAAGGCGAACATCGACAAGGCTGCCGTGAAGGTCGGCTCGAACTTCGTCTACACGAACGGTCTCGACGTAAACAACGGCGGCAAACACCGCGACGCAGTGGGCGTCAACCCGTACATTACCTTCGCGTGGTCGGGTCTGACAGTCCAGAGCGACTTCCTGCTCGCCTCGGTTCAGGACGGCGGAATGGGCAACACCCAAAACGCCACCCCCATGGGCGTAAACGTCTCGGCGGAATATAAATTCGACATCGGCGAATTCGGGCAAATCGCCCCCGTAGTCCGCTACTCCTGGCTCGATACCGACGGCAGGGGCATAAAGATGGGCGACGCGGTAAGACGCTCCAACAGCGGCAAAACCTACAATGCGGGACAGAGCGTATACATCGGCGCGAACTGGTACATAATCGGCGACTCTCTGAAATTCCAGCTCGGCTACGAATGGGCGCAGCTTAACGACAACACCGCCCAGACAGTCGCCCAGCACTCGGAGGCGAACGCCGTCAGAGCCCAGATTCAGGTTCTCTTCTAACGATTCATAACGATACGGATAATATCAATCATAACAACCGTTCCGCGCCTTCGGGCGCGGGGCGTTCCGAAAAAAACAAACCTAAAAACATTCTCCAAAAAATCTAAAAATTTTTTCCTACCATGAAAAAAGTAATAGCAACAACCCTAAGTTTAATCGTTCTTGCGGCGGCGGGACTTTCCGCAGCCCCCGCGGGAGCCCAAAAAAACATCGTTCTCGACGGTTCGACGACTGTCGGCCCGATTGCCAAGGCGTTCGCCGACTATTATAAGGAAAAGAGCGGCGTCGGCGCGACAATCAGCGAATCTGGCAGCGGCAACGGCGTAAAGAGCCTCATCAACGGCGCGTGCGACATCGCGAATATGTCCCGCTTCATGAAAGAGTCCGAATTCAAGACCTGCGTCGAAAAAGGAATCCTGCCCGTCGCCCATGTCGTTGCGTTCGACGGCTTGGCGGTTGTCGTCAACCCCGCCAACAAAGTCTCGGCGTTGACCGACGCTCAGATTGCCGACATCTACACGGGTAAAATCACAAACTGGAAGCAGCTGGGCGGCGACGACGCGGAAATCGTCGTAATCTCCCGCGACACGAACAGCGGCACCTACGAAACGTTCAACGAACTTATCCTGCGCAAAAAGGCGGTAGTCAAGGGCGCGGAATACGTCGGCTCGAACGGGCAGGCAAAGACCCGCGTGGCTTCGACCAAAAACGCAATCGCCTACGTCGGTCTCGGCTTTGTCGACGACACGGTAAAGACCCTCTCGGTAGACGGAATTCTGCCCTCCGCCAAGACGATTGTCTCGGGCAAATACCCGATTGCAAGACCCCTGTTCATGTTCACCAACGGCTACCCGAAAATGGGTTCTGCGGTATACGACTTCGTAACGCTCCACCTCACCGAAGAGGGGCGCGAAATCGTCAAGGATTTGGGATACATTCCCGTTGTTCAATAATATAGCAAGAGTTGTAAGTATGGACACGATAACCGCCGAATCGGGACGCGCCCGCCGCAAGGGGGCGCTGATAATGGACAGGCACAGTTGCGCCGCGAAGATGCTGTTGGGCAAACTCGGGCGCGGGTTGCTGCTGTGCATTACGGCAGTCCCGACGGCGGCGGTCGTTTTTATCCTGTTCTTTATATTCAGGGAGGCTCTCCCGTTTTTCGAGAATTTCGCGAACGTCCGCGAGTTCTTCACGAGCACGAACTGGGCGCCGTCGCGCGAGGGCGACCCGCACTTCGGCTCGCTTTCGATTTTATACGGAACTTTTATGGTGACGGTCGGCTCGTGCGCAGTGGCAGTGCCGCTGGGGATTGTCGCGGCAATCGCGCTCAGCGAAATCGTAAGCGCGCGGCTTGCGCGCATCTTCCGCCCCGTCGTCGAACTTTTTGCGGCGATTCCGTCGGTTGCGTACGGATTTTTCGCGATGGCGGTTTTCGCCCCGCTTTTGCAGAGCCGCGGCGGGATTATGATTGCGGTTTTGATTGCCCTCGTTGGGCTGCCGATAGCGCTCGTCGGCGGAATCCCCGTCGCCGAGGCGGTTTCGTCGCGCCTGTTTTCTAAGGCGTCGCGGTTTCGGGAATTTTTTGCGGGGCGGTTCTGTACGCGGCATACGCGGTTTCGGGCGTCGAGATTTCGAGCGGAACGAACGCCTTCAACGCCTCGGTAATATTGGCGATAATGGCGCTGCCGACAATCGTCAGCATTTCGCAGGACGCCCTGTCGTCTGTCGGGCGCGATATGAGAGAGGGCTCGCTCGCACTCGGTGCGACGCGCTTCGAGACTGTATTCAAGGTAATTCTGCCGTGCGCGAAAAGCGGAATAGCCGTTGCCGTGATACTCGGGTTTATGCGCGTAATCGGCGAGACGATGGTCGTTTGGATGGCGTCGGGCAATTCGCTGAAAATCCCCGAACCGTTTTACAATTTCTTCGAGCCCGTGCGCACGCTTACGGCGACAATCGCGGGCGAAATGGGCGAAGCCGACCAGACGACCGGCTCGGCGCGCTACCACGTTTTGTTTGCAATGAGCCTTTGCCTGCTGCTTTCGGGAATGGGGCTTAACTATCTCAGCCAGCGCATAGTCTCGCGCGGAAAGTCGGGAAAATGAAAACATCTACGAGAAAGATTTTGGACAAGTCGTTCAGCGCGCTCGCGCTTTCGTCAATGGCGATAATGGGGGCGGTTGCGGTCGCGTTCCTCGCCCCGATTATAATAAAGGGCGCGGGGGCGGTATACTTCGACGCAACGGTCGAACACTTCAAATTTATGCGCGAAGTTCTGGACAGGGGCTCGGAAAGCGAGCTTGCGCAAATGGTGTCGCGCTCCGACGCCGCGCGCGAAAAACTCTATTCGCTAATGCGCGCGTACGAGTCGCCCGCCGACTTCGCCGAACTGTCGG
>ERZ808267.490-NODE-490-length-11700-cov-4.068012_pt1 | contig 11700 bp, 10 predicted proteins | sample MGYA00521241_ERZ808267 | MGnify/ENA primary metagenome ERZ808267 (study PRJEB31516, sample SAMN03275592) | gut metagenome | biome: mammalia-associated habitat; material: feces | host: Papio cynocephalus | place: Kenya | collected 2012-07-19 ... | reverse complement strand
TCCAGGGGAAGAATACTTGTGCATATTTGCGGCTTTGAAGTCCGCTCTAAATAGTTTGTACTTCCCACCTTTGTAAACTAATGCAGATACTTGCGGCACCGCCAGCCGGATGTCCGCTATGGAAAGTCTGTTTACCGAAGGATATTCATCGAGCCTCTGAGTCGCGACCATCTTTGGTGGCCGTCAGGACAACATCGCCTATGCGCAAACGGCAAGGCCACTTGCTGACTACATAAAATATTGATTATTAAAAATATAAAGTTAAACCAAAATTATCAAGTCCAATTTTATTTGGATATTAACTGGAAAGTTTGTACTTCCCACCTTTGTAAACTAATGCAGATACTTGCGGCACCGCCAGCCGGATGTCCGCTATGGAAAGTCTGTTTACCGAAGGATATTCATCGAGCCTCTGAGTCGCGACCATCTTTGGTGGCCGTCAGGACAACATCGCCTATGCGCAAACGGCAAGGCCACTTGCTGACTACATAAAATATTGATTATTAAAAATATAAAGTTAAACCAAAATTATCAAGTCCAATTTTATTTGGATATTAACTGGAAAATATGATGGCACAATCTCCGGCAAGATAGACTCAAAGATCAGTGACTTGAACTCCACCATCAACACCAAGGTCTCCGAGATCAACTCCCGCATCGACGCCCTCGACACCCGCGTGAAGACTCTTGAGGACTCCCTGTCCGCAATCAAGTCCCAGATCAGCGCCCTCCAGGACGAGATCAATGCCCTGAAATCCAAACTCGCCAACATAATCGGCCGTATGGTCTCCATCTCCCACATCCCGACTTACGCCGACGGCGCCGAGAACGTCCCATGCTCGATGTCCGGCTCGACAATAGTCCCCGGCTCCTTTACCCTGCGCTTCGAAATCCAACCGGCATCCCTAGCCGCTGACCTCGCTGCCAACTGGAGTACCGCACTCTCCGTCAAGGCCGTCTATACCAAGACCCGCGCTTCCGCTGGTGACTTCGTAACCCTTCCGGTAGAAGGCGCCACCGCTTCAGATGGAATCCTCTCCGTAACCGTCTCTGGAGCAGACCTTGACAATGATGCCTTTGTACATCGTAATAACCCTGTAAGCGTACGCCTTAAGATCTCAGACGGCACCAATTTATGTTCAACTCACCCCAGTTGGTGCAGATTACATCGACAAGAATGGCATAAACTTCGGTCCTGGTATAATCATAGACGATGTAATCTGGGCACCTGTTAATTGTGGAGCAACAGAATCAGAACAGTATGGTAAATACTATACTCTTTCTAATCACCGCGCTTTTGATGATGTGCGAGAAGCTTGCCCTGAAGGGTGGCAATTACCTTCATGCGAGGATTTCTTGACGTTAAGAGAACGGGCAACGAATATTACCATAAACAACAATACTAAGGGTGTATGGTTTTCGAATAGAGAAGTTGATTATATGGACAAGTACAGAAAAGATATCGTAGCTGTATTTTTTCCAGCGTCAGGTTCTATGCGAATGGCTAATGATAATCCTTTAGGTAAAGAAAGTTCTGGGGAATATTGGACGTCAGAGTCGCAATTTGATTCGAACGCCTACGAAGTATCAAATGTTTGGCTGTTTTATAATACCGGAAAGGCAGCCATAGAAACAACGTTACATGTAAGCTATGCGAATGGACTGTCAGTTCGTTGCGTAAAGAAATAAATAGGTGAATAATAATCTCAGTTGGTAAAGTAATCATTTGCTTGTCCCAGCTGAATAGTAACAATAAAATATTAATCATTATGTGTAAAATTCAAATTGATGACAGAATCTTGTCATCTTCCAAACCAGCCAAATGGGCGGATGTAGAGTCGATCATTTCCCAAGAACTATCTCATTTATCTCCTTGTACACGTATTGTGTCTGTGACAATCGAAACTACTACAGATTCTAAGGAGAAAGTTCTGATGGAAGAGATGAGAAAGCAAAAAGCAGAGTATGATAATGGCATGGCGGAACGAATAGAGAACTTTGTTAAGACAGGAACCAAATAACTTGATGTGCCAATGATACGAGGAGGGCATTTATGCCCGCCCGTATCCATTGAATTATTGTAATTGTAATATGGAACACAAAACATATAATGGTTTGTCCATTACCACTATACGTGAGTATTTGGATGCTGCTAAAATATGCATTGAGACGCGTAAATCTAATGGAGGGATTTTGGGAATGGCCGCATTAGTATTGCTCACATCATCGATTGATGCGGTGGGGTCATACTACAAAAAAGATAAATCAGTAGCCGGAGGCTATTGTTTTGATAATAAAGTGGACATGGGACATGTCAGCACAGCGGTCAAAAATCATTTTTATGCCGTTTACTCTGTATTCTTTGATGACAAAGATAAATTCCCGGAAATGCAAGACTTGAATAAAGAGAATTTTATCACTCTTGTATTTGATAATGCCAGAAATAAAGCCGTTCATAATGCTGTGGTTTCTACTTTCATAGCAACAGACGAATCTGGAAAAAGGACTCTGGCTTCAAAAGATAATAAGGACCTTTACGTTGATGTGTTATATGATTGCGTAGAGAGAGCGTTCGAAATGTTTATTCTCAATCATCCTGACTTGATAGGTTCTCCTATTGAGGGAGACGATTCCTCAGTGTCGGGAGTCACCTCCTCCAATATAATTCAACAGGCATAATAGTATTTTCTTAACATTATGAAACATATCAAATTCTTAGCGGCCATCGCAGCGATGACCATCTGCGGGACGGTGTCCGCGCAGGAAAACTTTTTCAAGGTGTCATATTCAAATGTCGAGATCAAGGCGAGCGCGGGAGGAATTTCCCTCACACAGAATCTGAACGGACTCTCGGTCGGTGTGTCGCAGACGCGAGTACTTCCAGGTGAGTTGCCTTTCCTCTATGAATATGGCGCTGACCTGCTGATGGCGTTCGGGGACAATAAGTCCACCCTCGTCTCGGCGGTGGTGCCGGTCAACCTGATGTACAGGCTCGACCTTGGCCAAATCCAGTTGATCCCGTTCGCCGGCCTCGACCTGACCGCGCACATCATCGGCCAGAACAAGTACGATGAATATACCTACAACTGGTTCAAGAAGTCTGAGGGTGTCGATGCCAGCAATCGCTTCCAACTCGGTGCCCAGTTCGGAGCCAAGGCCTTATACGGCAAGTACTTCCTCGGATTATCCTACCAGCCGTCCCTCACCAACTTCGATGACAACACCAGTCTCAACATTCTCAACGTCTCAGTCGGACTGACGTTCTAACCAATCGAAATGAATATGATGAGACAATTATTGACTTTAGCGGTGGCCACCTTCACGGCCATCACCCTCTCTTCCTGCGGCAAGGAGAATCCGGAAAGTTCCAGTAGCATCATCGGGACTTGGCAAAACTGCAAGATAGAGTATGTATTTAACGGGGAGAAGATTGGCTCAGAGGATTTGTCCGGAGTGAACTATCCGAAGATGACTTTCGGGGAGGATGGCTATATGGAGACAATAGCGGAGATGGATGGCGAAGATTCTGGACTTCCGGTTTCGGTTCCATATTACTACTCTTCAAAAGATAAAACTCTGACATTGACACTTATGATCTTCAAGTACGTGATGACGGTGGAGAACCTGACATCTACAGATCTGGTTCTGACTCTTGACTATACCAGAAACAGCGCACTTTTCGGGGGCAGTACCATCGGGAAAGCCGTGGACACTTACAAAGGCGTGAAAATCTACGAATATGAGGACGATGGGATCAGTGATGGTTTCTGTTATAAGGCTAATGGCAAGGTCATTCCGTGCGACAAGATGTCCGAAGATGACATCGACGGTACTTTCGCAGGTGACATAAACGGCTATTACGACAAGTCCACCGCTTATTTCAGGAGGGTGAAGTAAGGAACGAGCATCACCGTTTGTATATTCATGTCGCTTCGGCAAGCTCAGCGACCGAATCTAGCCATAGAATCAGCGGATGAAAAGAGTAGGAGAGGTCATAACAGCAGCCGAGGTTATAACTGGAGCCCTCAAAGAATATCCCCTTGCCGAATTTTTCACGTTACAAAAATTCAGTGAAGGGATATTCTTTGCAGACTGCTGTTATATCCGCCCTCGGCAGCGGTGTTCAGCGACACTTTGAGCCTTTTTCGTTGCCGAAGAGTGTCAAATGACACCCTCAAGCAACGTTTCAGGCCCTTTTTGTCGCCCAAGAGTCATATGATCAAGGAGGATGCTCTTAGATGTTTAGAAGTTAATTAATTATCTTAAAACTTGCAATTTTGTAAAATATATTTTATAAATTTGTAAAACACAATTTATAAAATTACTATGTACCAAAGACGACATCTGAATATTCTTAAATCACGAATGGCTGAGCAACGGTGTCGGATGCAGATAGTAATGGGGCCGCGTCAGGTCGGCAAATCCACATTAGTTGGGCAGTTTACGGAAGGAACTTCGATCCCGTTTGATTTTTTCGCCGCAGATAATGTCAATCGCTTTGACACTTCGTGGATTCCGAACAAATGGCAGCAGGCTCGCATGCGGATGGATATTCATTCGGAGCAAGAACATATCCTTATCATTGATGAAGTCCAGAAAATCAAAGGTTGGAGTGAGCAGGTGAAGAAGGAATGGGATGAGGATTCCATGAGTCACCGTAATTTGAAGGTGATTTTGCTCGGTTCTTCCCGCCTTCTGTTGCAGAAAGGACTTGAAGAATCCCTTGAGGGGCGCTTTGAAACCATAAAGATGGGCTATTGGGATTGGCAGGAAATGCATGATGCCTTTGGCTTTTCGATGGATGAATATGTTTACTTTGGTGGATTCCCAGGGCTTGCACCGGATATTCAAGATGAGGATAGGTGGCGTAACCTTATGGAAGATTCGATTATATCTCCGATTCTGACCAGAGATATTCTTGAGATAGAGGAGATTCGTAATCCAGCTCTTCTAAGGCAAGTATTTGAACTCGCCTGCACAGAATCCGCCAAGGAATTATCTCTTACTAAGATGCAAGGAACGATGAACAGTGGTACCGTTCCGACAATCAAAAACTATCTTGATATACTCAGCAAATCAATGACTGTACAGCCTCTTCAGAATTACTTTCCATCGAGGATAAAGGAGAAACAGTCTGTTCCCAAAATGCAGGTGTTCAACAATGCGTTCCGCAACAGATTCGGAACATTCTCTTTTGACGAGGCTCGTGTGGATCCGGCAGAGTGGGGACGTCAGGTTGAGTCTGCTGTGGGGGCGCATCTGGCTAACAGGGCGATGACCGATGACTACGAGTTGTTTTATTGGCGAAATGAAAGAAGGCAAGAATGTGATTATGTCCTGAGAAAAGGACAGTCGCTTGTCGCCATAGAAGTGAAAAGTGGAAGCATTGACAAGACCGTGGGCTTTGAGAAGTTCAAAGAACAATTTGCGGACAAGATCACCGCGGCATTCATCGTCGGCCCTCAGGCTTTATCTCTTGAGGATTTTTTCGTAATGGATCTGAAGTCATTGTTCAAAAAGAAATAGATTATAAACCCTTTTCGTCACCCAAGGGAGCCTCTAAGTCAATGATAAAGGCACAAGTGTCCAGAATGGCATGGAAGCTTGCGCCATGAAATCCACGTGACCATCGCCCGCGACCATCGCCGAGACAATCTCCGCAAAAGGTGCTGTCAAATCCGAAAATATTCTTACCTTTGCAACGTTTTGGTGCAGATGCCCAAAACATTACATATTGATGAAAGTGTTTTCGCACTATCCTTCAAAGAAAATCTGGCAGTTTTCTAAGACAGAAGGGAAGACGACAGCACCGTCATCTGTATCCGCTTGCGTGTACTCTACACCCAACGATACAGGTGTGGGGATTGTTTCAGTCTATTTTCTGTCAGGTTTTGCCAGAACCTTCTTTGAGATAGACGAAATCGGCTCCACACTTTTTGTATTGGTATAATCCCCAGTTGAAGCCGTGGGGAGCGAGTGGATGAAAGAATGAAAATTCTATTTCAAAATGCCTATCTTAACTTTCCCTCCATGTTTGGAGAGAAAGTAAATGCTGTTATTAATGAATACGCTGGAAAGGATAACTTGGGAATAAAGTTTATATCCGAATCGGAAGATAAACACACAATCTTTGCCAATGCATTCAAAGAGTCACCATTCTCTTTCAGTTATCCTTTAAGATCCATCGGTTATTGTGAGAGACTGATTGCGGAATACAACTTGACAACCGAAGAGCAAATCGCTTGCATATTTCACGAGATCGGTCATGTCGTAATCTGGCATGGCCGGGCTATCGGTGAGCCTGTTCCTCTTGAAATTGATGCTGAGATCTTCTGCGACGCAATAGCTGCCAAAGCCGGATTTGCACTGCCTTTGGCAACCGCATTAATTAAGATGAGGGATGCAATCTGCAACAAAGGTGGTGAAGATGCGAATTCCTCAAAACGGAAATCGTTTGATGACCGTATCGATAATCTTTCGCATAGATTGCATTTTTACAGACCGGAATGGACCTGCGGAAAATACAATGCGAATAGACATTGCGCTCTGATGTACAATCTTATTCAGGGGGTTGTGAACTACTTTGACGAGTTATCGGCGGATGTGATAGGCTACATTCTTTCAATTCCACGAAACGGGGAATTATCCATTGACACTATAATCAAAAAGACAAACCTCCCGGTTGACATAATCTTGAATTTCATGTGCCAGTTGCGGAACGTGGGACTCGTGACCTTGCATATTCTTGAAAAAGAAGAAATCAAGAATTATAGAATCAAAGCCGGAGAATTTAGGCGGAGGCAACAATTCGCGGACAACAGAAGCACCCAAGAAAAGCTACCATACGATATAAGCAACGCTGAAATGCAGTATAATGAAGCGGTAGAGGGAGATTCTCAGGTGGCGTCGGTCATGTTTGAACTTACCTACAACTGCAGCGAGAAGTGCATCCATTGCTACAATCCCGGTGCGACAAGGAATGATTCCGAGAAAAGTAGCCGGAGCAGGGATGAACTTACATTGGATGAATATAAAAGGGTGATTGATGAGTTGTGCGAATTGGGTCTATACAAGGTATGTCTCAGCGGTGGTGATCCTTTCTCGAAGCCGATAATATGGGATATCATTGACTACTTGTGGCAAAAGGAGATAGCATTCGATATATTCACAAACGGCCAGCGGGTGTTTAATGATGTTGAAAGGCTGCTGAACTATTATCCTCGTTTGATAGGAGTGTCGATTTATAGCCAGATTGAAGAAATTCACGACAAGATAACCCGTGTTCTTGGATCACTGCGCAAATCCATTATGTTCGTTGAGAGATTATCCGAGTATGGAATGGCGATGAACCTCAAGTGTGTGATAATGCAGCCAAACCTAAAGACTTACAGAAGTGTTAAGGAGTTGGCTGCCAAGTATGGAGCTGTTCCGCAATTCGAGGTCTGTGTGTCTCCGTCAAACGAAGGAGATATGTGTGCGCCTAGAACTCTTAGGCTGACTGAAGATCAACTCTATGTGGTTCTTAGGGACGATAATATTCCTCTTTATGTCGGTCCAGAAGCCCCAGGTTTTGGTGGACAACCAAGGCTTATGACGGTTAACGCTTGTGGTGCTGGAGATTCCACGTTCTGCATAACCCCAGAAGGTAATGTCCAGGTTTGTTGTTCATTTCCTGCCTCTTTAGGAAATGTAAAGGAACAATCGGTCTCTGAAATCTTGTCTGGAGAACAACTACACAAATGGCAGAAGACCACCTTGGAATCCTATGTGGATTGTGGTAGACACGATTACTGTGGCTATTGCAATCTCTGCCCGGGAAATAACTATGTCGAAAACGGGACACCTCTCAAGGCTGCCGAGAGTAACTGTTTTATTGCCAAGACAAGATATAACCTTGCTCAGAAGATGAAAGGGGGATATGATCCATTGAATGGGCGGTCTCTTGATGATGCGATTGCGGGGTTGGAAGTTGATGTTGAGCCTCTGACGAAAGAAGAAACAAGAAATTTCAGAAATAAAAAGTTTGGGGTGGAATAACCTCAAGAGGTCAGGTAATGGACCCGGTAAATCATTTGTAACCTATTAAAAACCAAAGGAATATGTTGACAATAAAAACATCTTCTGACGTATGCTCTATGGGCGGTTGCACGAAAGTGTTTGAAAGCTCTTGTGGCATCATGTACAGGAACGGATAATCAAGTCCGTTAACAGTGGAGAGCCGGACAAAGGTTTCGGCTCTCCTTAAAAACAGTAAAATAACTTTTTAAGGTAAATCATTATGGATGAGGAATTTGCAAAGTTGAAAGGGGAATATTCATCAACTGACACAATGGAAGAACGAAAAGTTGAAATCAGAAAGGAGATGTACGGTAATCTCATAAAGAGGAATGGAGGATCAAATAGGTTTTCAGACAGACTTGCAATAAATGCGATTGATTCCACAGTCGAGGAACTATATGAGGCGGACGGCATATTGAACAAACAGGGAGCGACACGAAAAATGGAAGACGCTTCTGATGCTGCAAGAAAGTCGGCTTTTGAAAAGAATAAATATTCTCCTGATAATCAATATCCTTTAAAATAAGTGAATTGCAATGATACCTTTTAAGGCTAAAAGATATGGCTTCCGTCAGATCAAAAGCAATGACTGTGACTATCAGCCACAGCCGTTGCTGCTTGACACGAATGGTGATGTTACCATTGTGAACATCAGTCCGCATTCTCACGGAAGAAGTTTCATAGTGGGTCAGACAAAAGATGGAAGAACTGTCGTAAGCAAAGGTAACGGCTTTTCTTACACAGATTACACCTTTATGAACACCGGAGAAATGGGTGATGACACTTGGGGACTACTGTTGAGAACCGATGCGATAAGGGATTTCAATCTGTGCAATGATGTGGCAGCCTTGGGCGTCAAAACCAACAGGATGGAATATGTTCTGGAACTGGAATGCGAAGCTGTCTTGCCGAACGGGAAGCGCATCCAGCCATATCTGCTTCAGTACGATGTTGAGTGTCCTTACCGGGTTTCCGATTCCAGTTTTATGCCACCGGTGAAGTTGGCGGAGGAGACCCTCAAATGGGAGAAGTACAATGACAGCCAATATGACCAAAACCATAGACATATGATCGCAGCCTATGTCCTGATAAGAAATCTAAGAATTCTTCATGACAACGGCATCTTGCACAATGCCATTTCCTCCCAAAACTACACTTGGGCTTTGGAACTGCTTGACTTTGAGCTGGCTCATTCTCCGAATCATCCATATACGGAAGAAGATAATCTTCGTCACGTCCCTGACCTTTACGCTCGTGAGGTGCTCCAGACCTACAACATCATCGTTGAAATAGCCCAAATACTATCTGAACTACCCAATTATCTTGCGATAAATGAGTTGTTTGAACATTACGGCTTTGATTTAAAGCAATTCAATGTTGTTATTTCTGAATAATATATGGCTGTTCTGTTTATAGGTATCATGACCGCCATTATAGTTTATCTGGTCATGAATAATAGGGAAAACAAGGCAGAAGAAGTCTCTGCCACCCTAGAATCTGCACAAAAAGACAAGGCCGTGGATGCGTTATCGAATCATTCATTTGTTCAAGAGAGCATTAGGTCTGAAGGAAAATTCTACCCGAATTCACTACCTCTGATAAAAGATAAAATCGACACTTTGACTCACGACCAGAAGAAGGCTTGCATCAATCTTTTTGTCGTTTTGGAAATAGAGGTCGCAAAACAAGTCGGGGTATCCAAAGCCGAGGCAGCGGTTATGGCTTGTATGATTGTCGGAAATTGGTTTGGACATGGCCATGATTACATCGGTTATCTGTTATATAGAGCAGAAGAGAGTGACCTGCTTATTGATAACATTGATTCAATAGCAGATGAAAAGACTAAGGAGTCTATTCTTTTTGTTTCGTGTGAGATCGCTGGGTTTGCTGCAGACAAGGCAAAAGTAATGGATTTAGCGACCACTCCATTTAAGGTGATGAATTGGAGTAAGGCTAAAATATTCGAGGCAGTGAGAAAGGCTGGTGTAGAAAAGGACCAGAACAATACCTCGGATAATGTTGAGGATTATCTGAAAGCATTCGCTGATTTCTTTGGCTCGCCGGAGCCTGTTGATGCCTGGAATATGACAATCATGGTTAATCCGGATAACCGCGGCGAATTACTCTATTACAAGAACAATCAGCAAAAGAACTTGATTCAACCTCGTTGTGGAGTGATCCTTCAATTGGTTTTTGCTCAGGCGCAGGAACCGCAGCTTTGGGTTTTAGGAACAAAAGGATTGCAGGCGTATGAGAATGGCCAGTTTGCCGATGTCCTTAAATGCTACGATGGTCAAGATGTCATCAAGGAGGCCGATAACCCGATGATTGATGTCGCGGACACGGTGAGAGGAGCGATATATGGTTTCTATTGGAATGGTGAGAAAGTCTTGATCAGGCCAGCACCGACAAACTCGACTCAGATAATCTAAGTGGAAGTTTAACTATTTAAATGATAATTTATTATGAAATTTGATCACGAGGTCGTTCTACGCAATTATCAGATGGCGGTTGAATATGTTAAAAACCATTACCCTGATGTGTCTTTGGTCGACTCAAACGGTAGAGTGTGGAAAAGGGTGGATTACTTCGATGCCGTAACACAAATGGAATACGAGATTAAAGGTGGAAACCTATTTTTCACAGTGAAAAATGGGAATTTACTATTGGGCAGGAACACTAGTGGGGATGATTATGGAAATCCTGTTATCAATGTGATCGAACATCCGTCAGATGTTGACATCATAACATTCTTAGGAGACGGTTGGTACTCTATGAAATGTTCGTGCGAAAAATTAATGCAACGTTATGATTTTGCCATAAATTTCGACCCCGATCAAGATGGAATATATTAGTATAAGACAGAGGAACTTACACTTCTATATTTCAAATTTGTTTTGAATGCTGGTAAGTTGACATCCTCGGAACTTCTCCTTAGCAATGAGGAAAACATAAAACTTATTTCACGACGGTGAAATAGGGAACGAGCATCGCGGTTTATATATTCAAGTCGCTTCGGCAAGCTCAGCGACCACGGGCTTGGCTCAGCGGTCCGGCTGTCGTTTGTCCGGGGAAATGCGTCCATTGCTAGACAAACCGGCAGCGAAATGATTGCTGTTCGGAGATTATGAGTAAATACACTTGACGCTGCCGGTTCTTATCGCCAGGGGAGAACTCATAATAAACATCGAACACCGTGCTTCCTAATTAGCTGTCAATGAATATTCTAACGTATTCCCTTTGGTTGGTTTTTGCTAAAGGGAAGACGTTAATCTTCTGATAAACAAAACCTTATTCGCCACTCGCTCATACAGAGCCAGTGGCGGACAAGTTATTTATATAGTGCTACATACACATCCATCTTTAGCATAAGTCAACCATAGGGGAGAGCTTTGTTTGTTGAGAGTCAACTTGTTACACCTGTGGCTCTGCCAAGGTGCTAAATATCACGTTTTGTTCGTGAATGCTACTCGTGACGATCATTTTGACGGCTTGGGCAATCTGGGAGTTCTCTGCTCATGGTTCTGGAACAGGTATAGGAAAGTCATTTGTCCGGTGAAAGGCTTGCATCATCGGACAAACCAGCGGCGAAATGAGTTTTGTCCAACGTAAGTGGGGGTTTACCGGACAAAATGATCGCTG
>ERZ808267.489-NODE-489-length-11709-cov-15.232023_pt1 | contig 11709 bp, 11 predicted proteins | sample MGYA00521241_ERZ808267 | MGnify/ENA primary metagenome ERZ808267 (study PRJEB31516, sample SAMN03275592) | gut metagenome | biome: mammalia-associated habitat; material: feces | host: Papio cynocephalus | place: Kenya | collected 2012-07-19 ... | reverse complement strand
TTACCTCTGCTTATGTCTTCAAGCGATTTTGCTTTTCGTTTAGGTCTTGTCGTATGCGGTATTGCGATAAAGTGGCTCCCGTCCGAATAGACTTTATACTCGGGGAACGGCATTATCATTTTGCGCATTGACGGAAGATTGCTCTTCCAGTTGCTGACGGTGCTTATCCAAAATCCGCATGAGCATTGAAACGTAGAACGCCTTTTGTTCGCTCTCGCTCAACTTGCAGATATCCGGCTCGCCGACGGTTGTTACTTTGAGATTGACTTTTTTTCTCTTCAATGGCATTACCTCCTTTTTTAGTATTTTTTGCAAGAGTTGAGAAAAGGAAGTAAAGACAAAGATTTAACTTTCACGGACTTGGTTGATACATAGGCTTTACCTCTTTTTCTCGGTCTTGCGGCTTTATTCATAACACAGTTAGAATGGTGTTGCATACAGACTCGGCACGACAAAACCGGTTATCATCCCAGACTATTCCGCCTAATTTCAATACTCAGCCGGACTTTTCCAAGACTCATCCGTACTCGCTACACTTTTACGTGTTGTGAACAATACACATCGTAAACGTGAGCGAATAAACAAACAAGAACCCTGATGTGCGCAATTTGGACGAGTTTGAAATAGTGAGCGAACGCTATTCAAATATCGTTGTGATATGAACTACCGACAGCGTACCATTGCCGACGTATTTTGCACAAATGGGTGCAAGTTTAGTTTCAATGGTTTTCGTGCGTTTTTTTCGTTAATTTTGGTGGTTTGTGGTTTGAGTTTATCTCGCTCACGTCCCGACTTTTGGTACGTGACAGAAATTTATAATAAAAAATGTTTGGTTTGCATGACAGCGCAATGGTTTGAGAATGGCTCTTTTTTGTGAAAACGCATATTAAGGTGATGCCGAAACGACAAAAGCAGTTGTCGCCACTTGATATAAAAAAAAGAAAAAATCCGCCTATGAAAAAGAGGACAAAAAAATTGCATTGCCGATGTGCGAGAAAAACGGGCGCGGTTCGCCAAGCGTTTTAGCGCGAACGCCCCGTTCCGCACGGCTGCGATTTTGCCTTTTTAGGCGGTTTGTTTTTATACAAGGCGTATGCTTGTCTCGGCGAGGCGAAGCCGAGCCGACTTGTTCAAGACAAGCATACGCCTAAGTGCCTGAAAACATTGTTTTCTTTCGTCTTACGCTGCAAATATTGACTATTCGGGACAATGATGCTAAAATATATTAAACATAATAACAATATTTTAGTATTTAGAGATTGTTTCAAATATCGCAACAAAACTTGTAGTATTTAGAAAACAATCTGGCATCCGAGCGCAAGTTAAATGTGTTTGGCAGTAAACAGAGCAATTGCGCGTTATAGATAATGGCTAAAACTCAAGAAGAAATTACGCGAAACATGCGTAGCAATAAAAGCAAAGACACAAAACCGGAATTGTTGTTGCGCAACGAACTGTGGAAACGCGGCTTGCGTTATAGGAAAAACTATAAAAAATTAGTCGGAAAACCAGACATCGTATTTGTAGGAAAGAAAATCGCGATTTTCGTGGACGGAAAAATGTGGCACGGATACGATTGGGACAATCAGAAAAACGATTTCAAATCGCATCGGGATTTTTGGATTCCAAAAATAGAAAGCAATATCGCTCGTGATAAGTCCGTAAATCAACAATTGAAAAACGACGGTTGGACAGTGCTGAGATTTTGGGATTTCGAAATAAAAAAGCACCTTTCGGATTGTGCGGACAAAATAGAAAATATATACAACGAAAAAACGATTAGCGAAACGGAGATATAAGATGTTAAAAAGTATTGATTTATTCGCAGGTATCGGCGGCATTCGACTCGGTTTCGAAAATGCTTTCGGCGACGAATTGAAAACGGTGTTCGTCAGCGAATGGGACGAATACGCTCAAAAAACATATAAGGCGAATTTTCACGACGATTTCGAAATCGCCGGCGATATAACGAAAATTAAGGAAACGGATATTCCTGACTTTGATATATGCCTTGCGGGATTCCCTTGTCAGGCATTCAGTTTGGCAGGACAGCGCAAGGGCTTTAAAGACGATTATAAAGGAATGTCGCGCGGTACATTGTTTTTCGATGTAGCAAGGATTTGCGCCGAGAAAAAGCCGAAAGTAATTTTCTGCGAAAACGTAAAAGGATTGACGATACACGACAAAGGAAGAACTTTTGAAATTATTACCGAAACGCTTAAAGAAATCGGTTATACTCCGTTCGAACAAATATTAAACAGCCGTAATTTCGGCGTTCCGCAAAACAGAGAACGTATTTATATCGTTGCGTTTAGAAACGATATAGCCCCGAAAGAATTTATCTTCCCCACAAAAACCGACGACACAAAGCGTATTCGCGATATTATGGAAGAAAATCCCGTTCCCGCGAAATATTATCTCAGCACCTGCTATATGGACACGCTTATCAGACATAAAGAACGTCACGCAGCTAAGGGACACGGGTTTGGATACGAAATTCGAGATCTCGACGATGTATCGGGTGCAATCGTTTGCGGAGGTATGGGCAGAGAAAGGAATTTGATTATTGATAAAAGACAGACGAATTTAACGCCTACCACCCACATTAAGGGTGAAATCAATAAAGACGGCATCCGAAAAATGACTCCGAGAGAATGGGCAAGACTGCAAGGCTTTCCGGACGATTATAAATTCGTTTTGGCGGACGTACATCTTTACAAACAATTCGGGAACAGCGTAACCGTCCCCGTAATACAAGCAATAGCGGAAAAAATCAAAGAGGTACTCGATAAAAATGACTGAAGTTAAAGGGAAAAATAAGGGCGAATGGTCCGAAATGTACATCTTCTTCAAATTGATGTCCGATAGAAAGGTTTACGTCGCGGACAAAGATATGAACAAACTGAAAGATGTGTTTTTAAATATCGTCAGCATTATTCGTGAAGAAGTTGCGGGTAAAGAGTATCGTTATTTTACAGGCGATAAAGTGGTTATCACGCTTAACGGCGAAAACGTAAAGACTTTGGATTCTTCGCTGTTTACGGAAAAAGCCGCTCGTGTTTGAAAAATGATAACCGAAAACAAAGGCAATACGACTTTTACCGATGAAGAAATAAAAGATTTTCTTGAGTCTATTTTCATTCACAATATATCGGCTCCCGCACAAAAGAAAAACGATTATTTCGGCGGCACGAAAGATATCGTTCTCGACACGATTGATTATCGCTCCGGCGTAAGTCAAATAATGGGATTTTCCTGTAAATCGGATATAGATGCCGCATCAACGCTATTCAATGCAAGCGGAGATAATACTAATTTCGAGTACGAACTGGTCGGAAACATAAACGACGATGTAATGAATAAATTTAATTCGTTGTTCAATGAAGTAATTCGCAAAGGTGTAGTTTGTCACGATGTGGCAACCGGTAGCCGTATGAATTATTTGAAGTCCTGTGGAATCGGTGTAAAATTCGTAAATCCCGTAAAGGAAACCGCAAGACAAAATTTGATACGTTGCGGCGGTTTGGAAACTCCTGCCATTGTTGCCGAAATGTTGAAATATTACTATTACGACAAATCGGGAACGGATACGTCTCTTGACGAAGCGATTAAACATCTTGCCGAATCCGATCCGGCAGGTTATTCTTTCGGTGAGTTATACGATACATACCATCTGAAAATAGCAAATCTTTTGTATTCTATGTTCACGGGCTTGCGTTTTTCCAAACCGTGGAACGGCAAGTCCGATGTGAGTGGCGGATATATCGTTGTTAAACGCGACGGCGACGTCGTTGCATTCCACTCATGCATTGCCGACGAGTTCAAGGATTTTCTTGTGGACAAATTGAAGTTTGAAGCCCCGTCTTGCAGTCGTCACGATTATATGTCGATTTATAAAAAAGACGACGGCAAATACTATCTGAAATTTGCCCTTCAATTCAGATTTAAATTGAAAAAATAATGCGAGTATGCAGTTTGTTTTGCGGAATCGGCGGAATAGACCTTGCCTTTACGCAAGCCGGGCATGAAATCGTATGGGCTAACGATATCGATAAATACGCTTGTATGACCTATCGGCATAATTTCTCCGATACGGTTTTAGTCGCAGGCGATATTCGCGCGATCGATAAACACGATATTCCCGATTTCGATATACTTGCGGCAGGGTTTCCTTGCCAACCGTTTTCGGTTTGCGGAAAACAAAAAGGCTTTTCGGACGAACGAGGAAATTTGTTCTTCGAAATCGGAAAAGTAATCGATGCGAAACATCCTTCTATCGTATTTTTGGAGAATGTCGCGAATCTTACGGAACACGATCACGGTAAAACGTTCAACGTTATTCACAACGAACTTGCGGGGCGCGGATATTTTATTCGCTATCTGATTGCGGATGCTTGTGATTACGGTATCCCGCAACACAGAACGAGAACCTATATCGTTGCATTTTCGAACAGAACCGCCTGTGAAAAATTTACGTTTCCGGAAAAAGTTCCGCTCGAAAAACGAATAACCGATATTATCGACATAACCGTAAAAGCGGATGATAAATACTACTATTCGCCCGATTCGGCAAAGTATCAACGTTTAAGTCGATATATTACCGACGAAAAACAGTTGTATCTACGGTATTCAATCGAGTAAAGACGGCATATCGTTTACGCTCAAAGCGAATATGGGAACGTATTACGACCGTGTGCCGATTATAAAGGATAATTTCGGTATACGCAATATCACGCCGACGGAATGTCTTGCTTTACAAGGTTTTCCGAAAAACTTCTCTTTTCCTCTTGCCGTTCCCGCGAAAGAACAATACAAGCAAGCGGGGAATACGGTGTGCTTACTAATAATAAAATCCATTTTTATCGAGGTGAAATGATGTCATTCTTTGATTTGGAAGTATTTCCTGCTCCTGAAAAAATTGAGATAAAAAATAATGATGGAGACACTAGAGTTCCATATGAAAGGATAAAATCATATGATGACAAAGAATTTGAATTGTTTATTCGCGAATGGGTCGTATCGTTAAAGGACAGATATCAAGTAAGAGGATTTGGCGGACCAGGAGATAAAGGTCGCGATGTAATTGCATTGGATTCAGATGGAAAGTATCATTATTACCAATGTAAACATTACGATCACCCTCTAACGCCCGCAGATATGTATCATGAATTTGGAAAGTTGCTCTTTTATACTTTTTCAAAAGAAATACCATGTCCATGCGAGTATTATATTTTGGCACCGCAAGATATTGGTGCCAAATTAAGTGACCTAATTAACGAGCCAAATAAGATAAAAACCGAAATAATAAAAAATTGGGATAAATACTGCCGCTTGCGTATTACGTCTACCCCTATAAATCTAACACATGAGTTAGAAGAGTATATAAAGGCTTTTAATTTTAGTATCATTAAAACAAAAACCATGCTTGAAATAGTGTCAGAACATCAAAAGACGGCATTTTATGCTTTTCGCTTTGGCGGAGGGCTAACTGTTTCTCGAAATAGACATATAGATGTTCCCCATCAAACGCAGACCAATGAGATGACATATATAACGAAAATATTGCAAGCCATATCCGAAAAAGAAGGCGTTGAAATAAAAAGCATTGCAGACGTAAAAACAAATTACCCTAAATATATACAATCAATAAAGATTCAAAGGGAAAGATTTTACTCTGCAGAAAATTTAAAAATTTTTGCGCGAACGCATTTGCTAATTGACGATTATTACAACGACTTACAAAATGATGTGTTCTATGGTATATATGACTTCTTAGAAAAAGATTTTCCTAATGGATATGAAAAGATGAACACGGTTCTTTCAAGCGTTGCAGGGATTGAGTTATCTCATAATTTATTGGTGAAATACGACTTGGTGCATCCACAAGATCGTCAAGGAATATGCCATCATTTGGCAAATGAAAGAGAGGAAATTTTATGGACAAGCAAAAAATAATAACTCATCAAAAAGAGCTCTATACACAAATACTTCTTCTATATAATTTATACGAAGAACCGAAGGAAAGAAATATCTCAGAAATTAAGGATGCGCTACATTATGCGATAGTGGAAAAAACAATAGAACAATCCTTGTTGCAGTTGGTGGCATATGGTCTCGTGGTCGTATCTTCGTCAAAGCACGGTCCGCTATTATATAGGCTTTCCCCGTTTGGAAAGTATTTTTGTCTGCAATGTAAAGCTAAAACAGGTAATATAGCAATCGAATAACAAGGGGGATTTATAAATGGAAAGAATGTTTTTGAGTAAACTTACCATATCTGGACCAGGCAAAAAAGATGCGTGTTTATCTTTCAAAAAGGGTTTAAACGTAATAACGGGAGACTCTGATACTGGCAAGACTTATGCTTTTCAGTGTATTGATTATATGTTGGGAAAAAATAGCCAACCCAAAAATATTGTTGAAGCACAAGGTTATACTTTGATAACCTTGGAATTATATATTGGTAACGAAAAGTACATATTACAACGAAATATCGGCGAAAATAAAATTAAAGTTTTATTTGAAAATAAAGAACTAAACTTATCATGTAAACACAATGCAAATAACGATAATAATTTATCAAAATTTTTACTCAGTAAACTGTTGGGAAAAACTGACAATATAATTATCAACAGCAAAAAGGGAGAAAACAGAACCCTTTCGTTTAGAGATATTGCACATTTATGCTTAGTATCTGAGACGGATATAATAGCAGAATCATCTGCGTTTCAATCTATCCAGTATGTAGAACAAACAGCCAGATGTTCCGTATTAAAATACGTTATTACGCAAGAAGATGATTCAAAAGCTACACAAGAATCGAATAGACAAAATGAAATAATAAGTAGACAAGGCGTAGTTCTGTATTTAAAGGGAAAGAAGAACGAAATTGAACAGTCTATACAAAAAATTAAAGAGGATGCACGCTTTAAATCACTTACCGAAGACTGTTCCCTCCAATCTGCAATACAATCCATTCAATTATGTCGTGAATCTATATATAATTTAAATAATATCCTAACGGGAAAGGCCAAAGAATTGGATGAACTAAACAAATTATGCCTTGAAGATTCTGCAAAAACAAAGGAATTTACGAGCTTAAAAGAATACTATGCGGAAGAATTGCAAAAATTGCAAGCTATATCTTGTTATCAAGATTTCGTTTCACAACTCCCGCATATAGCTTGCCCGTTTTGCAAGCAAACGATTGAGCCAAAAGCTTTAAACGATTCCGATATGGAGATTTTGTATTCTATATGGAATACTAATAAAGAAGAATTGCTGAAGAAGCAACAGGAAATCTCATGTTCTATTGCAGATATTGAAAATAGATTGCACGAGAATTTACTTAAAAGAGAAAATTTACAGCAAGAAATACAATGCTTGGAAAACACAATAGACAAAAAACAAGAGGAATTGGAATTGATTAACGACAGCATGGCAAAAATGCGAGAACTTGACGAAATGCGGTATAATCTCGAGTCATTAAATAAACAATTACAATCAGTTATAACCAGCATAGAGGAATATAGTAAAAATGACAATATAAAAAAGGAAAATCTAAGCATAGCAGTCAATAAGGAAAAATACGATAACTATTGTAGCATAATCCTAAAGACATTAACGGATTGGGGATTTCCAAATATATCTGAATTACATTTTGATGCAAAAACTTTAGATTTATCCATCAATTCTAAATTTAGAAAAACATGGGGCAAAGGATACCGTGCGTTTATTATGGCGGCGATGACAATAAGTTTAATGAGGTATTGCATAAATTATGATTATATGCACCCTGGGTTCGTTATCATTGATTCGCCCCTTGTTTCTTTAAAAGAACGAAAAAAAACAAACGAATCTGAATATATAGATTCTTATATGGAACAAAAAATGATAGAAAACATAGTTAAAACAGATGCTCAAAATCAAGTCATTATTTTTGAAAATAAAGACTTGAAATTTAACTTGGAATACAACTATGTTGAATTTTATCATGGCAGCGATATAAAAGGGGTTATACCTCAAGAATAAAATTCGAAGTAATAATTGTCGTGAATTTTATAGATAGAGCCTGGTTGCAAAGAAATCTTTTGTAAAAAATAATACGAACTCGTTTTGTGAGTTCGTATTATTTGTTCTTGGCGTAGCATAAGGGATTCGAACCCCTGACCTTCTGGTCCGTAGCCAGACGCTCTATCCAGCTGGGCTAATGCTACATAACCTCGCTTTCATTTCAAGCATTGTCATTATAGTGTTATGAGATGAATTTGTCAACTGTTTGCAAAAATATCTTCTTTTTTTATCGTCACATATCCGACTAAACGCTTTACTTCTCTAAAGCGATAATGTAAAATGGTGGAAAAACAGATTATGAGGTGTGATATGGATTTGTTTGAAGTGCTGTCGAGACTCAATAATAAAGAGGAGTTTGCGGAGTTTTTCGACGACCTTTGCACGCATCAGGAGATTGACAATATGCAACAGCGTATCGAGTGCGCACAGTTGCTTTTGAAGGGCGAGACGTACAACGAGATTATCGAACAGACGGATATTTCGTCGGCGACGTTAAGCAGGGTGTCGAGATGCATTCGATACGGCTCGGGCGGATACTCGAGATTGCTCAAAGATATGATGGATGCGAGCGAACGGACAGATTCCGCTCAAGATGACGCCGATTGATTGCAAATATCTGTTTATGATGCGTATTTGCTTGCTATTTGGCTTGCAATGAACGATAATATGCGAAAAATAAATATTAGGAGCGTGTTTTTTGATTAAAAACAGAACAACGGATACCGTAGCAACCCGAGAGGTTTGTTAACGGCAGACCTCTCAACGTCTTAATATAAAAGATTTTGGAGGTTACTATGAATTACAATATCAGACTTGAAACAAAAAAAGACTTCAGAGAAGTCGAGAACGTCACTCGCGAAGCGTTTTGGAACGTTTATCGCCCCGGATGCGTCGAGCATTACGTTTTGCACAAGTATAGAGACAGGGTCGATTTCGTGCCGCAACTCGATTACGTTATCGAAGCGGACGGAAGAATTATCGGACATATAATGTACGCAAAGTCGGAAATCGAGCTTGAAAACGGCAAAAAACTGCCGATTATGACTTTCGGTCCGTTCAGCGTGATACCCGAGTATAAGCACAAAGGATACGGCTCGATACTGTTGAGATATACAATGCAAAAGGCGCGCGAAATGGGCGTGGGAGCGTTGGCAATTACAGGCAGCTTCGATTTGTACGGCAGATTCGGATTCGTGAGAGGTAAGGACATCGGCGTGCGCTACGCTTTCGATTCCGATGCCGATTACTTTCTCGTAAAAGAACTCGAGGACGGTTTTCTTGACGGCGTAAAAGGCACTTATAAGGACCCTGACGGCTATTTCGTAAGCGACGAGGAAGCGGAGGAGTTTGACAAAACGTTTCCGCCCAAAGAAAAGATAAAAACGGATAGTCAGATTTTTTGATAATTACCGTTTTATCCGAATTGTGAAAAGAATCCACCGAGAAATCGGTGGATTTTTTATATCGGAAAAAGTTCGCCTGATTTTGAGTCCGCGAGAATGTAATTCGATGCCCGACGCAAAACTAAAGAAATCGGCGACGTTTTATATAAATCCGCAATAGAGTGGAGTATGGACAAAAAAAGAGTAATGAGTTTTACCGTTTCGATATATGAGCATATCGACATATTTTAATGTGTAAGGCATTTAAGGTCGTTAGCAATAGCTTTTGGACAGAGCGATAACGAGATAAAGCAGGTCAACGATACGTTTTATCTCGTCTTTGCTTTTTCCGCAAAACAAAGATTGCGCGATAGAAGCGGCAAATAAGTTTTGTTCAAGTCCGTCGTTTTTCTTGTTGTCGTATGCATTCGACGATAGTGCCGCATAGGGCGATGTGTCCTCATATTTTCCATTGCGCATATTCAAATATATGCAGTCAAAAAAAATGTTGATTTTTTCAAATTCTACGGCAAAACTCCTTGACAACAATTCCCTTTAATCATATAATAGCAAATGTTAAGCGGTCATGGCGGAATAGGCAGACGCGTACGTTTGAGGGGCGTATGGTTACACCGTCCGAGTTCAAGTCTCGGTGACCGCACCAAGCGAGACCCAGTTGAACACCAAGAGTTCAATTGGGTTTTTTGTTTTATCTAATATCTAGATATTAGATATACATTTCAAAAGCAATTGTTTTCTTTTCAATTGGAAAATTCGGACTGTGTTTAATTTCGATCTTTTTGGAAAAATTGTAAAATAAAAAGGCCTGACGCTTATCTGCATCAGGTCTTATTAAGTCTGTGTAATTGAAGTGAATTTCTATTCGGTCTTTATATAAAATGACGTCTTTTATTAGCATTTCTATCATCAACCGCGGTGTTTTTCGTATTGCATTTTGCAAATAATCAATTATGTCTTCTTTTTTGATTTGAATTGATTCTTTTGCTTTTTCCAAAGCAAGTTTTGTTTCTAACTCCGTTTTTTGATTTTCTAATTCTTCCAGTCTTTTTGCTGTTGATTTGCTCACTATTCCTTTTTCCATACAGGAAATGAGATTTGATAATGCTTTTTCCGTGTCTTGCAATTGGCTTTCTATAATATTGATTACTGACGTATCCGCCATTTTTTGTTGATGAGCGGTTAGTATTAGAGTTGCAAGTTTATCTATTAATCTTGGATTCGCAAGAGTTTCGTAAGTCGCATCGACAACCAACTGTTCTAGTAGCTCTTTTCGAATGGGTGTGTTGTCGCATTTTTTATCAACCTTTCTTCCTATGCATTTGTAGTATCGCATTACAGTTCCGTTTTTAGATGTTCCCGTGTCTGAACTTACAGGTCTTCCGCAATAACCGCAATGTACTTTATTCCTTAAAAGATAAGTTGCATCGGTGTGTTTTCCGATTTTATTTGCCTGCGCTTTTGCTCTACATATAGCGAATACTTGTTCGCTGACAATAGGTGGGTATATTTTGTCGTAAATTTGGTCTCCCAATCTAACGATTCCGATGTATTTTTCATTTTTCAGTAGTTTATAGAAAACACTTCGTGAAAATGGTTTGCCGTGGCAAAGTACGCCTTCGTTGTTTAGGTCGTCAAGTATGTCTTTTATAAGCCTACCGCTTGCGTATTCTTCAAACATTCGTCTTACGATTACAGCCTCGTCTTCTTTGATTCGCACCTTTCTACCTTCGGCTTTCGTCCCGTATGCCTCATACCCGAAAATAGGTACACCGCCTGTAAATTGTCCTTTGATTCGACTTTCGTTCAATCCGCGTTTTACCTTTTGTGAAAGTTCGGCAGAGTAGTATTCAGCCATACCGACGTACATATTTTCGAGTATAATGCCGTCAAGGTTTTGAGAGCCGTCTATGTTTCGCGACGTTCGTTGTGTTGCGGAAATTACAATTTTCCCTGTCTTTTGTAATTTGTATTTGTTGATTGCTTGTTCAATAGAGTTCCTTCCGAAACGGTCTAAGGCATACACGAGGCATATATCCCATTCTTTTGTTCTTTCGCTATCGGAAAGCATTTGTTGAAACTCTTTTCTTAAATCGTTTGTTCCTGTCATTGCACGGTCTATGTACTCGTGTACGACGATAAGCTCATTGTTTTTTGCAAATTCATAGCAAACTCGAAGTTGACCTTCGATAGATTGTTCAGTCTGTCGTTCGCTTGAATATCTGGCGTAAATGAC
>ERZ808267.486-NODE-486-length-11754-cov-2.770835_pt1 | contig 11754 bp, 15 predicted proteins | sample MGYA00521241_ERZ808267 | MGnify/ENA primary metagenome ERZ808267 (study PRJEB31516, sample SAMN03275592) | gut metagenome | biome: mammalia-associated habitat; material: feces | host: Papio cynocephalus | place: Kenya | collected 2012-07-19 ... | reverse complement strand
GCGTTGAGTTTTGTGAGCAGAGGCTGAAAGTTGGGGCGTTCAGACCCAACTGCAACGCCGTTTAATGCGAACAAAATAGGTCGAGCCACCAATAATCCAAGACTGTTTCAGGGTCTCTAATGTTACAAATTTTGCATTAGACTAATATGCTTTATTAGAGATTCCGAAACAAGTTCGGAATGACATAGCTTTAATTTGTTAGGTTTGAGATGCTGAACTTGTAATCGAATGGACAAAATGACTGCTACCATCAACTGTCACAACTTCTCAACAATATCCCAGACTTGCTTTTTCAAAGACTCATAATCAGAATTATTATCAATCACAAAGTCCCAATCTTTGACATCATCAAGCCCAACTTCTGTAATATCATCTTCATTGACAATTTTTCCGCGCGCACTGCGCACCTCACGAGTTGCCTCAACCCTGATACTTTTTGCTCCTGCATTTTTGAACAATTCATATTCATGCGGAACTCGCACATCTGTTACAATAATATTGCCTTTTTGCTCAATAATCTTTTTTAACCAATAATCCGGGTCTTGCTCTCGCCCCCAGTTGCCTAAGGCAATTAAATCAGGACGGTAAAACGCCTTGTTTTGCTCAATTTCATCATAGGTCAAACCCTTTTGCTTACCATAAGTCAGCTTGATTATATCACCAATCGCGCAACGCCTAAAATCAGTCAACTTTTCTAACATGATTTTTGCAGCCGTGTCCTTGCCTGAATACTGTTTACCTGAAAATATTACAATTTTATCAACCATCATTCCTATTCTCCTTTATTTACCCCATAGCCAAACATTGCAAAGTCATATTTGACAGGGTCTTCAGGACAAAGTTTTTTCAAATTCTGCGTCAATTCAATCACGGCTTTGAAATCATTTGCCTTACGAGTTAATAGTCCCATTTGGCGCGAAACTCTACCGACATGGACATCCAGCGGGATATACAAATCTGCAGGTTTCATAAATTTCCAAATTCCAACATCAACAGCACTTTTGCGCACCATCCACCTAAGATACATACACATTCTTTTCATCGCACCACCGTTATGAGGATTTGGTATCATTTGGTAAAAGCCCTGTTTTGCACCTTCTCCGACCCTTGAATAAAAATAATCGACAACAGTTTCAAACATTTTACCTTGCGAAAATCCATGGTCAAACAACTCTTCTAAACCTTCAGAACTGTTATAAAGTTCTTTTAGAATAGAGAAAATTTCTACAAAATCGTTAGGTTTGCCAAAACGATAATTAAAATCTCCGATAATTTCTGGTTCAAAGTTTTGGATAAAATTTAGCGGCTCATTTTGCGCCAAATCAAACAATGAATTAAGCTTTTTTATAAATTGCTGTCTACTGCCATAAGCAAGCAATGATGCGACAAAGCCTGCGATTTCAACATCTTTTTTATCCGAAAATTTATGCACAAATTGCACAGGGTCATCTTTTATAAAATCGACCGTTTCGTATTTTGTAACAAGTTCATCCAGTTCAGTTTTCGTAATCATACAATCATTCTATGACACAAATAAAAAGTTTGCAAAATAAGGCTTTTTTTAGTACACTGCCTTGTATGGAAGGGCAAATTTATAAAATTCATTCGGATTTTTACTACGTACAAAACGAAGGAAAAACATTTGAATGTAAAATACGAGAGGTCTTGAAAAAACAACAGATTAGAATTGTTGTAGGCGACTTTGTAGACTTTGACAACGGTGTAATTTCAAAAGTTTTACCGCGAAAAACCTTCATTCCACGCCCTGCGGTTGCTAATGTCGACCAAATTATTGTGGTTTCCGCGATAAAACACCCTGACTTGGATTTTCACCAATTAAACAGATACATTGCCCTTGCTAAATATTACAAAATTCCTGTAGTTCTTTGTTTTAACAAAGAAGATTTAGGTACGGATAATTCCACACCTAAAAAAATTCGCTCAATTTATGAACCGATAGGGTATAAAACGCTTTTCACATCAGCGCTAGAAAAAAAAGGACTTGACGAATTTAAAAAAGTTTTGACAGGAAAAGTTTCAGCGCTTTGCGGAAATTCAGGCGTTGGCAAATCAAGTTTAATCAACGTGTTGAACCCTAATGTACATCTTAGGACAAAAGAAGTCAGCGAAAAATTAAACCGCGGAACTCACACCACAAGACATTGTGAAATCATTTCAATTGAAAAAAATACTGCAGTCGTTGATACTCCGGGGTTTAGCAATGTCAAATTTGACTTTATGCTCCCATCTGATGTGGATTTGCTGTTTAATGAAATGATTCCATACCGCGATTATTGCAAATACGGAGACTGCCTACACATAAATGAAGATGGCTGCGGAGTATTGGAACATATTGAAGAAATTGATGAAACTCGATACGAAAGCTACATTGAATTTGTGTCAGAGGCAATGGAATACAAAGAGCGCGTAAAATACAACGGTCGCAAGAAAGAATCCGCGCAGAAACTTAACAACAACAGAATCCACGTAAAAATAAGTGAGAAAAAGCGTCAAGCATCACGCAACACGCAAAAACAACAAATATATAAGGAAATTGAAAATGCAAATGAATGATTATATTGATTTAGTGAATGACAAATTAGACGAATTTATTCCGATTGAGTATCCTGAAGATATTTTCAAATCAATGAAATACACGGTTACCCTCCCAGGGAAAAGACTTCGACCTGTTTTGTGTTTAGAAACTTGCAGAATGTTAGGTGGCGATATAGAAAAGGCTATCCCAACAGCCTGCGCAATTGAAATGCTGCACGCGCAAACACTAATTCATGACGATTTACCTTGTATGGATAATGACGATTACCGTCGTGGCAAACTCACTAACCACAAAGTTTTTGGCGAAGCGATTGCCGTTTTGGCAGGAGATGCGCTACTTACCTACGCTCCGCAAATTATTACCAAATATTCAAAAGACCTGACTCCATCAACACTTATCAGAGTTTTGAATGAATATTTCCAATACTCAGGAGCAAGAGGGGTTATCGCAGGTCAAGTTGTGGATATTGAATCTGAAAATATTGAAGTTCCTGATGAGAAAAAAGCAGAAATTTTACACTATTTGCACATACACAAAACTTCTGATTTATTCCAGCTTGCAATGCGCGCAGGAGCAATAATTGCAGACGCTGATGATGAAAAAATTCAAGCAGTGACAGAATTTGCCAAAACATTTGGACTTGCATTCCAAATTGCAGATGACATTCTTGATGAAATTTCGACCTTTGAACAAATGGGCAAAACTCTTGGCAAAGACAAAGAAGAAGGAAAATTGACATACGTTTCTTTGTATGGAATTGAAGAGTCAAAATGTAAACTTGCTTGCCTATTTGAAAAGTGCCATGATATAATGAAAAAACAGGATATCGATTCTGAGATAATTAAAGATATGATTAAGAAAATAAGCGAGAGAGCAGGTATTTAATGTATTTAGATTTAATAAGACAAACTATAGCAAACAACGGCTATGAAGTAATTTCATGTGGTGTGTTATCAGCCTTTTTTGCACAAGTGATAAAATTTATTTTATTCACAGTAAAAAGTAGAAAAATCAATTTTAAGATTTTTTCAACAACAGGTGGCATGCCAAGTTCTCACTCTGCAGGTGTAATGGGTTTGTCTACAATGGTCGGAATCCTTAACGGTTTTGATTCTACATTATTCGCAACTGCACTTGGATTTTCTTTAATCATTATGTACGATGCGGCAGGCTTGCGCCGTGCAGCAGGTAAAACAGCTGCTTGCCTAAATAGAATGATGGAAGATTTTTATCATCACGATTTGCAATCTGTTGGCGGAAAACTTAAAGAGCTTTTAGGACATACACCTTTTGAAGTTGTAGTCGGCGCAATCTTTGGTATTGTGTTCGCTTATCTTTACCACTCATTTGTATTGGGATAAGGAGTAGATAAGAAAATTAAATCATGCCCCTGAACTAGTTTCAGAATGACATAGACCTATGGGTATTGTCGCTCATTTCTGGAGTAGGTCAGCTTTACCAAGCCAACAAAATTACATGTCTGCTTAGTGAGTCAACCTACTTTGTATTTTGCAAAATCAGAAATTCACAAGTTTCTAAGACTTTCGCAATGTTTGAAAAAACTCATTGAGCAAGTCGTTACACTCATCTTCCAAAATTCCGCCGTAGACTTTCAAATTCTGATTATTAGAAATTTTGCGCAAATCTATTTTTGAAGAAAAAGCACCATAATTAACATCATAACTGCCAAAATATACTGTCCTGATTCTTGATTGCAAAATCGCCCAACCACACATTGGACAAGGCTCTAAAGTCACATACAAATCGCAATCATCAAGTCGCCAATTGTTTAAATATTTCTCTGCTTTTCTGATTGCAATAATTTCAGCATGAGAAGTGATTTCATTATCCTGTTCTTTTGTATTGAAACCTGTCGCAATTACGTCTCCGTCTTTGACAATTACCGCTCCGACAGGAATGTCTTTTTTGACTTTTTTCCCTTCCTCAATAGCAAGTTTCATAAAGTCTTTCATTATTCATCCTCATTATCGCTCGCCAAGTTGAGTGTAATTGTTGCACAGAACCCAAATTCGCTGTTAGAAGTTAGGGTGATTGTCCCTTCCATTGCCTCAATCAAACCTTTTACAATAAACAAGCCTAACCCTGAACCTCTTGTGGTTCTTGTCATTTCATCATCAAGACGAACAAATTTTTCAAAAAGGGATTTTAATTTCTTTTCAGGAATTACATCACACTTATTTTTGATTTTGATAATCGCTTTATTTTTGTGTTGCTCGATATTTACAAGTATCGGAGTGTCAGGGTATGCGTATTTGATAGCATTTTCGTACAAATTCACAAATACCTGCTCTAGTCTGCCTTTATCTGCGTAAACTTGAGGAAAATCATTGTCCATATTTACAATAATTTCATGCCCGTCACGTTTTCTAAGCAATAGTTCAGCTTGTTCTAGCACCTCATCAAGATTAACATTGTCATTAACCGTACGAAGTCTCATTCCTTCAATATCAGGGATAGTCAAAAGGTCGTCAATTAAACGTTTCAAGCGTTCAGACTGCTCTCTGATAATTCTTAGAGATTTTTGTTTAGTTTCCTCGTCAATCACAATGTCTTGTCTCATTAGGCGCGAAGTGTACCCCTGAATACTTGTTAATGGAGTTCTGAACTCGTGGCTTACCGTATCAATCATCAATTCGTGACTGACAGTATCTAAAAGATTAGAACGAAATTCGTTCAACTGCTTTAACTCAATGTTTTTGCGTTTAAGTTCCAAATAAGATTTGTGAATTTCTGACACCATGTTGTTAAATTCATTTGCCAAAAATACAATTTCATACGGAGTAAAAGAAGTTGTCAAAAGTCTAATTTGACGCTGATAATTACCTTTAGAAATCGCAATTACAGCTTTGAACAACTGCCTGATGTTAATATAAAGGTAATAAATATAAAAACCTATAACAACCATCATTGACAAAATCGCACTCAACACTGAAATTATAATTTTTACTCTGTTATCAAGAATCGCGTGCTTTGCAATATTTTCTGTAGTATTAACAACAATTGTCAATTCCGGATTTGTACGGTGGATATAAACAATCGGACGGTTTTTTTCATCCCCAATCATAACAGGAGCATCTTCAATTTTATCATCAGGAAGTTGGTCAATCGTTTCCTTAAAATCTTCAGGGTTAAAATTGTGAGAAGAAATTAAGTGATTATTTTTGTCCATAATATAGACTTGTCTGTTATCATTTTCCAAAGATTTGAACAGTTGACTGTCCCAGTTATTTGCGTTGAACAAAATCACAAGGAACGAACCATCTTTCATTTGGGTTGAAAGTATAGGTTTTTCGTTAATATTAGCTTCATAAGTTATTTGCTCAAGCGCCTGTTCATTTTTTGCAATAGTAATATCTTCACAATTCGGATATTTTTGAGCAACCTCTTTTATAAATTTATCTTTCAGTTTTTTTGACGGCAAATACTCCAACGTATCAGCAATCTGCCCCAAAGTTGTCATTAGTTTTCATAAAAAAGTCAACTTCATCAGAAACCATACTGGCAACAAGAATTGCAGACTCGCGCAATTGGTGTCTGACAGATTGTTGGTTGATATTGTTGATAATAAATCCACTAATTGATATTGGAATAATTACCGCAAAAAAGAAAACAATTGCGATTTGTTCAATAATTTTTAGTTTTTTTAGACCATAACTGTATTTTTTCATAATTACTCTTGTGCAAACGGTGTCAACTTGTATCCTACATTAGTCACTGTGTGTAAGTATTTTGGAGATTTTGGAGTTTCCTCAATCTTGTTTCTCAACCCTCCAACGTGAACTCTCAACATTCTGACATCTTCATTACTGTCATACCCCCAAACCTCGTCTAACAAAGTCGCAAGGGTTACAGGATTGTTGAAATGCTGCATTAGGCAGTACAAAATTTCAAACTCTGTCGGAGTTAGTTTAACTCTACGGTTGATTATTATACATTCCAAAGATTCAGGGAATATTTCAATATCTCCGCATTTCAAAACTTCATTTGACAAAGGCGATTCTTCAACATCAACGGAATTACGTCTCAATAAAACTCTGATTCTTAATAGGACTTCCTGAATATCAAACGGTTTTACCAAATAATCATCCGCTCCGCAATCAAATCCAGAAGTTTTATCTTCAATAGTACCTTTTGCTGTCAACATCAAAATCGGCATGTTTAGTTTTGCTTGTCTGATATTTTTGCAAACATCAAAACCATTCATTTTTGGCATCATAACATCAAGCAAAATGATATCATAAGTGTTATTTAAAGCCTTGTTAAGCCCTTCTAAACCATCTTTTGCACTATCTACAAAATATCCGCTGCTTGCTATATCAAATTCTAGTAACTCTCTAATTTCATCATCATCATCAACAATTAAAACACGTTTTTGTACTTCAGCCATACAAATACTCCTTTATTACAGAACAATTGTACAAGACAAGATGGATTTTTTCAATCTAATATAAAAATACTTAATATTTTAAATTTTAAGAGATAGCAAAAAATATTTTTAGCATTTTTATTATAAAATAAGGAAAAGCTAAAGGGATATTTATGAACGGTATAAACAATAATAAAGTAAATTTTACGGCAAGAATAAAGTTTGATAATCTAAACAAAAGCATAGGATGTTGGAAAGATGTCTCAAAAGAACTTCCACACAAAACAAAACAATACCCAAATGATATTCTTACATTGTCAAAATGTCCTGAAGGTTTGGATGTATCTTGTATAAATACAAAAAACGGTGAAGATGCACTAGTGACAATTTTGTCTGACGGGTATGAAAAACTTATAAAAATGAACGAAGACAGTATTATTCACAAGTTCAAAAAAATGCTTTCAATATTTGAATACCGTGACAACGAGTTTGAAAAAGCGAAAAATGCAACAGCTGAATTGCGCAAAAACGGTAACTTAACATCAATAGACAAAGTCGTTGATGACATTTGGGACACTGCGGTAGATAAAGTCCAACTACATAAAGACAACACTATAGCAGGTGATGAAGTCCTAGAATCTGCAAAATTCTATATCTAAAATTTCCACCCACACAAAACTTACAGATACCATTAACTTTTATTAACAAAAATTAATATTCACGCAATTTTTGAATGCGATTTTTGTTTATAAATATGTAGGTTGGAAAAATATTTTAAGGTAGGTAAAGTTATGGGTTTAGGAATTGGTACTTTGGGGAATTATGCAATAAGAATTGCTAGAGTATTTCCTGATGCAGTTTTTGGAACAGGCTCTGATGTTGCAGGAAAAGCAATTAGAGCTCAAAAAGGTTCAATTTGGCAAAAAGGTAAGGCAGGCTTTAAAGCTGTTGAAGATTTGTCAAAATCAGGTTCTTTTTGGACTAGAGCAACAAAAAATTTAGGTAGAATAAAATCTTGTACATTAGCAGGTATCAGAGCCGGTAGCAAAAAAGGTTTATTTGGTAAAATAGCAGGCGGAGCTAAAGGTTTGTTCAAAGGACTTGGCAAAAATATGCCATTTCTTGCCGCAGCCTCAACCGTAATATTTGAGCTTCCAAATATTTGGAAAGCAACAAAAGAACAAGGTATCGGTCAAGGTTTAGCAGAAATCGGAAAAACGGCAACAAGACTAGGAGCAGGTGCAGCATGCGCAGCTATCGGTTCAGCAATTTTACCGGGGATTGGCTCACTTGTTGGTTGGATTGCTGGTGACTGGATTGCAAGCAAAGTTGTAGGCGATTCTTATTCTGTACAAAAAGCCGAAGCTGAAGAAAAAGCTAAACAAGCAGCTCAAGCACAAACTCAAGCAGGGCAAATTCCATTCCAAGGCGGTATGAACACCAACCCAATGGCAAGCAATCCATACAACAATTATGGAATGACTAATCCAATGGAAGATTACTCAAACCCTTATGCCAACGACATAATGATGCAAGGTATGAAATTCAACACAATAGGTTAATAAAAATTTTAAGACAATAAATACATATTTATCCCCTTTTTTAACAGGACTTTGAGGTCAAATTCAGAGTCCTTTTATTTTTATTTACATTAGTTTACAAAACAAGCAATTCCAAAACAAAAAAATACTTTATAAAAATATAGGGGAAATAAAATTTCTACGGGGAAAGGAAAAAGAGAAAATGGGAATTTGGTCTATTGGCGCAAAATTGTTTAGTTATGGCAAACGCGCACTTAATGTAGCACCTGAACTTATTTTAGGAACAGGTTCTGAAAAACTTGGCTCAGCAATGCGCTCAGCTAAGGGTTCTATATTTACAAAAGCTAAAGCAGGAGCTATCGCATTAGAAAAAGATGTTGCGAAAAAAGCTGCTTCAGGCGGATTTTTAAAACGAACTTTGAAAAACTTGATATCAACACCGAAATCATTGCTAAACGGTGCTAAAGTCGGTGCCAGAGCAGCAAAAATCGCAGGCAAAAGTTCTACGCTTGGTGGCTTGAAAGGTATCTTTAAGGCAGCCGGTAAAAAAATGCCATTCATCGGCGCTCTTGTAACTATCGGCTTTGAACTTCCTAATATTATCAAAGCCGGTAAAGATAAAGGGGTCGGTGCAGCGTTAGCAGAAACCGGTAAAGCAGGTGCAAGACTCACCGGAGGTGCAATCGGTGCTGCAATCGGTTCAGCAATATTGCCTGGTATCGGTTCATTTATCGGTTATATGGCAGGTGATATTTTAACAGGTATGGTTGTCGGCAAATCTTATACAGAAGAACAGGAAGAAGCACAAGAGGTTGCTCAAGAAGGTCAAACACAGACTCAACCGACAAAATACTCTGAAGAAGAAATCACTCAATTGAAACAAATTGGTATGAGCGATGAAGAAATTGCGCAAGCTCAAAAAAATGGGTTTACAATGGCAGATATACAACAATTTATTGCTCAAACTCAAGCTCAACAAACTGCACAACCTGATAATACTCAAGTTGCTACAGACACATCAGTTCAAGCTCAGCTTTTGCAACTACAACAAGAAAATGCTCGATTGCAACAACAATTAAACTTGATTCAAGGTTCAGCAGGACAAACTCAAACAGAAACTACACAAGCTCCAGAACAAACTGCTCAAAATAATGATATACCGCTAATTCAAACACCATCAACTTATGGAGTTGGAGGAGGATTAAATTATGGAACAACAACAGCTAATCCATATTCAACAAATCCGTATTCAAGCGATATGTACTATCAACAAACATTTAACGGAGCAGGCGCAACACAGTTTCCTGGAGTAAATCAAGTAAATTATTTCAAATACACAGCATAAATTAAAAATTTAGACTTAATTAATCCGAAGGAGCCGCTTATTAAGCGGCTCCACATTTTTAGCAAACTCCACAAGTTGGAAAATCTCGTACCGTAGTAAAGGTAGTTGATTCAAACAATTGAGTTAATAATCTTTCTATAACTCTTTCTACTGTTTTTACTTCACCTTGTAATTGCTTCAAACTTTCTGCTTTAGTTTCTTGTAATGCGTTTTCAAAAATTTCGTCTTGGTACATAAATTATACTCCTATTAATCTCAACACTTATATATTCGGAATATTTTTTCAAAACTTTAATCTTTTTGAAAAAAAGTGAAACATTTTGTTACAAAGGTTAATCTTTTGTAGAGCTTTAAAATATTTTAAAGTAAAATATTACCATATTTGCAAAAAGGATGTATGAATGTTGAAAGATTTCCAACTTACAAGTTATGATTACTACTCAAACCGTCGTGACATGGAGATTATCTCTTCAATTGTGGATAGTTTGAAAAAAATTTTAGACGAAGACAGCAAACAAGAACAACCACTATTTCTAAAGATTTCTGATAATTTAATCATGAATATTGCAAGAAAAGTTGTTCAAGAAAAAAAACGCACTTTCTTAATTGGGATTACAGGTGAAAGTGCATCAGGAAAAACTGTTTTTGTAGACAACACAATTAAAGCCTGCATCAAAACAAAAACCGAAGGTATCTACACAGTAATTAGATGTGATGATTACTACAAAGATACTTCTAAAGAATTGAAAGAGGCAGGAAGTTACGAAGCTTTATTCAAAACAGGTTTCAGCTTTGATACCCCTGATGCAATCGACCTTAATTTGATGAAAAACCACTTAGTTTCATTGAAAGAAGGACTTACAATAAAATCACCACATTACAATTTTGTAACTTGTGAATCTGACCCAAATGGGGATGAGAAAAAACCTGCAAAAGTTATTTTAACAGAAGGTTTGTATGTTCTAAATGAAGGCGTGAGAGACATCATGGATGTCAAAGTTTATGTATTCACTCCGCTTGAAGTAATTAAAGACAGATGGTACAAACGTGCTGCAGAGCGTGGCAAATCAGGCGAAGCTGCAGATTTGCAATTCGCAGATGTTAATAAAACCGCTCAACAATATATTCGTCCTGCTTACCAAATTTCTGATGCGGTAATTAATGGTATGGTTAGCCAAGAATATATTCAGGTTATTACTGACAAGATTTTCCAAGCATTGAAGGCTATTGAGTTTTAGAAAATAATATAAATCTTTTATAAAAAGGGCGGACAGCTTTGCTGTCCGCCCTCCTTTTTTCTGATGCAAAACTTAAAATGCCCTTTGACATTCTGTACACTGAGGTACAAACTCAATCGGTGCAGCACACCCACAAGGTTCACCTTTTTTAATTTTTACACCATGCAATTTTTCACACTTCGTTAATTTTTGCTTTTTGCATTTTGGAACTTTCACACATTTATTACATTGCCTAAAACCGGTAAACGGATTCAAACTGTTTGGACCTTCATAGGTCCACGCAAAAGCACCTTGAGCAGGAATAGCTAAAAATGCAAATAAAGTAAGCATTGCTAAAAAATTTTTCATAAAAACTCCTTTATCTAAAACTTGGATTACACCTAACGACTACATTATTATTTTAAAAGTTTTAAATAAAATAACCATGCCCAAATGAAGAATAAACATTCACCATTTTATGTAAGAACATTTAGCTAAATTTTTATCTCAAATTAAAAGTATGTCATTTTGAAAAAATTAAAAATCTTGTCAACAAATTGCTAGGTTTAACTTTTATTCTATTTATACCATCCTATTCATCAAGGGTCGATGTGTCATTCTGAACTTGATTCAGAATCTTTTCCATAATCAAGATTAATCAAATATATTTATTGATAACATTATTTTCACGCACTTCGTGCAGGGAT
>ERZ808267.484-NODE-484-length-11798-cov-2.811632_pt1 | contig 11798 bp, 4 predicted proteins | sample MGYA00521241_ERZ808267 | MGnify/ENA primary metagenome ERZ808267 (study PRJEB31516, sample SAMN03275592) | gut metagenome | biome: mammalia-associated habitat; material: feces | host: Papio cynocephalus | place: Kenya | collected 2012-07-19 ... | reverse complement strand
TGTGAAACAATGTCTGAAATCGTTGAAGAAGCTGAAAAGATCATCAACTACAGAGACAGACTTGACTGGCTGAAGACAACTTCCAATAAGACTGTTCAGGACGCTGTTTCTACAAGCTGGGGACAGACATACGAATACATCTTTGGCAATTACATTGAGTCAAAGAAATTCTTTACAGCTCTTGGTAATTTAGCTATTGATGTAGCTTCTAGAATAAGTGAGGCAAGAAATCAGATCTTTTCCGACTGGAACGATAATGGTGGAAGAGAAGCTCTTATTAAATCTCTTGTAAACACAATCAATGCTTTATATAGAGTTATTGACCCAATTGTTGAAGCGTTTGGAGAAGTATTTGGAGAAATAAACGGAAAGAATCTTGCTGGAGCCACAACTTCGTTGGAGAAATTTACTCAGTCGTTATTGCTTTCAAGAGAAGCAATGATAAATATTAAATCAACGTTTATTGATATTTTCTCCGTACTCAAGTCTATAATGCAAATTGTTAAGCCATTTGTAGGTTACATAGCTTCGTTTATGCTATTATCTACAATTCTTACTTCTATTCGTTCAATCATGAGTGGAGGATTGGGACTCGGATTAGTTCTCAACATTCTCAAAATAATTGTTTCTCTTGGAATCATGAAAAAGTTAAAATCTGGTTCTAAGGTATTAACGGTTGTAACTGGAATATTAAAACTTATTGCTGGAGCTATTTTAACAATAGTTGCTGCGGTTGTAAAATTATTCAAGACAATTTCTAGTTCAGGAATTGTAAAGAAATTACAGTCTGCGTTGAAAATCGTACAGTCATTAGGCCTGAGCGCAATTTCAAAAATTACTCAAGGAATTACAAAACTTTGGTCTTTTATTAAGTCTCTTAATATTGATGAAAAACTGCAAACTTTAGGAGAAATAGTAAAAGACGTTGGTGCTGTTATTCTTGAGGTTTTATGGAAAGTTTTCGATTTTCTTACTGGCGGAACTAAACTTACCGTTCAGGCTGCAGAAATAGGTAAATCGTTTGATAAGGTTGGAGATTCTGCTAAGGCAATTATCAGTCCAATAACTATTCTTAAAGATACTATAAAAGGATTTATCGATCTGATCAAAGGAAATAAAAAAGATACAGACGAAATTACTAAAAACATAGATTCTGCTAAAAAATCTTTGGACACTGTAAACTCTACCGTTAATGATGTAAAGAATACAACTGACGGAGCAGTTGGAAGTGTTAAAGGACTTTCTTCGTTGCTGAACGGTTTTTCTTCAGCTCTCTCAAGATGGATTGAAGGAATTAAAAACGGAAACAGTGCTTTTTCGCTTTTTAGCAATTTGATTAAGAAAGTCGCTCCAGCGTTATCAAGCATTAATTGGGACAAAATATTAGCAATTGCAACTATTATTTTATACGCAATTGCTATTAAAAATCTTAGTAAATCAGTTGACGTTTTGTCAGGAACTGTCGGAAAATTGATAGGTTTCTTTACAAGTTTGCGAACAGCAGCGGTAAATATGATGGGTTCTATAAGTGGAGCATTCGGATCATTAAAGATGCTCTTTGACACGATGAATAAAAACTATAAAGTCGGTTGGTTTAAAAATATAGCTATTGGCGTTGGAATACTTGCTGCGTCCTTAATAGCTCTTGGATTTGTTCCGTGGCAGAATTTGTTGCAAGGATCAATTGCAATTACAGCACTTGCAACAGCAGTAATTTTGCTTGTGTCGAGACTTGCTAAAATTAGTGTACTTATTGATCCTGCTAAATTATATGCTCTTTCCGTAACATTATTGTCAATTTCTGGTTTACTTGTAACAATGTCTGTCACAATTGGACTTATTGCTCTTGTTACAAATCATGTTATCTCTACAAGTCAGTCATGGCAAGAAGCACTTGTAAGAATAGTAGCTCCATTAGCTGTGTTCGCAACAGAGATTGCAGCAATCATTGGCATATTGACAGTATTGAGTCATTTCTCCCCGGCTCTTATTAAACTCGGAGCTGGCATCGCAGCAGTTGCTGGTGGAATTCTTGCATTTTCGGTGGCTCTTGTTTCATTACAATTTGCTTTGCTTGCAATAAAAGTATTAGCTGCTCAAATTATTGCAGATATTATGCTATTAGCCAAAGCTATTACATCATTTGCAAAAGCAAAAATAGATCCAGAGAAAATAGCTAGTGTTACGCTTGCAATATTAGTTCTCACTGTAGCTGGAGTTGGCTTTTATGCTATTCTTGAAAAATTGAAGGAAGTAACAACAGAGGCTGCAAAGGCTGCAGCTCTTTTTGCTGCATCAATGCTAATTTTAGCTGTTACTTGCAAAACGCTTAGCACTATAACATCAATGTCAGAAGATAGTATGACAAGTATGGCTTTGATCATGGGGGTTTTCTTCGGGTCAATAGCTTTATTAGCAACCCCAATAATTCAAAAAGGTCTTGAAAATCTTAAAGGCGTTGGAAAAGCTGCTTTAGCTCTTTCCGCATCAATGCTTATTCTTGCTGGTGCAGTGGCAGTTCTTGGAAGCATTGACGGAACAACGCTAACAAAAGGCATTCTTGCAATGTCAATAGCTATGATAACGCTCGGCGGAGCTCTTGCCATTATCAAGTCTCAAACTGGAGATCTATCAAAAGCTGTAGCTGTTATTCTTGCGTTCACGTTTGCTATGTACGCACTCGTTCCTGTAATAGCATTATTTGGTGCGACTTGGCAAGTTGCTGCACCTGGTGTTCTTATGGTTTCCGCTATGATGCTTGCACTTGCCAAATCATGTCAGATGCTAGATAAAGTTAATGCAAAGAAAATAATTGCAATGGTTGCAACGATGGGCGTTGCTCTGCTTGGATTGTTGTATGTATTTGAAAGCTTATCTGAAATCGATAGTACTCAGTTGATTGCTATTGCTGGGTCTTTAGCTATTGCTATTGTTTCCATCGGAGCATCTGTAGCAATCATGAGCAAGTCGATGAGCACATTAAATCCTGCAAGTCTTATTTCAACAATTGCAGTCATTGGTACTCTCACATTGGCGTCTGGAGTACTCGCTGAAGCGGCACAAAAATTGGCGAACGTTCCATATCAGAATATCTTATCATTTGCTGCAGTCCTTGGAGTATTCGGCGCTGCAGCGGCTGCTATAATCGTCGTTATTTCACAGTTTAGTGGTGGCTTACTTGTAGCTTCTCCAGCGTTATTGGCATTTGCTGCTGTTCTTGCTAGCGCCGGCATTGCTTTTGTCGGATTTGGTGCTGGATCAGTGTTATTCGGTAAAGCTGTAGAAATAATCACCTCAGCTATTACAGCATTTATTCCATCACTTGAACAGTTTATTACGTTTATAGCAAGCCTTAGTGGTCAGGCTGTAGATATTTTACAAGTAGCTGGGTCTTTAGCTGTTCTCGGAGTCGCTCTTGTTCCTCTTGGTGTTGGAATGACTGTCGCGGCAACTGGAGCTAGTCTTCTCAGTGGAGCAGTAATTATTGGCGCAGTTGCTCTTACAAGTTTTGGAAATGCTGCTAATCTTGCCATTCCTGGGATTTCTGGATTGCTTGGAGTGTTTGAACAGCTCATTACATTCTGTGCTGAGATGGGCGCACAAGTAGTTACTCTTCTCAAAATGGCAGGAGTAATTGCAGTTCTTGGGGCAGCATTTATACCGTTCGGAGCTGGCTCTGTTGTAGCGGCTGCTGGACTGGCAGTTTTAACGGCAGCACTGTACGCATTCTCAGCTGCTATTACAGCATTCTCATCAGCAGCAATTACATTTTCTGCTGCAGTTGATAGAGTAACCGTAAGCATTTCCAAATTTAAGGCATCAGTACTTGGTATAAAAACCACCATTACAGAACTGAATGGAAGTGCTAAAACTTGGGGGTCTCATCTCGGTTCAAATTTTGCGAAAGGTATGTCTTCCAGCGATAAAGAAGTAGCAGCTGGTGCAAATTCAATCGCTAAAACTGTTTGGAGATATTTGCATTTCTCTAATGGACCGGAAGAAGGTGCAATTGCTGGAAATTCAATATGGACTTATGGATCGCATCTTTTGAACATGTTTGGCGATGGTATTCTTAATGGTGATAAATCTACGCTTAATGCTGGTCTAAATGGAATAGCAGATTATGTTGCTTCTTTTAAAGATGTCTTTGCAAATAAAGGTACTGAGCTTGCAGAATCATTCGGTTCCTCACTTACAAGTGGTATTGCTTCTGCGTTGAGTTGGGCAAGCGATAAATTTGGTAATCTTCCTGTAATCGGAAAAGGAATTACTAAGGCCTATAACAATGTAAAGAAGTCACAGAGTAAGAGTGAAAAGCAGAATAAGTTCAAGAAGAATCAGAAGAACAATGCATCAAATAATGAATACGTTAAGAGTCATGGTGGAGCTTCTGGTAAGAAAACCGATATTAACAATGATTTGGATATTGCAAATATCGATGATTTCTTGACGAATCAGGATGACCTTAACAAGGCTCTTGGCAACTCAACCGATTCTCTTAACACTAATACTGGCGCTCTTTCGGATAATTCTAAAGGAAGTGGAAGCGCTTCTAAATCAACAGAAGATCTCGCTGAAAAGCAAAAAGTCCTCGCCAAATACACTAAGTACGCTACTCAGACAATGGATACGTACATGAAAGCATTTGGTATGGCTTTCTCTGCGGCAAACAGTACGGATCTTATTTCTAATACCAAAGAAGCATTTGGTGAATTAGCAGAGTATATCTATCAGGAGACGCAGAAGAATTCTGATGCTACAACGGATGCAACTCAGACAGCAGAAGAGCGTGCTCAAGCTGTTATGAAGGCATTCAATGAAGCATTTGAGTCTATCAGAGATTCTGCAAAGAGTTCTCTTGATATGTTCTCTAGTTTCGATAAAAAGATTTCTGAAAAGATTACTCCAAAAGAGATGCTTGCCAATTTCGAGTCACAAGAAAAAGGCATCACTCAATTCTATAACAATCTTGGAATCCTTGCAGCCAAAGGGTTTAATACAGGGATGGTCAAGTCTCTGATGGACGAAGGCCCTTCTGCATATGCAAAGGTGTCTGGTTTGCTTGAGGCTACTGGAGAAGAGATTGACAAATTAAATGAGAAGTGGAATAGCAAAGAGTCTATTGCCAGCAAAGCTGCGGCTACTGCTATGACTGCTCTTATGACTTCCATGCAGATTACCAAACTGAAAACTCTGGATGCTCAGAGGAAGAAGTCTGTTGATACTGCAAACGAGTCGCTTAATAAATACAAAGAAGCGATCAAGTCAGCTCAAGAAGCCAATCTTGATATGGAGGCCACTCTCAAAATAGTTCAGGATCAGGCAGCTGATACTGGTAAGACTATTGAAGAGTCTGGTCCTACTGCTGATTTGATCACTTCATACAATGACTTGCAGAAGGCTATGACTGATGCCGGACTGAGTAATGAAGATCTTCAGACTGCAATGATGGATGATAGCGGCTTCAAGTTCACTGAGAACGCTATGCTGTCACTTATTCAGAAGACCGCAGACCTTCAGGCGACTATTGCAAAGTTTGAAGATGTTGGGACACAGCTGCATGATACAGTAAAGAGTCAAATTAGTTCTTCTCTTGGATATTTCGATGAGTGGTCAGCTAAGTATGAGATGACTGCTGATCAAATGATGAAGAATCTTGAGTCAAATCTTCAGGGACTTACGAAGTATAATGACAACATTCAGACTATTATTAAAAACGGTGGCCAGGAAATTGTCAATCTTCTTGGAGATAAATTGACTCCTGAATATGCAAACGCAATGGCTCAAATGTCAAATGACATGCTTGCCAGAGCCACTTATATCGTGAAAAAAATCAATGCTATGCCGGAAACATACGCAAATCAGGCGCAGCAGACATGGTTCCAGTACGGTCAGATTGGTGGCATGGGCTATCAGACAGCATTGTCACAGTTAGCTCAGGACCAGGCGCTCATGGCTCAGGCAACCAATATTGGTACAAACGTAGCTCAGGGCGCTGTAAATGGTATGACTCAGTCTACATCTGCTGTTGCAGCTGCTGGTCAGCAAGTTGGTCAGGCTGCAATCAACGGTGTGGCTACTGGTGCTCAGACACATTCACCTTCTGTTGCTACTACAACCATGGGTCAGAATATTGACCAAGGTCTTATTAACGGTGTAAATGCTCTCTCTGAGGCTGTTGTGTCGGCTTGTAGAGCTGTTGGTGTCAGAGCAGTTAATGGCATGCAGTCTGGCATTCTGATGACGAAATACGCCCTTCTAGGTACCGTAAACACTCTGATACAGCAGATCATTACAACGTTTAGAAATGGTTTGAATGCAGATATCTTCTCGGTTATTGGTATGCAAATCTGCAATGGTTTGATCAACGGCATCAATGCAGGACGGTCTGGAGTTATTAACGCTGCTGTTGATACGGCTACAAAGGCTTATGCAGCTGCTTGTGAAGCTCTTGACATTGGTTCTCCTTCCAGAAAGATGTATTGGGTAGGAAAAATGTTCGATGCTGGCTTTACAAATGGTATTAGACATGGATCCGAAGAAATGCAGCATACTGTAAGAGAGAACATGGAAACAGCTGTTCAAACTGCAGTCGACCTGATGAACAATACCGGAGAGATGCAGCCTACGATTCGTCCGGTTGTAGATCTCAGCGATGCTCAAAATGGATCAAGATTGTTGTCTTCTATGTTCAACGACATTGGACCAATGAGAGTGAATACTGGTGTTGGTCAGATCACAACTCCTACAGATCGAATGAATGCAGCTATTGCTGGCATGAATTCTGGTAACTCTGTAACGAACGGAGACACTGTTCTGAATATTTATGCAACTCCTGGACAGAATACGAAGGAGCTTGCTGATATTGTAATTAAGAGATTAAATAACGAGTATGCTCGTAGAAAGGCGGCATGGACATGATCAATCCTCCTAATCATTTTATTATGTTCGACGGGCAGAACCTCGCAGATTGGGGGCTTCATATTTCTGGTGACAAAACTTTCGGCGCTCCTGAAAGGGATGTTGATGAAATTGAGGTGCCAGGAAGAGATGGAGCTCTCACTTTTGATAATGGACGATTTAAGAATTACGATCTTGAGTATGACGGTGGAATAGTCGGTGACGACGAAGTTGATTGCGAATACAAGTTCAGAAAACTCAGATCGTATCTCTGTTCTCGTAAAGGATATAAGAGATTGGAAGACACTTATCATCCAGACGAGTTCAGATTAGCAAAGTTTGTGGATGGATTAGATCCGGATATGCCAACGCTTCAAGGCGGAACATTCACTCTCAAGTTTAACTGTAAACCACAGAGATTCTTGAGAACTGGAGAAGAGCCGATTGTGCTGACAGAGTCCGGATCTATTTTTAATTTCACAGACTTTGAAACCAAACCGTTAATACGCTGTTATGGGAGCGGTGAATTCTATATTGGAGATTATGGAGCAAAGGTAACAATGCCTTCTACAGTCTCTTATGTAGACATTGACTCTGACATGCAAGATTGTTACAACGAGGCACTGAATTGCAATGACAGTGTGGTGCTTACCAAAAACGTATTTCCGATCTTCGAGTCTGGAGAGAATAAAATCAAGATCGGAGAAGGAATTACACAACTTTACATTATTCCGAGGTGGTATATCATATGAGCGTTCCAAGACTTTATCCTGCGAATGAGGCAGCGAAAGAAAACGCTTTTCAGTCTCTTGGTATTGGCGCCTTGGGAGACGCTATTTCTTGTACCGTGACTGAAGAACGTAATGGTGAGTTTGAACTTGAAATGGAATATCCGGTTGATGGTGTCCGTTTCAAAGATCTGGAAAACGATCGACTCATCATGGCAAAAGCTTCAGAGCGCGGTAATGAACAAATTTTCAGAATCTACAAAATCGAGAAGCCTATTGATGGGAAGGTGACCGTTAATGCAGAACACATCAGTTACCTTCTCAACAAGGCTACTTGCTTACCGTTTGAGGCAACCAGTGCAAATCAGGCTTTTGAAAAAATCAAGGAGAATTTGATCTGGCAGCCGGATAATGCAAATTTCCCTAAATTTCCTTTTGATTTCTTTACAGACAATAGTACAACTGGAGATATTAAGATTGAAACTCCAAAGGCAATTAGAACTGTCCTTGGTGGAGAAGATCAAAGTATTCTGGATGTTTGTAAAGGAGAATATGAATTTGACAACTTTACTGTAAAACTCTGGAAAGAACGTGGACATGACTCAAACGTCTATCTGCGGTATGGAAAGAATATTACAGATTTAACCGCTACTGATGATATTTCTAATGTCTATACTGGTATCGTACCATATTGGAAAGGAAATCTTACTAGAAAGACCAAAGACGAAGAAGGCAATGATACAACCGAATCATACGAGACTATTGTGTATGTTGACGGAAAGGTTCTATGGTCTGACGAGAGTAAGAATTTCGGTTATCCAATGGCGGTACCGGTTGATATGTCAAGTGATATTGAAGTAAAAGATGATACAACCGACAAAGATAATCCTATTTATGCAACTGAGGACGATGTAAGAAAACTTCTTCAAACTCAAGCAGAGTCATATCTGAAAAATAACAAAGGTTGGGAGCCTTCCAACAATATTGAAGTGTCATTTACTCAACTCTGGCAAACAGAAGAGTATAAAGACTTTGCTGCATTGCAGAGAGTTGGAATGTGCGATAAGGTCCATGTCATTTATCCGAAGTTGAACATTACAACTGAGATGGAAGTAACAAAAACAGTCTTCAACGTTCTTCTGGACCGTTATGACAAGATGGAACTTGGAGAACCGAAATCTTCTATGTCTTCAAGTGTTGTCTCTAACCAGATTAAAGCTGATAACGATTTGAAAAATCTAGCTGATAAAACCCAGTCAGATTTGAAGAGAGCAGCTCAAGAAGCAACAGACATGATCAATGGAAAAATCAACAATCTTGCTGGTGCGCATGAAGCTTATGTTGTCTTCAATCGAAATGCTAAGGGTGGAATCAATGAGATTCTCATAATGGATAATCCTGACAAGACAAAAGCAGTAAATGTCTGGAGATGGAATGGTGGCGGATTAGGCCATTCGCATTCTGGATACAATGGACCGTTTGATGATGTGGCAATTACACAGGACGGTAAGATCAATGCTAATTACATTACAACCGGTGTACTGACAGCCATCTTATTCCGAACCGCATCTGCTGGAAAACGAATTGTTATAACGGATGGAGATGCAACCGTTTGTGGATATCAGGACGATACTCTCAGATCTGTTATTGACATGGTAAATGAGAGTGGAGACATGCTGATTGACTCAGCGAATAAGCTGGTAATCAGAGCTCCTTCTGTATGGGTTGAATCTGCTTCTCATGGAGACGCTGGATCTACTGTTACACAGGCGATGACTGGTAATCTGCAGGTAACGAGTTATGTTGGTAAATACGGCTCTTGGGAGCCAGATGGATCAGATCACTCGCAAGAAGTTCAGGAAGTAGATTTCTCTCTGTTCTCACAATATGACGTGTACTGCATGTTACCTGTCAAATTAAAAAATCACTATGTCAATTTGAAAGTCATCAATGGCATGATTACCACTACAAGTACATCCGCAACAAGCTGGTATTAAAGGAGGACTGCTCGAATGATTATAGACAGATATGGAACTGTTATGGACTCTTTTAGCCAGTCGTATGGTGAGATTGTCCATGATGGTAATTTTGCAATTTGTCTGAGATACGAGAATGAAGAAGATGTCCAGAAGAAACGTACAATTCTCTCATTGAAGAACGAATTGCGGCTTACAGATTATCAGGCAATCAAGTTTGCTGAAGGACAGCTGACTGAGAATGAGTATGCTCCAATGAAACAGAAGAGACAAGAACTCAGAGACAAGATCAATGAGATTGAGCCTACCATTACAAAGCCGACCATTACAGAAGAGAATATGAAAGCAGCTGAATATGTTGCTGTGAATTCAAGTTCTCTGAATGAGATGATGACTGAAGTAAACGATCTCCAGACTGCATTTACACTGTCAACTCTTGGAAAAGGCCTTACCGATGCAAGAATTCAGCAAATGAAGGATGAATATTGGGAAGAGCACGACATTCAGACCAAGGTTGATAGGATCCATTCTCTTCAGAAAGAAATTAATGACAAACTGGAATTCATTAAGAAGGGAGAGAAGAAAGAATGATTGAGCAAGCGTACAATCTGAATTTAATTCCTGACGGAGTTCCGGTTATTGTCAAAGTCTCACAGGCCGACGCAAATACTAGAACTCTGAAGTTCAATCTTTACAATGGCTCTGAGCTCTATCAGATCCCATCAGGTACAACTGTGGAAGTTGTAGGAACAAAGGATGACAGCAAATTCTTTGTATACTACTGCGCATTTGAAGGGTCCGTCGTAAAGGCTAAAGTCGTTCAGCAGATGACATCCAGAAAAGGCGACGTTACTTGTAAGCTGAGACTCACTCAGAATGATGGTGTAGATGTTCTTGGAACCGCTTCGTTCATCATGAGAGTTGATCGCTCTGCATTGCCTGATGATTCGGATCTTTCTGACACTGATGTTCCTATGATTGAGCAGGTGCTGACTCTCGCACCTCAGGTTGAGGCTTGGGCTACTGCAACTGAAGAGAATGCTCAAAATGCTGATACTTCAGCCAAGAATGCTAAGACCTCTGAGACTAATGCTTCTGCATCACAGAAAGCAGCGAAAACTTCAGAAACAAACGCTAAGACCTCTGAGACTAATGCAAAAAATTCTGAAACGAAATCTGCAACTAGCGAAAAGAACGCTAAGACCTCTGAGACTAATGCAAAAAATTCTGAAACGAAATCTGCAACTAGCGAAAAGAACGCTAAGACCTCAGAAACAAATGCTGCGAATAGCGCAACTGCTGCAAAAACTTGGGCTGTAGGACCTTCTGGAACAGGCTCTGGATCAGATACTAATAATGCAAAATATTGGGCTGAAAGAGCTAAAGCAACAGCTGCCGGAGCATTTACTTATCAAGGAACATGCAAATTTGCTTCTCTTCCTTCAAGTAAAGCAGTTGGAGATGTTTGGAATATTGAGGACTCTTTCTCTATCGGTGGTCACTCGTATCCTGTTGGAACTAACGTTGTGTGGAATGGAACGGCATGGGATCCTCTTGGCGGTATTCTTGACACAGACACTACTCCAACACAGAACTCTACAAAAGTCATTACTTCTGGTGGTGTGTGGTCTGCGTTAAAGAATTGGGCTGCAACAAAGTTAGATACTGCTAGGACTTTAATGGTCAACCTTGGATCTACAAATGGTGGGAGCTTTGACGGTTCTGCCAACGTTGATATCGGAATAAAAGGGACACTTGCAGTAGGTCATGGAGGAACTGGAGCAACAGATGCGGCAACAGCAAGATCTAATCTTGGAGCTGCTTCTGCTTCTGATGTCTCGAAAAAACTTGCTGTTCAGTCTCTCACAGCTGCTGGTGGATCTCTTACCTGGAAAGATTCGTCAATCACAACAAGCTCAATCATAGAGCCTTATGCAACAATCTTTGGTATCAGTCCTTCTTCAATGACTGTAACAGATGGCCAATGCGTTGTAACGTTTGACGCTCAAGATGCTGCTTTTGATGTTCTTATTACAGTGAGGAACTAGTCATGGCGAATACTACATACAATAAAGTCATTTACCATGGTAGGGTTTTAATTGACTTGACTGGGGACACAGTTACATCAGATAAACTCCTCGCTGGAAGTACAGCTCATGACAAATCTGGAAAGAAGATAACAGGTACATTCTTG
>ERZ808267.483-NODE-483-length-11800-cov-3.615496_pt1 | contig 11800 bp, 12 predicted proteins | sample MGYA00521241_ERZ808267 | MGnify/ENA primary metagenome ERZ808267 (study PRJEB31516, sample SAMN03275592) | gut metagenome | biome: mammalia-associated habitat; material: feces | host: Papio cynocephalus | place: Kenya | collected 2012-07-19 ... | reverse complement strand
GCGGAATCGCTTTGCTCAAGCCGCTATCCCATAAGAAACTTAGTGATATTCACTGTCAAAGCAGGGCAATTATTTGCGGAGCAAATGCCCTGCGCCAAAAGAAAAAATCAGTCGAGGAGGAGGAAAGGTTCAAGCATAAGACGTTTTGATTTTATGGCTTCTTTTACCAAGTCTTCGGCAACGGCGCGACGGTCTGAAGTCTTGAGATTCTGAGATTCAACACTCATGCGCCGCCCCTCGCGGTTGTTCCATAAATCCATACAGCGCCCGCCAAGCTTGTTTATGTTGGAAACTTCGTAGGCGTCGGTAAATTTCTTGGCACGCTTCACGCCGATCGCGTCGGCAAGACGAAAACTAAAATAGGCATGGCGAAAGGCGTCGGCTTCATTGTCCACAGGCTCAACGTTCGGATAAAGTTCGGCAACTTTTTTTACAGCCTCGTCCTTGAATTTTTTCGCATAAAAAGTCCCCTCGGGGTCGAAAAGCGCAACCCTGTGTATGCCGGCGGAATCGGGATTGAATTCAAGCTCCTTGTACAATTCGGCAAGGGAAACGGGCGGCTTTGCGGATTCGTCGGGAAGACGCATTTTGATTTGCGATTCGTCAATGTCGCCAAGGCGCTCAGCCTCGGCGCGCCCCTCCATAATTTCGCGCTGGGCTTCGGGCATGCTTATGCAGCCCGAAAGCGCAAACAAAACGGCGAGCAAAAAAAGACCAGCCGCGCGGGGAAAACATCTCTTCATCTGTTTAAAGACATTCATTTATAAACGAAAGTTTCCGCCTTTTACATCGGAATTTTCGGCAAAAACAAAAAGCGCCCGCCTGATGGACGGACGCCGCAAAATTTCCTATTACGGATTGTAGTAGTCGTCATGCTCGGGCACAATGCTCGGCAGACAGATTAAAAATATCACCGAAAGCAGACTTATGGCGCCACAGAAAAGGAAAATTGTCTGATACTGGCTGACAGTTAGAGTGCCCGACCATAGACCGAAATCTATGTTCCAATCCCACGAAACCGCCAGCATTCCGCAAAGCAGAACCGAAGACGCCACGCGACCAAGCCCCATGCCTATCATCTGATAGGTTTGGACAAGCGCGGAACTCATGGCAAAATTCTTGGGGTTTGCAAGCGCGAGAATTTCCTGAGACATCATGCACCAAAAACACGCATACGCAAAACTGCCCACAAAGTAGAGGATTATCACGGCGACATGGTTCGCCCCGAAGAAAAATATGCCAACAGGCACTATAAAATAAAGCGCATGCACACACAGCTGAAGCGCCTTCATGCCGATGAAGCGCAAAATGGTGCTGTAGAGCAGATAGCCCAAAACCATGCCAGCTATGCCGAACGCAGAAACCTCCTGAACAAAACCGTCGCCCTGATTTAGCCCGCTCTTCAAGTATTTAAGCGCGAGCGGCAACACGGGGGAAAACGCAAAAAGCAGAATGCAAATGTAGACGGAAAACCCCACAAGCGACGAGTTTTTTACAGTCTCCTTCAGCGACTTTACAATGTCGCAAGATTCCGATTTCACCTCCGGCAGCGGAATTCTCGAAAGGCAGAAATGCCTGCCCATTACCATAATGCCGATTACGCCTATTACAATCTGCAAAAACAGCATAGGCGGATTCTCGCCCATAAAATGCCCCAACAGCCAAAACACCGAACCCGTCAAAATGAAATAGCTAAAGCGCAGAAAGCCGAAAAAGCCCGCGCGTTCGTTCGGCAAAAGAATGCTGTTTAAAATCGGATACCACGCGGGCGGCCAAATAGCCTTTGAAATGCAGTAGAAGAAACAGCCCGCGAATGCAAAATACTGGTCTACCGCCTCGCCGAAAAACGGGCTTAAAGCAACCAACAGCAGCGACGCCGTGCCGAGATAGCAGGAATACTCAACAACCTTTTTAGGCCCGAACTTGTTTACAATTCCCGCGGAGGGAATGAACAAAAACATTGCGGTAAGCCCGACGAGGCTCGTGGTTAGCATCACCATAGAGTCGGAGCTGCCGAGCATTGTGAAGTAGAGAATCAGAATTGCGCTGCTGTCTATCATCACGTCGGAGAAATTTCCGAACCAAGTAGACGCGTAGGCGAGAATGCGGTATTTTTTCCTCTGGGAATCGGAGAGGGTTTGGGCAAAATTTGCAGGGTCGGGCATGTTAAAAATTTTCCTTGTTCACCATTGTTAAAGATTGGGGGACGCCGCACTTTCGGCACGACGCCCCCCGACTGTCAGTCCGCAAAGGACTATTTCTTGTCCTCGAACGGCAGCGACCATTCGGGGCGTTTTCTAAACGGCGTTGTGAACTTTTTGCTCAGCGCGCCCTTCTTTTCGAGGTGCACGTAGCAGGCGGTGTCGCAAGCCTTGCCGCAAATGCTCGAGCAGTACGCGTGGCGGATGGGCGGGTAGAAGTTTACCTGATCTATGATTTCGCGCGCGCGCTGCGGAGTGAGCTTGATTCTGCCGTGAATGATGTCCATGCGGTCGGGCTCGTTCTCGAACGCATATTCGGGCATAAACGGGTTTTTGGTTCCGTTGGCGCCGACATAGTAGGCAGCGCACTGCCAGCGGTCGATTTTGCCGTCCTTGTCGATAGCGTGTCCGGGGCATGCCTTTACGCATTCGCCGCACTTGTCGCAAAGGTGGGGCTTGACGACTTCGTCGGGCTCGATTTCCGCGTCGGTGATGACGAACGCATAGCGCTGGAAAGGCCCGTATTCGTCGGTGAGAATAGTTCCGTGCATGCCCAGTTCGCCCAAGCCAGCGTCTACGGCGCACATCTCGAAGTTGAGAGTGTGCTCTGCGGTTTTGCCGCGGTAGATTTTCTTGTAGCTGACCTCGGGATTGGTGCTGTCGGTCTCCGCCATTACAAGCTGGTTTCTGCGCTGGGGAAGAGCCTCGAAGCCCGCGTCTTCAATTACGTTGCAGACGCGCATCAAAGCCGACGGCAGAATGGTCTCTTCGAGGGTTTCCAAACCTACCGTAGTGAAGTGGTGGTATGTTGTGCCCTCTTCGATGCCCCTGCGCGTGCCTCTCAGCGAGCGCGCCGCAATGCAGATAACCGTCTTTGCGTTGGGAGAGAGAAACTTTACGGTTTTGTCGCGAAAGCGGTCGGCATTGCCGAATTTTACTATGTCCGCGCCCGCATTTTTGATTTCTTCAATTATTTTATCCTTTAAAGCACTCATAATACATTCTTTTCCTTCAGGTGTTTATAGCAGGAAGTATCGCATTTCTTGCCGCAGAGGCACGGGGAGTATCCCGTGGGGTGGCAGGGCAGGAAGTCGATTTTCTTGTACATTTCGCGGGCGGATTCGCGGTCGAAAACCTTGTCGCCGTTGATGATTGCCTCGCGCTCGGGGTCTCCCTTGAGGAAATCGTCGGTCATAAACGGGTTCGACTTGTGCGCGCCGCGATAGTAAACCGCGCACTGCCACGTGTTGATTGTGCCGTCTTCGGCGATTGCGTGTCCGGGACATGCCTTTACGCATTCGTCGCAACCGTCGCAGAGATTGCCCTTAAAGGGCTCGTCGCATTCGAGCGGGGCGTCGGTTACAATGAATACAAAGCGGACGTACGGGCCGAACTTGGGCATAATGACGTGCCCGTTTTTGCCGGCTGCGCCCAGGCCGCAGATTTGCGCGGCTTGGTTGAAATCCATAATGATTTCGGGAGCGGGTTTGCCGGGTTCGACAGGCTCTACGTGAATGAGCTCGTAGGTGTCGCCGAGTTCGGGATTCGTGGTTTTGTCGCCCTTGATGCGCAGGTTGGATACGTTTCTTTGCAGACAGGCGTCGTAGCCTTCGTTTTCGATGATAGAGCTCATCTTCAAAAGGAAGATTTCCGACATTTCCTCGTCTATGAATTTGGTGCCCAACTGTGTGTAGTTGAAGAACTGCTTGCCCTCTTCCATGACGCGGTAGAGCGCCTTGGGAACGCGGAATGCAAAACCGATTACGCATTTCGCCCACGGAAGAATCGACTTGGGGTCGCGCTGGGGATTTGTGCCCTCGAAGTATTTGATGTCGCCTATGCCGCAGGCGACCGCGCCCAATTCTATGGCTTTTTCTTTTATGATTTGTGCGTTTATCATTTTTGCCCCTCCTATCTGTCCATTGCCCACGGTTTGGGTCTGTTGCGCAGCGGGTGCTCGAATTTGCCGTAGAGCGTGCCGCCCTTCTTTTCAAGCATGCTTTCGCAGCCGCGCAGGCAGCCGCCGCATTTTGCCATGTTGTAGCCCACCCACGACGGGAAGTATCTTTCGAGATTGCCGTAGGCTTTCAGACATTCCTCAACGTTCGCGGCCTTCTTGCCCTTGAGCAGGTCGAGGTCGCCGTTGGGGTCGTTTTCCCAAACGTCTTTGGGGACAAACGGGTTGAATTTCGGGCCGCCGTGCGTATAGAACGCGTAGCATTTCCATTCGTCGAGCTTGCCCCATTCGCAGATTTTGCCGCCGATATCAACCTTGATGCTTTCGGTCTGGCTGATGCAGTGGCCGGGGCATTCCCTCACGCACGCGAAGCAGCGGCGGCAGAGGGGCTTGCCCGAATACATCGGGTCGGGTTCGAGTTCCGCGTCGGTGAAGATGAACGCCAAGCGCTGTCTCGAGCCGAACTGGGGGCTGAGGAACATTTTAGACCAGCCAATTTCGCCCAATCCGCAGGCAACGCCGACCAAGCGGAAGTGTATGAGCAGGTCCGGCGGAACTTGTCCGGGACGCGCGGGGCGCGCCATTGCGGAGCGGTTGTAGTCGTGTTTCCAAAGGGGAGCGCCGCTGTTGATGAGCTCGGTGATTTCGGCGTGTTCTTCGGGCGAAACCGTCTTGCCGGGTTTGCCGTCCATGTCGGAAACGCAGCCGCGGGCGCCCGTGTTGCGGTAGGCGAAGGCTTCGTAGCCGTGGTCTTCAATGAGTTTGCCTACTTTGTAGAGTACCGCAGGGGCGGAAATTTCGTTGATGCCGCCGTACGCCATAGAGGGGTACTGGTAAAACTGCGTACCCTCTTCAATGCCCCTCTGCAAACCGCGGGGAATGCGGAAGAGCATGCCTATAATTGATTTGGCTTCGGGAAACAGCTGCTTGGGGTCGAGTTCCTTCGGCGCCGAGTCGAAACGCGACATATCGCTAATTCCGCAGGCGTCGGCACCCGCCGCGAGAGCCGCTTTCTTTACCATTTCGCTTGTTAACATTTGTTTGTTCTCCTATATACAAGTTTGGTTGTTGCTTTCTCCGCCGAAGCGCCCCTTATCGGGGGGACATCGGGTTTTGAAATTGTTTGTTTATCCCGCGCTTTTTTTGTTCACTCCTATTTTGTTTTTTTGCGGGATTTTTGCCCATCACGTCGGCTCGACTGCCTCCAGCCTGACCGTCGCATTTTGCTGCACGTTTTGGCAGAACGCGCAACTTTGGCAGTTTTTGTCGCACCGCAGCCGGTGTTCGGCGTAGTCGGGCGCTATTTTTGCGTTTTCGATGACCGACGGGTACAAGTGCCCCGCAAAGCTCGGTTCGGTCAAGTCGAGAATGTTGGCGCTGTAGCGCCCCGAGGTGTACGCGGCTACAATGTCCGCGGGAAATTTGTTCGTGCGCGTTGCAAGCTTCATTCCGTCGCAAAGCCCCTCGTAGAGGCGCACGTCTTCGGGGCGAATGAAATTGGTGTGGCAAAGCAGGCGCTTTTTGTTTTCGGGCTTGGCAAAAAACGAGTGGCAGACGCCCTTGAATTCGTAGGCGTTGTCCATTTCGGCAATTTCGTGCTGGTGCGCGACGAGATTGTCGTGGAAATTGTGCGCCGAACAGAAATTCATGCAGCCGCTGTTTGCCAAAAGGTAGAGTTTTTTGCCGTTTGCCTCGCACCACTTTTTCGCGGTTTCAAGGCGCTTGAGGTCGTAGTTGAATTCCCTGCGCAGATAGTAGCTGTCGAACCATTCGGCGATGTATTCAAAACCCTCGACAGTTCCGATTTCCATATTTATTGACGCGCGAACCTCCATCTGCGGAAAATTCGCCTTCAGAAATTTTGCAATCAGCGGCGACGTAGTTGTTACGGAGGAGAGTTTGTAGCGCATTGCAAGCTCGTCGACGCTGTCGCCGACCGAATTGAAGAACGCCCTCGACTGCGCCTGTCTGCCGTAGCAGTTGCCGTTTAGAAGCAGGTTTGTAGCAAAGCCCTCGCCCGCGTATTCGTCGAGGTCGGTCTCCATCTTGCGCTGGAGAAATTTGTCGCCCACTACGCCCCTTCCGCTCGTGAAATTGCCCCACGGGAAATACACTTCGACAACGCTCCCCTTGGCTGCAAAGACAGCGCGCTTGAGGTCGTCGTCGGCTTGGTATCCTACGGTGAATTTCATATTTGATGGAATGGAAAGGGTTTCGGAAGATGGAAACACACCGCCGACACATTGTCAACATTCAATAAAGCGCATTTTCAAAAATTTATCCGGACGCCCCCTTGTTGTTGACATAACGCCCCAAGCGCCTATAACGTCTCCCGAAAGAATTTAAAACGCGAAGAAAGGATATTTATGTTTACAGGCATAGTCGAGGCAACGGGCACAGTGGTGTCTTTCGAGGAAAAAACGGCGGCATGGTTGCTGAAGTTAAAAGTTCCCGCATTTATAGCCGATACGCTCAACGACGGCGACTCGCTCGCCTGCAACGGCTGCTGCCTCACGATGGTCGCCAAAGACGGAGATGTCGTCTCTTTCGAGCTTCTGGAGGAGACAATCCGCCTGACCGATTTCGAGGGAATAAAGGCGGGCGCGCTCGTAAATCTGGAGCGTCCGCTTGCCGCAGGCGCGCGTTTGGGCGGGCATTTCGTCACGGGACACGTCGACGAGCGCGGAAAAGTCGCCGTATTTGAAAAGCGCGGCAAAAACGTCTACCTGCGCGTGGCGGTAAGCCCCGAATTTCAAAAATACTGCGTCTACAAGGGCAGCGTGGCAATCGACGGAATTTCGCTTACAATAGCCGAAGCCGAAGGCGGTTTCGTAGCCGTCTGGCTGATTCCGCACACACTGGAAGTTACAAACCTCTCCGAATGCGCCGCGGGAAAATTCGTCAATCTGGAATTCGACATTCTTGCCAAGTACGCCGAAAAAATCGCCGGCGGCAACCGCGAAAAATCCCCCTACCAGCCGTAGAAAATGTTCAAAGCGCGCACAAGGCGGCGCAGAATCAGGCGCGTCTCACCAAAGCGGGCGTTTTCGGCTCTGATAGGGCTGGTTGCGCTCGCCGTCTACCTTGTACTCTCCCCGCCCGAGGAAAGCGCAACAACAATAGAGTGCCCGCAGTCGCAATACGCGCCGTCGCAAAGGCTGCGCGTGTGCTCTTGGAACGTGCACAACTACAACGTGTCAAACCGCAGAGTAAACGGCGTCTGGCGCGCCTACCCGAAACCCGAGTCGGAGCGCGACGCGGTGTGCGCGGCGCTGAAAGCCATAGACGCCGACGTTGTCCTGCTTCAGGAAATGGGCGACAAAACCTACCTTGAAGATCTGCTTGCGCGGCTCAGAAAGGCGGGCGTAAACTATGCGTTTGCCGCTGTTGCAAAATTCGACTCGCCCTCGAGGCTTGCTATTCTTTCAAAAATCGCCCCGCGAAAAGTCTTCGACTTTTCCGACACCGCGTTCTTCTTCGACGGGCAGAACAAATATTCGCCGCGCGGCGCTCTCGGCGTGGAAATTCGGGCGGCAAACCTGCAACTTTACGCCTTTTCCGTGCACCTAAAAAGCAAGGTCAACGCGAAGAAAAGCGACGAAAAATTCACGCCGTTTCGCCACGCCGAACTGCGGGCAATTTCGGCAAGAATACGCTCCGTTGCAAAAAAGGGCTCAAAAATACTCGTGGCGGGAGACTTAAACGCCGAACCCGCCAAGCCGCTGCTGCGCAACGCAAAGACATTCGAGCTTGTGGAACAGGCGGACTCGCGCGGGCTTGCCTACACATACCACTGGGCAAAGCGCGACCTCTTCTTCAGATACGATTTCTTCCTTGCCGCAAATCTGCGCCCGCCCGAAATTTCGAATGCATTCGTCGTTTCGGGCACGCAAAACGCAAGCGACCACCGCCCTATTTACGTGGACATAAAGCTTGAAGAGCTTTCCGCGGAAAAATAGGCGGCAAAAAATTTTCAAAAAAACTGTTTTTTGGAAACTTTTTGCGCGGGAATCCGTTTCTACATACATCAACTAAAACAGAAAATGAAAGCTTTAAAAACAATATTGGTATCTCTGCTGATAGTATCCACCGCAACAATGGCAATCGCCCGCCCGTGGGGGCCGCCTCCCCCGCCCCCGCACCATCACGGCCCCGACAACTGGTGGATTCCCGCAACAATTTTTTCAAGCGCATTTGCGGTTTCGGCAATAGCCGCCGCCTCGACGCCGCGCGAAACGGTAATAGTGCGCGAACAACCGACAACAACCGTCGTCTACCAACAGCCGACGACCACAGTCGTGCAGCAGCCTGCAACAGTAGTGCAGCCCGCCACGGTAGTTCAGCAGCCCGTTGTTGTTTCGGGTTCTGCCGCAACGACAAGCACCGAGCAGACGACCCCAAAAGTCGTACGCGAGGAAATCCGCCCCGACGGCACGCGCGTGCTCTACTACCAATAGGCATTTTCACATATTGAGGTTGACTGCGCCCGAGAATAATCGGGCGCTTTTTTTGCCTTTTTGCATCTGCGCGTAAATTGTCCCCGCCCCGCTCCCGCCGTTTGACTCTCCCTCCCCGTACTCGCACGCCCAATTTCCGCCTCCGCAATGCGTCAAAAAATGTTTGCAATGCGCATTTCTTTCCGTTGTACTAACTGCATCATAATATTATGTTGAAATTTGTCCGCAAAATTCTGGCAACAACCGCGTTGCTCTCCGTCTGCGCAACCGCCCTCGGCGACTTGGTTTGGTCGCCCGACAAGGGCTGGGAAGTCCGCGGCGGCGTACTGGCAAACGTCATCGGGGAAAAAACGGCGGTATCAAACGCAATATCTGCAATGAACGAGGCGCGGCGGGCGCAGGAGGACGGCTCGCGCCGCACCGCGCTTTCGTATTACGCAACGGTCATTTCCGAATACCCCGAATCCATCTTCGCGCCCGAGGCGTATTTCCAGTCGGCAAAAATCTATCTCGAACGCGGACAGTTTCCGTCGGCGTACGAATACGTCGAGGAAATCGTAAAAAAATACCCCGACTACCCCGACTACAACAAGGTCATAGGCCTTGAATACAAAATAGCCGCCGACATGCAGGCGGGCGAAATCTACTTTGTGCAGGGGTGGTTTCCGTGGTTTACAAGCTACAAAGACATCATCAAATACTACGAAAGCGTAATCAAAAACGCCCCCTACGGAGACTACGCCCCGATAGCGCTGATGAACATTTCGCTCGTTGCCGAAGACGAAGACCAGTACGACACCGCAATCGACGCGCTCGAACGCCTCATAAACACGTATCCCGAAAGCATGTTCGTCCCCGACGCATACATTCAGATGGCAAACGTCTACAAAAAACTGGTCTCGGGCCCCGAATACGACCAAGACCCGACACGCAACGCAATAAGCTTTTTTCAGGACTTCACAATTCTCTTCCCCAAAGAGGCGTCGGTAGCCGAAGCGGAGGCGGGTCTTGAAAAAATGCAGGATATCTACGCCAGAAGCCGCCTTGTAATGGGCGATTTCTTCTACTACTACCGCAACAACGGCCCCGCCGCGGCGATATTCTACAACGAAACAATTACAATAGCCCCCAACAGCCCCGCCGCCGAAGAGGCGCGCGAGAAGCTCAAAAAAATAGACAGCGGCATTCCCGCCCCGATGACACCGTACGACTGGTTTTTCGGGCGCTACGAAAAGCCGTCCATCGACCAGTTCGAAGACGAAACGCGCGTGGAAAACCTGCAAAACCAGCGCTTTGAAATAATGTCGGCACAGCAGTTTGAAAGCCAACGCGGAGTGTCCGTCGACGCCGCCGCAGTGTATTCGCCGCTTTCGCCCGTCTACGGAAAAGGGCTTGGAGACTACCTTTTCAACGACGGCTTCTACGAATGGACGGAAGAGGAAATTTCACAATGAAAAAGTTTTTGAAAAACGCAGCAATAACCGCCTGCGCCGCCGCGGCAATCCTGTGCGCGGCATGCTCGAACTACAGGCTTGCCGGCACGCCGATAGACCTGCCGTTTAGATCGGTGTACGTGCAACCCGTGCGCAATTTCTCGTACGCGCCCCAGGCGTCGAACCTGCTGACAAACGCCATTTCCGACGCCGTCAGCCAGACCCCGCAAGTTCGCATTGCAAACAAGTCCGAAGCCGACGCGGTTTTGGAAACCGAAATTGTGGACTACAAAAAACTCCCGTACGCCTCGCGCGAAACCGATACCGCACTGGCGGCGGCATACAAAATCACCGCAACCGCCCAGTGCACGCTCTCGACTGGCGGGCGCGTAATCTTCAAAGACCGCAAAGTGCAGGCAAGCGTAATAGTCTACGACGGCAACGGCGGATTCCTCAATTCGGAATACCAAAATATGCCCGTGCTGATGAGGGAACTCGGCGCAAAAGTAAGGGACGCCGTAATAGGGATATGGTAAACACTCTTGAAATAGCCCCGTCAATCTTGGGCGGCGACAATACCGCGCTTGCCGACAGCGTGAGGGAAATAGAAGCCGCAGGGCTGAAATGGGTTCACGTCGACGTGATGGACGGACACTTCGTGCCCAACCTCTCGTTCGGAACGGGCATTGTGAAATCGCTCAGGGCGAAATTTCCGAATATGTTTTTGGATACCCACCTGATGCTCGACAACCCGCATATGTACATAGACGCATTCGCCAAAGCGGGCTCGGATCTGATTTCCATACACGTAGAACCCGACTACCCCATAGCCCCCACGCTGGGCGAAATCCACCTTTTGGGAAAGAAAAACGGCATTGTGCTCAACCCGAAAACCCCCGTCGGCGACGTAGTCCCCTACCTGCCGCAGGTGGACTTGGTGCTTGTGATGAGCGTGCAACCGGGTTTCGGCGGACAGAGCTTCAACCCCGTCGCGCTCGAAAAAATCCAAACGCTGAAAAAAATCCGAGAAGAATCGGGACTGTCGTTTAGGATTGAAGTAGACGGCGGAATAACCGCGCAAAACGTCGCCGCCGTGATAGAGCGCGGCGCGGATACGATTGTGGCGGGAACGGAATTTTTCAAAAACGGCGCAAACCTGCTCAAGGCGGCAAACGCCGCCGCCAAATAAAGTTCCGATTTTGTAAAGAAATTTCTTGACAAAACGCCGCCGCCTGCGACAATAACGCGATACAAATTTAATTGACCAGTGGTGTAATGGTAGCACAAAGGTTTCTGGCACCTTTTGTTGGGGTTCGAGTCCCTACTGGTCAACCAAAAAAAGCTCCACGCAAGTGGGGCTTTTTTTGTTGCCACCAGTAGCAGACGTTTTTATCTCGTGGCGCAGGGATTTCGCATCCGCGAAATATTCCCCTGCTTTGTCAGTGAATATCACTAAGTTTCTTATGGGATAGCGGCTTGAGCAAAGCGATTCCGCGTAAGGGCGTAGCCCTTCAATGGAAACCCGCCCAGCGGGACAAAAGTTGCGAAGCAAGCTTTTGGGAAGGATAAACGCGAAGCGTTTACCCGAAGGGCGAGAACAGCGCGCATTTTGCGTAAGCAAAATTTTGAGTCAACACCAAAGAGAGTGGATTTTAATGAAAGATGCCGCATAGAACCAAGACCCTCAATCTGTAATTTTCGGGTCAACACCAAAGAGAGTGGATTTTAATGAAAGATGCCGCATAGAACCAA
>ERZ808267.482-NODE-482-length-11825-cov-3.723195_pt1 | contig 11825 bp, 6 predicted proteins | sample MGYA00521241_ERZ808267 | MGnify/ENA primary metagenome ERZ808267 (study PRJEB31516, sample SAMN03275592) | gut metagenome | biome: mammalia-associated habitat; material: feces | host: Papio cynocephalus | place: Kenya | collected 2012-07-19 ... | reverse complement strand
TGAGCGGCGGCTGTCTGTACTAATTGTACTATCCTGCCGCCGCTCAACACGAATTGACACGCTGCTGCGTGCCCTTCGGGTCTTTCGGCTTACGCCGAAATCTCAAACGCGCTTCGCTTGTTTTCTGCCTCGAGCCTCGCGCGTTTTAACAGCTCACAATGCTGGTTCTAAGCCGAAATATTTTTATTCTGGTGTATACGCTCGCCGCGCCACAAGGTAAAAAATCCCCCGCGCCAAAAGAAAAAACTGTAAAGTAAAATATGTTTTTGAAAAAATTTGACGAAGTTGGAAAAAGAATTTTTAGTATGGGGTTTTTAGGGGAAAATGTTTGGGAGATGGTGGTATTTTGCGTCGTGGAAGCCGATTCTTTTGGTATCGGTTATTTTCTCTTTTGTTTTTTACGGATACGCCGACCAGTCTTTTGAATACGCGCAGAATAACGACCGCTATCTGATTGATATGCTTGTAGAAAAGGGGATTCTTTCCGAACAGGAGGCGTTGCAGACCCGCAAAAACATGGCAAGCGCACCCGAGGTAGTCTTTACAAGCCAGAAGAAACTTTCCATATATTCGTACACGCAAATCCGCTATTCATCGGCGAGCCAAAGCTATTCGGAAAGCGGGGTGGACGGGCGTTCGTTTTCGAGCAACGGCGCGAGTTTGCGCAGGCAGATACTGGCGTTCGACGCCGCCATTACCGACGGCACAAGGGCGTTTATTTCCATAAACACGGCGGCATCGAACCTTTTCGATTCTCTTTTCATTCAGCGCAAGGTGGAAACAAGATATTTCGACTACGATTTGACTTTCGGCTATATGTCTCCGAGCTTCAGCATGGAATCTCCCGCGGGGGCGAAGCTGAAAACGCCCGACCGCAGTATTCTAAACACTTTTTGGGGCGGAAAGGATTTAAGCCTTAGCGACGAACGTTCTGCCAACCAGTGTTTTGCCGGCAATCATATAGGCGTGTTCGTCGACGCCTGTGCGCCGTTTGACGAGCACGTTTTCTGGGGGCTTGCCGTCACGAACGCAAAAAATTCCTACTGGCGCGAGCTTGACGAAAAAATCGGGCTTGCCTATTGGGCAAGCCTCGGCTACGCAATCAAAGACGGCGATTTGGATTTTTCTTGCGGCGTCAACGCGGGCTACAGCGAAAACATAGCCTCAATCAGGACGCCGTCTGGCAGGGAGAAGTGCGATTGCATGGGCGTGTGCGTCTACCATCTCTTGCAGTGGGGGCGTGTATTTTTCGAGACGGAATTCACCGCCAGCCAGACTTGGCACGGCAAAACAATATCGGATACCCAGCCCCTTTATACTTTGGCGTCGGGCAACTCGCTCCCGTACGGGGCTATGGCGATGTTTGGCTATACCGTCTACGACGGCTTTTGGGGGCGTGTCGAGCCGATTCTCCGCTACGCGTATCTCGACAGCGGCGGTGCGGGCGTTGCCGAAAACAATGTCCTTTACTCCATAAAAAGCTTGAACGGGTTATATAATCGCGTAAAAGCATACTATATAGGGTGTAATTGGTATATCGACGGAAACACGCTAAAGTTCCAGTTGGGGTTCGAGCATCTCGATTTCGAGGGCTCGCCGACGGGGCGCGTTGAAAAGAGCTGTTCCGTCGATATGGGGATTGCCCAGTTTCAAGTGGAATTTTAGAATTTATGAAGAATATGAAATCTTATCTGAAAATAATAACGGTGGCGCTGATTGCCGCGGCGTCGCTCTTTGCAAGCGAAGACGGCGCCGACTGGCAGAACGAAAACGTATTCAGCCGCAACGCAATGCCCGCGTCGGCAACGGTGCGGCTCTATTCGTCGGAATCGGCGGCGCTCGAGGGGGCGGAGGATTCGGATATGCGCGTATCGCTCGACGGCGACTGGAAATTCAGGTATGCAGGCACTCCGTCTCTGTTGCCCGCCGACTTCTACAAGCAGTCTTTCGACGTTTCCCATTTCAACGACATAAAAGTGCCCTCCAACTGGGAGCTTTCCGGCTACGGCACGGCGCTCTACACCAACATAAAGTATCCGTTTAACAAAACCAATTTCCCGCGCGTGATGGACGCCCCCGAAAATTCGGCGTTTACGAATTTCGACCAATTCCAGCGCAATCCCTCGGGCGCGTACGTCAGGGGCTTCAAAGTGCCGTGGAGCTGGTTCGGCTCGAAAATCTACCTGCGCTTCGACGGCGTTTCGAGTGCGTACACAGTGTGGGTCAACGGCAAAAAGGTGGGCTATTCCGAAGACAGCAGACTGCCCGCTACGTTCGACATTACCGACTGCGTCAAGCGCGGCGGCAACCGCATTGCCGTAAAGGTTGTAAAATACAGCGACGGCTCTTTCTTTGAAGATCAGGATTTCTGGCGTCTGGCGGGCATTTTCCGCTCCGTTTCCATTCTGCGCCAGCCGAATGTGAGAATTTCGGATATTTTCAATCAGACAATACTTTCCGACAACTACACGACCGGCGAGCTCCGCACTTCGGTAATGCTTGCAAATGCGGGCAAGTCCGGCGAAGACGCGACCCTTTCGGCAAAGCTGCTTTCGCCCGAGGGCGAAGTTGTCTCCACTGCCAAAACCCAGACAAAAATCGGTCAGGGCAAAACGCTTAAATGCGTGTGGAATTTTCCCAAAATCAAAAACGTAAAGCGCTGGAGTGCCGAAGCCCCCAACCTCTACAAGCTTGTAGTCAAACTCGAAAACGCCGACGGCGACAGTGTCTATACGGCGTTCAACGTCGGTTTCAGAAGCGTGGAGCGCAAGGGAATGCAGTTCCTTGTAAACGGCAAGCCCGTTCTGCTCAAGGGCGTCAACCGCCACGAGCACGACTTCAAACTCGGGCACGCAATCACCGCCGAAATCACCAAGCGCGACTTGTTGGAAATGAAAAAGTACAACATCAACGCCGTTAGAACGTCGCACTATCCCAATGCCGAACACTTCTACGACCTCTGCGACAAACTCGGCTTCTACGTTTTCGACGAAGCCAACATAGAAGCCCACGGGCTCGATCCCCTCAATGCCGAAAACCACCCCGTCAACCTGCCTACATGGCGCAACGCGATGGTTTCGCGCATTACAAATATGGTTGCCCGCGACAAAAACCACCCGAGCATAATTTTCTGGTCTTTGGGCAACGAGACCAAGGACGGCGAGGCGTTCAGAATAGCCGCCGAGAAAATTCGCGAGATGGATCCTACGCGCCTTATCCACTACGAGCGCAACTCGTCGCTTTCCTATACCGATGTCTATTCCACAATGTATGTTTCACCCGAGCGCGTTGCGAACCGCCTCAAGCTCATTTCCAAAAAGATAGCCGACTTGCAAATGCCCGCAGTCTCCTGCGAGTACGCCCACGCAATGGGCAACAGCGGCGGCGCGCTTCGCGCGTACTGGAACGAAATCAGAGCCAACCCCGCCTTTCAGGGCGGCTTCATTTGGGACTGGAAAGACCAAGGGTTGCTTGCGCGTTGCGAACCGAAAATCACCCTCAGAGACTCCGCAATGCCCTCGCGCAGCATAGCCGTTTTCGGCGACGTTTCGCGCGGAAAGATTCTCGAAAACGCGTCCGTCGTTGCGTATCCCTCGGTATTTGAAACCCCGACTGCGGCGTTCACCGTAGTCGCGAACGTCAACCGCCACGGCTTCGAGCCGAAAATCAAAAACGAGTACGACGGCGGCCCACGCGTCAATGCGGATTCAAAACTCGTGGCAACAAAAAACGAGACGATAGCGGAAGTTTCCGGCGTGTTCTCCCTGCGCTTCCACGATTACCGCAAAGTGCTTTCGTTCTCCGTCTGGAACGGCTTCAGATGGGACAACGTCGAATCCCCCGTCGACAAGCCCTACCGCGTGGCGGCAACCGCGGGCGACGGCCGCATAAAGCTCTTCTGCAACGGCAGGCTCGTGGCGGAAAAACAGTGCCCGACCTCCGTTTACAAATCGGTTTCCCCCATTGTCGCGGCTACGAAAATCCGCGGCAATTCCAACTACATTCAGGTATTCGACGGCGCCATTGAAAAGCTCGAAATTTTCGACAGGCTCATAGAGAACGAGCCGTTTGTGATTCCGTCGCGCCTGCGCCCGATATGCTCGATAAACTTTGCCGACTTCATACAGCAGAACACTTCCGAAAAATTCTTCGCCTACGGCGGCGACTTCGGCGACTATCCAAACGACAGAGCCTTCTGCATAAACGGCATTGTAAAGCCCGACTGGACGCCCTCTCCGCAGACGGCCGCGGTTGCGTGGCTTCACCAGAACCTGCGTTCAAAACTCAATTCAATAACCGGCGACAACGCCGTTGTTGAAATCTTCAACGAAAACTTCTTCGAGCCGTATACCGACGTGAAAATGTCGTGGACTCTCGAGCGCGACGGTGTTGCCCTCAAGCGCGGCGAGACCGTGATAGACTGCCTCGACCCGCAAAAAACGGCGCTCATCTCCGTGGACATTTCGCCCGAAGAGGGGCAGTCTTTCCCCAATAACGGCGAGTATTTCCTGAATGTGCGCTACTCGTTTACCAAAACTTCTCCCGACGGCCGCCCCGCAGGCGATGTCTTTGCCGCAGACCAGCTCAAGCTGCGCGGCGAGTATGCAAAAGCGTCCTTTGCTTCGGGTACGTTCGGCAAACTTACAAGGCGCATAGACGCAAACTCCATTGTAGTCTACAACGACCGCTTCAGCGCGGCGTTCGACAAATCCACCGGACTGCTCAAATCCTACATCGCAGACGGCAGAACCCTCATTTCAAAGCCAATGCGCCTGAGCTTTGTGCGCCCGTTCACCAACAACGATATGGGCTGCACTTCGCGCGAGCAAATTGCCCTCTGGAAAGACGCCGGCGAGCGCGCCATTTTGGAAAAGTGCAAGTCGGCGGTCAAGGGTGCGTTTGTCGAAGTGAAGACAACTCTGCTTATTCCCGCAAAGGAATCGAAGGCAAACATCGTCTACACGGTCAAGCCTTCGGGCGAAATCGACGTGCGCGCGGAAATCTCGCTCGACGCAATGCCGTCGAACCCGCAGCGCGTGGGCTTTACGTTCGCCACGCCTTCGGCTCTCTCCACGCGCAGCTGGTTCGGAATGGGCCCGAATGAAAACTACATAGACAGAACCGACGGCAGCTATGTCGGCAGGTTCTCCGCTTCCGTAGACGGAATGTTCTTCAAGTACGTAGACCCGCAGGAAGCCGGCAATGTAGTCGGCGTACGCTCGGCGTCGCTTTCGGGCGCGGGAGTATTGCGCATAGACGCCCTCGACAAAAATTCGCTCTTTGAAATGTCGGTCTACCCGTGCCTGCCCGAAGACATAGAGCAGGCGGCGCACCCGCACCAGCTGCCCAAGCGCTCCGTAAATACGGTCAACATTGCGGCGGTAAATGCGGGCGTCGGCGGCACGACGTCTTGGGGTAAAAATGCCGAGGCCGCTCCCGAATACAGGGTTCAGACGGGCAAGGCGTACAAAATGGGCTTCAGCATAAACGGCGTTTCGGAGTAAATGACAAAGCTCCAAAAGGCGGAATTTATAATGCGCGAATTGGACAGGCTTTATCCCAATCCGCGCATTCCGCTTCGCCACAAAGACCCGTTTACATTTCTTGTAGCCGTAATGCTTTCGGCTCAGTGTACCGACGTGCGCGTAAACGAGGTTTCGCCTGCGCTCTTCGGGCGCGCCGACACCCCGCAAAAAATGGCGGCGCTCGACGTTTCGGAAATTGCCGAAATCATAAAGCCCTGCGGCTTGGCGGCGTCGAAATCGGCGAACATAAAAAAGACAGCCCAAATATTGTGCGAAAAATTCGGCGGCAAAGTTCCGCATACTTTTGAAGAGCTTGAAAGCCTCCCCGGTGTCGGGCACAAGACGGCTTCGGTGATGATGTCGCAGGCTTTCGGCGTCCCCGCGTTCGCGGTCGATACCCACATTCACAGGCTTGCCGCCCGTTGGGGGCTTTCGTCGGGGAAATCCGTTGAGCAGACCGAGCGCGATCTGAAAAAAATCTTCCCCGAAGAATCTTGGGGCAAACTCCATTTGCAGCTCATTTACTACGGGCGCGAATATTGCAGGGCGCACACGTGCAGAACGCCGCAGACGCGCTGTCCGATGTGCAGGGCTTTGGCGAAATGAGCGTTGTCGTAATCAGCGGTCCGACATGTTCGGGCAAGACTGCCTTTGCAATAAAAACGGCGCTGGAGACGAGCGCCGAAATAATTTCGTGCGACAGCGTCCAGCTCTACCGCGGGTTGGACATAGGCAGCGCAAAGCCGACCGCCGCCGAGCGCGCGCAAGTGCGCCACCATCTCATAGACGTAGCCGACGTTCGGGATTGCTTCGATGTGGCGGGCTACGTGGAGCTTGCCAAGGCGGCGTTCGACGATATCCGCGCGCGCGGCAAAAATGTGGTGGTAGTCGGCGGAAGCGGCTTTTATTTGAAGTCGTGGTTTTGCGCCGTCGCCGACAAAATAGAAGTACCCGAAGATGTCCGCGCCTTCGCACAGGAGGCGGAGTCGCGCGGGGCGGAGGCTCTCGCCGAAGAGCTGCTTAAAATTTCGCCCGACGCGCGGAATCTTGTCGATTTGCACAACCCGCGCCGCACGCGCAACGCGCTCGAGCGGTGTATGGCCACGGGCAAAAGCGTCGGCGAGCTTCGGGCGGAATTCGCAAAACTGCCGTGCCCGTACGGCGAATTTGAAAAGCGCTTCATTATTCTCGACCGCCCCGATTCCGAAATGCAGGCGCGCATATCCGAGCGCACCCGCGCGATGGTTGCCGCCGGTCTTGTCGAGGAAACCCGCCGGCTTCTTGCCGAGGGGCTTGACGGGAACCCGTCGGTGCGCAATTCCACGGGCTACAAACAGGCTGCCGACTACATAAAAAACGGCGGTTGCGATACCCGCAAACTCGCCGAAGAAATAGACATTCAGACAATGTCGCTCGTGCGCAAACAGCGCAAAATTCTGCGTGCAATGGGGGCGCAGTTCGGCGCCGTCCGGCTTGGCAATTTTTAGTTTAAAATATCCAAAACCATTTTTTCCATCTCCGCGTAGCAGGCGGGGGTGGGGTGGACGCCGTCCTTTGCGCGCTCGGGGCTTAAACCGCAGTTTTCGTCGGCGAGCGCCGAGTAGTAGTCGAGGTACTTTATGGAGTTTTTCTGCGCGTACTCCTTGAGCATAGCGTTGATTCGCTTTATCGGCTTGACCGACTTTATAACGGGGCGCCATTTGTATTGCGCGGCGGGGAGAATAGAGCAGATTATCGGCTCAATGCCGTTTGCCTTTGCAATTTCGCACATCGACATTATGTTGCCTGCAATGTTTTCCTCCGAAATGTAGCCCGCGTTTCTGGCTACGTCGTTCGTGCCCGCGAGAATGAGCACCGTTTTGGGGTGAAGATCCACAACGTCGCGGCGGAAGCGCACCAGCATTTGCGAGGTAACCTGACCGCTGATTCCGCGTCCGGCAAAATTGTTTTTGGCGAAAAATTCGGGGCGCACTCTCGCCCAACCGTCGGTAATGCTGTCGCCCATGAAGACCGCGCGCGGGGGCTTTGCCGCCGTCTGGGCGTTTGCCTTGGCGTAGCGGCGGAAGTTGGCGTTGTCGGCATTGTAGGCAAAGGAGAGTTCGGGAATTGTCCACGAATAGACTTCGCGCTGTGGCTTGGTTTGGGACGCCGCCGTTTCGGGCGCAGCCGCGGTTGCAACAAACGGCACCGAAAGCGCCGCCGATATTAAGCAGATAAATTTTTTCATACGCAGAATTTCTATATTTCGAGCGCATTTGCTTTCAAGCTTTTTATTGACAAGGCGGCGATTTTTACGGTATTTTCCAGATTTAAAAGGGGATTTTACATCAGGAAAATTTTATGAAAAAAACACTATTAACACTTGCAGCAACAGCAGCTTCGGCGTTGGCTTTTGCCGTGGACACCCACTCGGTGGCTTGGGAAAAGTACGATGTCTTTAAAATCAACAAGGAAGAGCCTTCGGCAATGATGAAGGTTTTCGGCAACTCCGCCGACGCCTTCAAAACGGTTTCCGTAGCCGACATAGACAAAATCCACGAGGGCGACCGCTACGCGCTTCTCAATGGCACTTGGAAGTTCCTATTCGTCGCCTCCCCCGACAAAATTCCCGCGGATTTCTTCGGAAAGAAGTTCGACGACTCCAAATGGGATTCAATAAAAGTTCCCTGCTCTTGGCAGAATTTGGGGTATGATAACATTTTCTACGACAACATCACAATGCAGTTCATGTTCGACGAAAAGGGCAACATGCTGCCCGAATTCGTCAACGGCGCGTCGCGCTTCAAGCGCACCGACTACGCGAAAATCGTAACCAACCCCACCATTCCGCTCAAGCACAGGCAGGTAGGGCTTTACCGCAGAAACTTCGAAGTGCCTGCGGCATTCGACGGCAAAAACGTCTTCATCACATTCGACGGCGTCCGCACGGGCTTTTCGCTCTACGTCAACGGCAAATTCGTAGGCTACAGCGAAGACAGCTTTACGCCCGCACAGTTCGACATCACAAAGTTTATCGAGCGCGGCGCGGTCAATTCGCTGGCTGTGGAAGTTTACAAGTATTCCACGGGCTCGTACAACGAAATGCAGGATATGCCCCACGTAATGGGCATTATCCGCGACGTTTTCCTCTCCGCGCGCCCGAGCGTCTACGTGAAGGACTACCACGCCCCCGCAGTGCTTTCCGACAACCTCAGGAGCGCTGAAATCAATTTCGACGTCAAATTGCGCAATGTTTCCGACAAGCCCCAAAAGAACCTCAAGCTCGAGGCGTATTTGGTGGATGAAAACGGCAAAAAAGTTTTCGGCGGCTGGTTCAGCGACTACCTCTTCAGCGAAAAGATTGATTTCGTAGCGCCGAATTCTTCGGTCGACATCAAAAAGAGCGTCGACGTTTCGGGCTTCAAACTCTGGAGCCCCGACAAGCCCAATCTCTACACGCTCTGCTTCAGACTTTCGCAGGACGGCAAAGAGCTTGAAACCACGCGTTCGGATTTCGGCTTCAGACAGTACAAGATAGTCGACCGCCATATGGAGCTCAACGGCGCGAAGATGTTCATCAAGGGCGTCAACCGCCACGACTGGTCGCCCTCGACGGGCAAGGCGGTAAGCTTCGACGAATTGAAAAAGGACGCGGAGCTGATGAAGCGCGCCAACATAAACTTCGTCCGCACGTCGCACTATCCCAACGACGAGCGCTTCTATATGCTTTGCGATCGCTACGGCATTGCAATGCTCGACGAAAACAACCACGAGCAGCACGCATTCATCAGAAATCCCGCGCTCAACCTGCCCAACCACGTTCCGCCCGCAGTTGACAGAATGAAAAGCATGGTCTTCCGCGACAGAAACGTGCCGGCAATTCTCATTTTTTCAATGGGCAACGAATCGGCGCTCTGCTACACGCTCGGGCACAAGGCGACTGAAAAGGTCGTCCGCGAGCATTCCCCGCAGCACTACTTTATGTCGCACGGCGAAACGTACGACATCGTCAACGGCGCGCCCAACGGCGGCTCGGATTTCGTCACCCCCATGTACCGCGACATTACACAGATGGAGCGCTACCTTGAAATGGAGACGAAAAAGCCTTTCTTCTTCCCCGAATACGCCCACGCAATGGGCAATTCAATAGGCAACCTCGAAGGCATGTGGAAGATGATTCGCCGCCACGAGGGTCTCAACGGCGGCTTCATCTGGGACTGGGTAGACCAGTCCGTCTACCTGCCGCAGGAAAACGACAAGTCGAAGAAATACCTCTCCGACGGCAGAGACTGGAACACAATTCCCACCAAGGCAAATTTCTGCTGCAACGGCATTATATTTGCCGACAGAAGCGTTTCGGCAAAGTACTACGAAGTCCAGCGCGTCTACCAGCCCATTGTCATTGAACAGGCAGGCAAGTGCCCGCTTGAACTCGAGCTGCAAAACGACCTCATCGCCACGAACCTCGACGAGTACATTCCCGTTGTAAAAGTCTCGCGCGACGGCGAAGTTATCGCAGAGAAAAAACTCTCGCCCATCTCGCTTGCTCCGTCAAAGAAGACGCGCGTGAAAATAGACCTGCCAGAATTCGATTCGTCTAAAGTCGGCGAATACTTCTACACGCTCGAATTTGTAAATCCCGACGCAACGCTCTATTCCGATGCGAACAGCACTGTTGCAAAGGCGCAGTTCGCCCTCAAAAAGGTAGACGGCGCGGAATTTGCGGCTGCCGGCGCCGTTAAAATGACCAATGACGGCGGCAAAATAATTATGGAAGCCGCCAACGCAAAGGCGGTCTTCGACGCGGCAAACGGAAACCTCGCCGCATACGATGTCGACGGCAAGCCCGTGATTGTCTCCCCCGTTGAATTCGACATAGACAGCGCATTGATAGACAACCACAAATTCATATGGTACAAAATGCGCGCAAGCGGCATGGACAAGCTCAAATGCTCGGCGACGCGCGTTTCTACGGCGTCGGACAAGAATTTTGCAAGAGTCGTCTCCGAAAAAATCTACGACAACGGCAAAAAATGCGGCTTCAAGGTCTCCGTTGCGTATACAATGCTCGGCGACGGCTCCGTGGAAGTATCTGCTCAGGCTGTCAAATTCAACCGCACGCCCAGATACCTCGAACTGCCGCGCATAGGCTTGAGAATGGGCGTCAACAAGGCTCTCGACTCGGTGGAATACTTGGGCAAGGGCCCGTGGGCAAACTACATAGACCGCGCATATTCAAGCGATGTTGGCGTCTATAAATCCAAAGTCGCCCAGTGGTTCGAGCCGTTTACGCTCACTCAGGACAGCGGCAACAGGGAAAAGGTGCGCTGGCTTGCCCTCTCCGACGGAAAATCGGGCGTGCTTTTCACCGCCGAAAACCCGCTGGCAATGTCCGTATTGCCCAACACCCAAGCCGAATTGAAAAAGGCAAAACACCCGTACCTGCTACCCGAAAGCTCCGCTACAGACCTGCGCATAGCCGGCAAGGTCATAGGGTTGGGCAACGGCTCGTGCGGATTGCCGCCGCGCGACGAGTTCAGAATAGACTTCAAAGGCTCCATTGAGTGGAAGTTTGTAATCCGCCCGCTCGCCGACGTTTCCGCCGCGGCAAAATTGGGCAGGGAAAAGTTCCCGCAGAAGTTCGACTACTCGTTCCCGCATTTCGACAAAAATATAAAGGTAGACAACCTCAACGAAATCAAGGGCGCAATAGCCCCCTTGAAGCCCCGCAAGGAAAACGAAACGGGCAGCGACTACTAATTAGAATATCGAATCAATACCAAACGGTGAAAGAATTTTTTCTTTTGCCGTTTTTTTTACCCTGCGTTTATTCACTCTGATAAAAAAAGACGGAATGTCTTGTCGTCTGGCGGATTGCAAAAAATTTGTTTCGGCAAACAACCCGCCGAGTATTTTGGAATGGGCTGTTGAGAAAATTTGATTTGACATTCGTATTTGTAATACTACGAGGGGGAGTTTCAATTTAACAGAGAAAAAGTGTTATGAAAAAGACATTGTTTGCGCTCTCAACGCTATTGCTTTTTTCGGGCGCGGCGTTTGCCGCGGGGCTCGACTATATCGACCAAAGCAATATTTCAGAAATTAAGCAAAATCAGGAAATCGGTTCTTTGCATTTGAGAAATTCCCATATGCAAAATTCCAATTTCGATTCAAGCTCCATAACCGAAGGCTTTATTTGGTCTCCCAGGGATGCAACAACCCCGAAGGGCGTCAAAGGCATAATGGTTGAAAATACCTACAGCGATCCGTTAAGCCTTGATACGGCTTCCGTTGTGTCAAATTCTTCATTCAAAGGATTGA
>ERZ808267.481-NODE-481-length-11829-cov-2.630712_pt1 | contig 11829 bp, 9 predicted proteins | sample MGYA00521241_ERZ808267 | MGnify/ENA primary metagenome ERZ808267 (study PRJEB31516, sample SAMN03275592) | gut metagenome | biome: mammalia-associated habitat; material: feces | host: Papio cynocephalus | place: Kenya | collected 2012-07-19 ... | reverse complement strand
AATTGTAAAACCCTTACTATCAAAAGGATTGAAACATTTGTAAAAATATGTTACAATAATAGTAGGAACACCCTATTTGCCCTCATAGGTCTCTGATGAGTGTTATTCCCCACCCCACTCTAAAAACAAAAAGGTATCCGATTACTACCAGAAATCAGGTGCTATTATGGATACGCTTATTGAAAGAAAACAATTTATCATTCCGGTAAGGACTTGCGAATACCTGTTGACGATTTCGCTTTTTGCAACTTTAGTTCTTACCCACACCATATTTCAGCCTCCGATTTTGGCAAACGATTTACTTGCAAATAATTCAGTAACCGTACCGACTTTGAAAGAAGTTACAACTCAAATCAAAGAAAACTTAAACCCTGAAATAAAAAAAGAAAAATTCAATTCTCGAATAGCTACAAAATACAAATACGCAAACGTTTCAAATGTATCTGATGGAATTAAACATATCAGAATGACAAAATACTACCAAGGTAAACCTGTCAGAATAAATATCGTAGAAATTAACCGCGAAGTGGCAACTGATTTTGAAGTTAAACCGGCAATCGCATCTGCAACTTTGCCAAACAGAAGAACTGTGAGAACAATTGCCCAAAACACCAATTCTATCGCTGCGATTAACGGCGGATTTTTCAAACCTCAAACAGGTGTTCCGCTAGGCACTTTGATGATTAACAAAAAAATCTACACCGGACCGATTTATGATAGAGTTGCCCTTGGGATATTTGATAACGGCTATGATGTTGGTAGAGTTCAGCTAAACGCACACATTACAGGCAACGGTCAAGAAATAAAAATCGATAATATAAATCAGCCAAGAATGTTATCCTCATATATTTTAGCTTATACAAGGGATTGGGGGAAATATGCTCCTGCGTCACCTCAGTATGGTGTCCAACTTCAAATTGTTGGAAATAAAATTACGGCTGCTTCCGCTAATCCCCTTTCCATTCCAGAAAACGGTTACGTTCTTGTTGGTCCGAAAGCTAAATTAGGAAAACTTTTTGGCGCACAATATGTTGATGTACAAATCAACACTAATCCAAAATGGGAAAATGTTAAACACATCATCAGCGGAGGACCGTATCTTGTTAGAAACGGTGAAGTTTACATCGATATGACAGCTCAAAAGTTAGGCTCTATCGGAGGGCGCAACCCTCGAACCGCAATAGGTTACACAAAAGACAATGATTTAATCTTAATAACGGCTGACGGCAGAGAAGGAAGTTCAATAGGCTTGACACTAACAGAACTTGCCAATTTGCTAAAAAGCTTAGGTTGCACAAACGCTATCAACCTTGATGGCGGAGGTTCAACCGTAATGTACGTAAAAGGACAAATAGTAAATCGTCCACACCAATCTGGAGGTATCGCGTTATCTAATGCTTTGGTCATTTCTAAAAAATCTGCAAACTAAAATCTTAAACAGTTTCGCTATTTTAGGCGAAAGTTTGACACTTGTTGCGTAAATTGCATTATCTCAACAACTTCACCATTTTCTTCCTGAGACAACCTTCGCCTGTTGCAAGATACCATAGCTTTCTTTCAATGTGGTTAGGTTTAAGTCTTTTGATATTTGGCAATCAAAGGCGGAATTGTCATTGTTGTACATGTTAAGCAATTAGTGGTGTAAGTCGGATTTTTTAGCGGACAGCATGTATTTTGACTGCTAAAACCAATTGTAAATATTAGTACACAAGTTTGACATGCTCTTTCCTGATTTGAGATAATAGGAAAAAGACTATACTTGGGTAGAATTATGTACATAAAACAACTGGAAATAGATAATTTCAAATCATTTGCCAACAAATCAGAAATTCCCCTTCTGAAAGGCTTTACTACAGTTTCAGGACCTAACGGTTCCGGCAAAAGTAACATTATTGATAGTGTTATGTTCGCTTTGGGCTTGAGAACTGGTAGTGCTTTGCGTATTGAAAACCTTTCAGACTTTATCACAACTTTCAACAATAAAAACGAAGCGATGGTTAAGGTTGTATTTGGGGATGTTGATGGGGACAAAGAATTAACGGTTGCAAGACGTATCAAAAAGACTAACCAAGGATTTGCAAGTACATACTACCTAAATGACAAAATCGATACCTTGACAAATATCCGCTCAATTCTTGAGAAATACAACATTACGCCAAACAGCTACAACGTAATGATGCAAGGGGACGTGAACAGTATTGTAATGTGTTCTTCTAAAGTTCGCCGCGGAATTATTGACGAAATCGCAGGGGTAGCGGATTTTGACAGAAGAATAGACCAAGCAACAAATGAACTTAAAACCGTAGAACAAAGAGTTGAGGCTGCATCGCTGATTTTATCGGAAGTTGAAAAAACTTTGGAACAATTGAAATCAGAAAGAGAAGTTGCGCTAAAATACAAAAAATTACAAGAGGAAAAAGCAGGATTAGAGTCTCAAGTCAGCACGGTTAAATTCTTTGACTTGAAAAGAAATCTTGAACTTGCCCATGAAAATATTCTTCAATCAAATAAAAAATTAAAAGAAACTCAAGCCAATAAAAAAGACTTGGATGAAAAAATTAAACTTATCAATGAAAAGTATGAAGAACTTGATAAGAAACTGAAAGAGCAAGGGGAAGATGAGAGAAACAAACTAAAAGACTCTCAAAGCGACCTATCTGCAAGGATTCAGACTAAGAAAAACGCGATAGACTATTCTGATACCCAAATTCAAAAAGGGTTACAGTCTATCGAGAACGCTAAAAACGGTATCGCATCTTACAAAAAGAAAATTGAAGATGAGCACCTCAATATCAAACTTGCTCACGACAAAATCGGAATTATCGAAACTCAATTAAAAGAGAAAAAAGAAGAACTTGCAAAAAAACTTGCCGACATCTCTGGCTTGAGTTCAACTGCCGATAAATATATCCAAGAAAGAAATGATGTTTCGCGAAATCTTGATATGCTAAAAGACAAAGATAATGAACTATTAAAAGAATCTTTGCCAAAAGAAAACGATTTAAAAAATCTAAAAAAAGAAATTGAAGATGCTAAAGCGTTCATTGAGCAAGCCGAAAATGCAAAAGCAAATTTTGAAGACGACAAGTCATTAAAAGAACTTCAAGTTAGCGATTTGAAAAAAGAAATGGATGAATTGAAAGAAATTCAAACCAAAACAATGCAGCAACTTGATGATGCGAAAACAGCAATTGATGACTATGACCACGATGTTAGAGCTGCATATCGAAAATTTTCTGATATGGAGGCGCAACGCAGAGCAATGTCTTCATCTGGTTCAAGTATTCCGATTACAACAGTTATGAATGCCAACCTTGAAGGGGTTCACGCACCGTTAATGCAATTGGGTTCAGTTGATGAAGAATACTCTTTGGCTCTTGATATCGCGTTTGGTGGGAGATTGGCGCACATTGTTGTTGATGATACCCACGCGGCTTATGTTGCGATGGAATTGTTAAACTCATCTCGTGCAGGTCGTGCGACATTCATTCCGTTAAACAAAGTCAAAAAAGCTCCGACAAAATTACAACTACCAAAAAATCGCGGTGTTATTGATTTTGCCATTAACCTTGTTGACTTTGACGATATTTACCTTGATGCATTTTTCTATGCGGTTGGAGATACTTTGATTGTTGAAGATGCGGAGGCTGCTGAACAATTGATGGGCAAATACCGTATGGTTACACTGGATGGCAAATTGTATGAAAAATCTTCTGCAATCACCGGTGGTTATGTAAAAAAATCAATTTTCGGTTTTGGTCAAAATGATGATAAAGAACTTGAAAATGCTAAAGCAAAACTTGACGAACTTCAACGCAAATACGATGAGGCTGTAGCCAATAAAAAAATGTTAGAAGAAAAACTTGATAAAATAAGAGTTACATACTCCTCATCTTCTACAGAATATTCAAAAGCAAAAATCGAGCTTTCTAATATGACCGCTCAATTTGAGAACAGCCAAAACCTATTAGAAACAAAAAAAACTTTTGTCAGCGAAAATGAACCAAAAATCGAAAAATTAAACTCTGAACTTGACAAAATCGAGGCAAAAAGAGTTGATTTATCTGAAAAAATCCAACAAGCGCAAGATAAATTATCTGAACTTGACAGCTTGTTAAATGACAAAGACTTAAAGGATTTGAAAGAAAAAACTCAAGGTATTGAAGATGAAATCAGACATCTAAATAACAACTTGATGAACGTTAATAATGAAATTAACGGCTACAATAATACAATCAAATTCAATGAACAGCTTATCATTTCTAAAGAAGAAGATATCAAAAATACAACAAAAAATAACGAATCTTTAGAAAAAGATAAGGAAACCTACAAGGCTGAAATCATCCAATTAGAGGAACAATTAACCGCCCTATCTGATAAAATTGCGGTAATTGATGCAAAAATCGGAGAACTTGTGAAAGAAAAAGAAGAAATTCATAAGAGTTTGGTTGATTTACAAACAAACAGCGCGGTCAAATCTTCTGAAATTGATAGAATCAATGAACAGATTGAATCTTTCAAAACAAGGAGAAGAGAACTTGAACCTCAATTGAAAGAGGCATCCGAAATCCTTGAAAATTCAGGGGTTGAGATTGCAAAACTTGAACCTGTTCAGATTTCTATAGACGAACTTAATACAAAAATTCAACGTTTGGATAAACGTATGCAAGAACTTGGGGATGTAAATATGCGTGCTATCGTTTCTTATGAAGAAAAAGCGGCGCGTAAAGAAGAATTAGACACCCAAATAAAAACACTTTCTACAGAAAGACAATCTATTTTAGATAAAATGAATGGCTTTGAACAACAGAAAAAAGAAGCGTTTATGACAACATTTACAGCTATCAATGAAAACTTCAAAGACATTTATCACCAATTATCAGAAGGTGAAGGCCGATTGATTCTTGAAAATGAAAAAGACCCGCTATCTGCCGGCATGACAATTGAGGCTAAACCGAGAGATAAAACCACAAATAACAAACTCGGAGCATTATCAGGTGGTGAAAAAGCCCTGACAGCGCTAGCTTTGGTATTTTCAATTCAAAAATACTTACCTGCGCCATTCTATGCACTGGATGAGGTTGACGCAAGTTTAGATACAATGAATGTTGAACGTATTGCAGAGATGGTAAAAAAACAATCTTCTGATACTCAATTCCTTGTAGTAAGCCACAGAAGACCAATGATTGAGGCTGCAAACAGAACAATCGGTGTTACTCAAAAAGAAAAAGGTAAAACAAAAGTTACAGGTGTAAAACTGAGAGACGATGATGAACAATAATCTTATAAATGCAAAAGATATAGAATCTACAATTTACAGTAACAATTCCGAATTTGATGCAAATGATGGTATTGGTATTCTTGTAGATATGGCAAAACAAGGCAAAATCGACCCTTGGAATATTGATATTCTTGATGTTACTGAAAAATATCTTCAAAGAATGATAGAATTGAAATCTCTGAATTTGCGTGTCGCAAGCAGAACGTTGTTATTTGCATCAATTTTATGCAGATTGCAGTCAAATGTTTTGGCAGGATTATCTTTGGAAGAATTTCAAGACCAGCCTGAAAACGATGTAATTTACGATGATGATGGGTTTATCGTTGAGTATCCTGACGAAAATCAAGAATTTATACCGACAAGCAATGTTGTAAGTTTTGATGAGGCACTCCAACGCCGTACAAGTATTCGTTTGAACCGTAATCGTGTAGTTACATTGAAAGATTTGATTAAACAATTGGAGTTCTACGAAAAATTAGAAAAAAGAGCGTCAATGAAAAGTGCTCATGAAAGAGCTAAACGCCATGTCAGAAATTATTCAAGGTTAACTCCTGATGAAATCGTTTCAATGGCGCACGAAGAATATATCGAAGAATCCGTACTAAAATTGAAAGACAATTTGGAACAAATTTTTGAACATCAAGACAAAATTGAACTGAATGAATTGACTATCCTTGGGTTGGACAAAATCAGTGCATATTTGGCTTTGTTGTTTTTGAGCAGAGATACTGATTACGAACTTGAACAAGAAGAATTTTATTCAGATTTATATGTAGTAAAAGGTGGTAAAAAAGATGCAGCAGTTGAAGTCTAGGATAGAGGCTGTACTTTTTGTTACAGCAAAAGCGTTGTCGCTAGAAGAAATTGCGACTTATTTGGATAAAGAGCCTGAAGAAATTGAAGAGGCAATCCTTGAATTAATTTTGGACTATGCATCTCGAGACGGAGCATTGGAAATTGATGATGAAAACGGATATATTCTTCAAGTAAAAGAAGATTATAGCGACATTGTTGAAAAGATTTGTCCAATTGACTTGTCTCCTGCGGTTTTAAGAACATTGCTTGTTATAGCATTAAAAGAACCTATCCGCCAAACTGAATTGGTAAAACTTCGCTCTGCGGCGTATGAACATGTGGCAGAACTTGTTGAAAACGGCAGAAGTATTAACATAAAAACCACTCCGAAATTTGCAGAATACTTCAAATTAAAAGGCGACACAAGAGCTTTGGCTCAACAGTTAGAAAAAGATTTGGCAGAAAAAACAAATGCGTAAAATTTTATTAGCAATATTATTTATAGTGCTTGTTGTTGCATTGTTTTATAAATCACCATTTTCTGCAATGTATAATTACAACAAAGCTCGAGCACTTTATAACCAAAAACAGTATGAGCAATCCCTGCCATACTTTGAAAAATCATTATTTGCAGACCCTAAAGGAATTTTAGCAAGATTTTACTATGTTTTGGCATTGTCAAAATCTGAACCGACATACTCAACACAAAAGAAACTTTTTGAAATGGCAAATTCAAAAATTGAAGATGAGGCATCAAAATATGCAAAATCTCAAACAATGTATTTGCGCTACAAACTGCTTGACGGCATAGAAAACAACTACATTTTTAATGCAGCAATGGGCAGTGATATTTTAAGATGGGACATAAGGTCGTTTCCGCTAAGCGTTTATATTGATTCTCCTGACACCGTTCCGTCGTATTATCTTGAAAGCATAAAAAGAGCAATGAATTTGTGGACAAGCAGAACAAATTTTGTCAAATTCAAACAGGCACAAAACCCTGTTGAAGCAGACATTTTAATCAGATTTGAAGATATTCCTAATGACTTATGCCAAGGTGGAGTCTGCAAATATGCAATTGCGCACACTGAACCTCAAATTGACAAAAACAAAATCCTAAAACAAATGGATTTAACCTTCTATAAAACTAATCCACGCAAAGAAAATTTCACATCAAGAGAAGTTTTTAATACAGCACTCCATGAACTTGGGCACACATTAGGAATAATGGGACATAGCGACAATCCAAATGATTTGATGTACTCAATGAAAGAATCTGATTTTGATATCTTCACATTTATGCGTGCAGAAGAACATTCATTGACAGCAAGAGATTTGAAAACCCTTGTACTGCTATATAGAATAGAACCGACGATTTCTAATGTTAGAAATCTCCACAGTGAAAATTTTTATTATGCTCCGCTTATTTTAGGAAATGACGATATCAGACTACAAAAGAAATTAAATGAATATAAAAAATACACCCAAACATATCCTAATATGGCAGCTGGCTATATAAATCTAGCATCTGTTTATGTGGATTTAGGGGACTTTGATTCTGCACTGCGCGAAATCGACAAAGCAGAACCGCTTGCTAACACTAAAGATGAACAATTCTTAGTACACTATGATAGAGCAATAATTTATTATAATCAGCAAAAATACTCATCTGCACTTGAATCTGCTAAAATCGCCCAATCAATCAAGAACGAAAATAATGTACAAGAATTGATTAGCGATATTGAAAAAATCAAGTAAGCAGAATTATTCTGACCAAAAGCTAAGCATTAATTTTCTTGGTAAACTTTTGCAAATTCAGGATTAACCGCAAGCCACTTAAAGGTTTGAGATTCAACTTCCGGAATGTCGATTACGAAAGTCCCACCATAACGACCTCTTGAAAATACAAGGTAGCCATCTTTTGCCAAATTGTGGAAAGCTTTTCTGATTGTATTCGGACTCAAATCTAATTTTGCTGAAAGTTCCATAATCGATGGCAATTTGTCACCGATTTCATAATCTTGAGCAATCATTCTTTTTAAATAATTTTGAGTTTTTTCATAATGATAAAATGCGGCATCTTGAGCCGGTGCAAAAATTGAAGTTTCAGGCTTTTCAAATGAACTTGAAATATCTCCGGGGATTTTTACAACTGTTGTTCCGTATCTCCCACGACGAGCTAACAAAAATCCACGGTCAACCAAGATTTTTAATCCGTCATGAACAGTTTTCAAACTTGTCTTTAAAGCTTTTGCTAAAGCCATGTGAGATGGGATTCTATCGCCAATATGCAAATTATTTTTTATATAATTTTCCAAATCTTTTACAACCAAATCAACGAGCGTCTCTGTTGTCTGTTGACCGTTTGATTGAATTTCAAAATCTAAATTCATCAAAATCCAACCGCTTTCGCGTGAAGTTTTAAATTTATGACAAATAATATTTTGAGCAGCCAAAGATTCTAAAGCTTGTCTTGTCGTATTAGCAGAATAGCCGATAATAGTCGCAATAGTACGCGAAGAAGACAAATGTGAACCGACTTTAAATCCGCCTGTTTTTAAGTATCTCTTTACTGCCTCAATTGCCAAATCACGCTTTGATGTGTGTTTTCTAAGCATTGAAACCTGTTTGGTATAATCTCTAACCAACGTTCCAATACATTGTTTTGATTCAACATAGCCTAAATCTTCAATATACCTTAGCGCATTTTGAATTGTACCGACACTTACACCTAGGCGGTATGCAAAATCAGCCTTTGAAGGAATTATGTCATTTACTTGAATTTTCCCTGATTGCAAATCTGATTTTATCCAATTGGCAATCCACTTGCCAATCGCAACAGATTTTGATTCGTCAATATCTTTCAAATTAGGAAGTTCCATTGAGATATCCGAAATTTCAATCTTTCTTAGTTCAGATTTTTGAGGGAACATAAAACCTTCTTTATTTGTCATGATTTCTACCTGCCTTCGTTTTAATAATATACTATGTGTAAAAAAACATCAAGATATTTTTTGCCATATTTTGAAGGAATGTTAAGAATAATTTGACGAACAGGTAAGCTGAACTTAAATAAAGCACCCAGTAATATTTATACAAATTTGACGAAAGGCTTTATTAAAGCCATACTATAGATATGGTCAAACAAAAATTCATAGCATTAGTTGATTGCGATTCATTTTTTGTTTCCTGCGAACAAAAAAGAAATCCAAAGTTAAAAGGCAAATCGGTTTGTGTATTGTCAAACAATGAGGGCTGTGTAATTTCACGTTCAAAAGAGGCAAAAAAGATGGGAGTTAGGATGGGAGAGCCATATTTTATGGCAAAAAAAGAACATCCAAAAGCAATTTATATAATTGCAGACCATGATTATTACGCTTTTGTTTCAAACCAAGTAATGTCGACTCTGAAAGACTTTAGTCCCTATGTGCAAATTTATTCTGTTGATGAGGCTTTTGTTGATTTCACAGGACTTACCAAACTTTATAAAAGAAATTACAAAAAACTCGCAAGCTTTTTACGGCAAAAAATTCTTGATGAAGTCGACATCCCTGTATCAATCGGCGTAAGTTCTACAAAAACATTATCAAAACTTGCATCTGACAAAGCCAAAAACATTGAAGGCGGAGTTTATCTAATCGGCAAATGCAAAATAAAAAAAGTATTGAAAACGACTGATATTGAAGAAATTTGGGGAATAGGCAGACGACTTACAAAAAATTTAAAACGATTTGGAATACTAACGGCAGAAGAACTTGTCTCAAAAACTGACAGTTGGTTGGATTCAAAAATCGGAATCCACGGCATAGAAATGCGCCATGAACTGCTAGGGGAAATGGTTTCACCTGTAACTAATGAAATAAAAGTACCCAAATCTATTCAAAATACAAGAGCTTTTGGAGTTTTCACTTCTGATTTTAACTTTATCAAAAATGAACTGAACAGACATATCCATACATCTTGTAGGAAACTTAGGGCTTACAACACAAAATGTCTGCAAATTGGCGTAATGCTGAGAACTAAAGATTTTCGAGTTTTTTATACAAAAAAAGATTTGTTAAGTCCTGTAGATTTTGAACTCGAGATTTCTAAAATTGCAATAAAATTGTTAGAAGAAATTTACGACCCTAATATTTTATACAGAAGCACCGGAGTATTTTTGGAACGAATAGGCGAACAAGGTGCAGAACAACTTTGCCTCTATACCGACGAAATTCAAAATCAAAAGAAAGAAAAACTTGCAAAATGTTTTGATAATTTAGAAAAAAGATTTGGTAAAAACATTGTAAAAACAGGATTTTCGCCTAAAAATTTAAACGAAATAAAAAAATCCGAAGAGAAATAAAGTTTACAATTGATAATATACTAGCAAAAATTTCTATATTTCCTTTTATAATACATATTAGAAATAAAGGAGTTTTTATGTCTGTAAACATGAATTGTCATCCAGACAAATTTAGAGAAATCAAAAATAACGCGTTAGCTGCAAGAATTTCGTTGGATTGTCCGTCAAGACCTGACCTTATACATACAGACAAGCTTGCAGACCACATTACAGATTGCTTGGTTAATCCGACAAGAGGAATGATTGCATCTCGAGATTACTTAAATACCGAAAACATCAACTATCCGCGTTATTATGGGCGCAATCTGCATTTAATGAAAAAATTTGATGTAATTAAATATCTTATGACTAAATTAGACGAACGAATCAATGAATTTTATCCGAAAACTAAAAAATACAGAGATTTCGTTATAAACACCAACAGAATTAAATTTGATTACACTGAACCTGTAAAACATGATTTCAGACGTACTATTTTTAGAATTTTTGGAAGATAGGAAGAATATAAATGGAAATTTCAAAAATAACTTCATTTACGGCATCGGAAAATCCAACTTTACCAAATAACAAAAAGGTAAAAAGGGATTTTTTAACACAATTTCATGAAAAAACAAAAAATTCGGCAGATATGACCGATACTATTGTCGTTCCGCGCACCATTTTTAAAGGCTATTTAGGGATTATGGCAGGAACAACCTTACTATCTCTTGGCAGTTTTTTGAAAAAGCCTGCATTTTTTTCTAAGTTTTTGAGCGTTTCAGGCTTGTTGACTTCACTTTATGGAACATACGCTTTTGTCAGACCTTTCATCATAAAAGATGCAAAAGGGGTTGAAAAAGGTAACTAAATGTTAAGCAAAATTTTGATATTTTAGCAATTTTAAATAATCACGCACATTAATATCACCACAAAAGTATAAAATTTAGAAAGTAGGTATAAGTATGTGTTTTGTTTACACTGTTCAAAATATGAACCCAAGATTAGGCGCAAGAAAAGGCGATAGACAAGCTATCAGCGTATATGACAGAGAGCTCGGCAACAGAAGAGATATCATCACGACTCCAGATGCGGCAGAAGAGTTCATTTCTGACAGAAACAAAACATTGAAAAGAGCAAACAACACTTGCTGGGGACTTTTGGCAGGTGGCATTGCTCTAGGTGCTGCCGTTGGAGCAGCTATTATGGCGAAAAAAGCATCAAAATTGGGTAAATTAATTGATGAAAAATTAAACCCAAGATACGCAGAAAAATATCAAGAAGAGCTACAAAAACATATAAATGAAGGTTTTAGCAAAGACACATTTAGCGAATTTATGGTAAAACTAGATGTATTAAGTGAAGATGCTTTCAAAAATTTAAGTTTCAAGTTAAATGATTTGTTCTCAAAAGATAAAAATGAATTTCTAAA
>ERZ808267.480-NODE-480-length-11852-cov-3.087480_pt1 | contig 11852 bp, 12 predicted proteins | sample MGYA00521241_ERZ808267 | MGnify/ENA primary metagenome ERZ808267 (study PRJEB31516, sample SAMN03275592) | gut metagenome | biome: mammalia-associated habitat; material: feces | host: Papio cynocephalus | place: Kenya | collected 2012-07-19 ... | reverse complement strand
ATTTCTATAATTATATTTATTGCTACTTCTTTTTGCCGTGCACCTTCTTTGCGTAGGAGTACGACTAGATAACAAAGATATTCATTATTATTGAACAAAAGCATTATCTTTACATCAAAAGTGAATGAATATGACAAAGGAAGAGAAATATCTTGCGCTTCTGCCTCGGATTCAGGCTCTTCTCGTCGGAGAGACTGACGAGATCGCGAGAATGTCGAATATGGCAGCGGCACTTCATAGTGAGTTCGGCTTCTGGTGGACCGGGTTTTATCGTGTGGCATCATCGGAGGAATTGGTACTCGGCCCGTTCCAAGGGCCGGTGGCCTGCATGCGCATCACCAAGGGCAGGGGAGTGTGCGGCACATCATGGAACGAAGAACGAACAGTCATCGTCCCTGACGTCGAATTATTTCCGGGCCACATCGCCTGCTCAAGCGAAAGCCGAAGCGAGATCGTTGTGCCATGCCGGAAACGTGGCCGGATAGCGGCTGTTCTGGACATCGACAGCAGAGAACTGAACACATTCGATGAGATTGATAGGAAGTATCTTGAAGAGGTGGCTTCCATGCTATATGGGAATGAAAGGGATATCTGGTTCGCTGCTGGCTGTTTCTGGGGAGCGCAGAAGTTCTTCAAACTTGTGAACGGAGTCGTTTTCACTGAAGTCGGCTTCGCGAACGGATGGGAAATCAATCCGACTTACAAACAGGTCTATACCGATGAGACCGGCCATGCAGAATGCGTCCATGTTCGCTATGATCCTGAGAAAGTGTCTCTGAATGAGCTCGTGAGGCTGTTCCTAAAGATGATAGACCCATTCAGCCAGAACAAACAAGGCGAAGACGAAGGCACGAGGTACCGCACAGGCGTCTACTACGAAAACGCTGATGACCGGAAAGTCATAGAAAAGGGGCTTGCTTCTTTCGAGAACCAGTCCGGCAAGAAATCAGTTGTCGAGGTTCAGCCCCTCCGTTGTTTCTACAAAGCCGAAGAGTATCACCAGAACTACCTCGACAAGAATCCCGGTGGCTACTGCCACTTGTCTCCCGCCATCTTCGATCTCGCCCGGAAGACTCCTGTTCAGTAACGGAAGCCGTACCCCACCGCCCTCTTTCCTGTACGAACGGAATAATGGAGGCAAAAAATGTCCCCGGCAGAATCCTCACCACCGACTACCTACTTTTCAGCGAGCCGGCGGCGCTTGACGCCTTGGCTGGACTCAATAATCTGGAAGTTAGGATGTTTCGCACATCCGGGGTGGGCTTCCACACAAAAGGCTACCTTTTCCACAACGGCAACGACATAAGAATCATAGTCGGCAGCTCAAACCTTACGCAAAACGCTATCACAAGGAACTTCGAGTGGAACACGAGGGTGGTCTCCACCTCCGACGGCCAATATGCCAAGGACATCGAGGCGGAGTTCAACTGTGTGTGGGAAAGTTCGGTGGACTACAATTCATGCAGAGATGAATATGCAAGGCAGTATCAGGAAGCGAAGTCTCAAAAGGCCGCGCTGACCAAGATTGTCACCTCGCTGGACCTGTCATATTCAAAAGTCATCTCACCGAACACGATGCAGAAAGGCTTCATGACGGAGATCGAACGGCTGATAGGGGCGGGTGAGAGCAGGGCGCTTCTGGTCTCTGCGACCGGTACGGGCAAGACCTACGCATCCGCGTTCGCGGTGAGAGGCGTGTTCGCCAATGAGTTGATTCACAAAAAGAAGGTGCTGTTCCTTTCGCATCGCGAAATGATCAACTCTCAAGCGGAGAAAAGTTTCAGAAGGGTGCTTGGGGATTCTTTCGCGACCGCCCAGCTTTCTGGTAACTGCCAGGATCTCTCAAAAATCAAATCAGCGAACATCCTTTTCGCCACAATGAATATGATGGCGAAAGACGGTTTCCGGAATCAGAATTTCAAGCCTGACGATTTTTCCATCATCATCCTCGATGAATGCCACCGTTCCGGGGCTGAAAGCTACCAAAAGATCATTGAATATTTCAAGCCGGACTTCCTGCTCGGAATGTCTGCTTCTCCGGACAGAACCGATGGATTCGATGTCTATGAGCTTTTCGACCATAACATCGCATGTGACATCAGGCTTCAGACCGCGCTGGAAAATGACCTGCTTTGCCCTTTCCACTATTTTGGGATCCAGGATCTTAAAGTCAACGGAGCCCAGGTTGATGTGGACGATTTCAAAGATCTGACTTCTACCGAACGGGTAAAAAACATCATAGATGTCGCTGAATATTACGGATATAGCGGAGAACGGGTCAAGGGCCTGGTTTTCTGCAGCACAGTAGAAGAGGCTCAAAGGCTATCGGAAATATTCAATGGCATAGAAAAGAGAGGGGCCGGAAGGAATTATCGGACTCTTGCGCTGTCGGGAAAGGACAATGCAGCTGCGCGTCAGTTAGCTGTGGAGAGGCTTGCGGCTGATTCCAGTGGAACGGATGAAATTTTGGATTACATATTCACAGTTGACATCTTCAACGAAGGCGTTGATATTCCAGAAATCAACCAGATCATTATGCTCCGGCCAACGCAGTCCGCTATCATATTCGTGCAGCAACTTGGACGAGGCTTGAGAAAGGCAGCGGCTAAAGAATATGTCATCGTGCTTGATTTCATAGCCAATTACAACAAGAATTACCTTATTCCGATCGCGTTGTCGGGCGACAGGACCGGCAACAAAGACAACATACGGCGTTATCTTATCGAAGGGAACAATGTCATCAACGGTGCTTCGACCATCTATTTCGATGCCGTCACCAGAAAGCGTATATTCCAATCAATTGACAGAGCACGCATCAACACTCGACAGAACATAATCGAGGGGTACCTGACTCTGAAGCGGAAATTGGGCATGCGGCCAAGGCTTACTGATTTCGACAAATATGACGAGATGGATCCTTTGCGGATATTGTCGTACATGGACAACGTTCCGGACTACAAGCAACGACAGATTTGCTCGTATCACGGCTTTAAGGTTGCTTTGGACGGACTTGAGGAGACTCTCACGGAAGGTCAGAATCATATTCTTGAGTTCATCTCACAAAAGTTTGCGTCCGGGAAAAGGCTGAATGAGATTCTGATGCTGGAAGTGCTGATGCATGCCTCCAAGATGGACAATGATATTGACCTTTGGAACGAAGCCATGATTGGCAATGACTTGCGTTGTGGAGCGAATGCGGTTGAGAATATGCTCAGTCTGATGATCGGTGAGTATTATGATTGTGGTTCAGCGGGGAAACGGTTCAAGGACTGCATCCTGTTGGAAGAGGTTGACGGGAGGTGGCATGTCTCGAAATCTTTTTCGAGTGCATTGAGTAACAGTGATTTCAAGTCAGAATTGGAAGATCTCATCAAATTTGCCCGTGGCAGGTACGAGAGATACTACAAATCCACGGACCTGTTTAGAATCGGGCAGAAATACACTTATGAAGATGTCTTCAGGCTTCTTGATTGGCGGAAAAACGAGGTTTCACTGAATGTTGGTGGTTATAAGTTTGACGAGCGCACCAAAACCTATCCGGTGTTCGTGAATTACGACAAGAGCGAGGAAATCAGCGACACAACGAAATACGAGGATCACTTTCTGGACCAGTCAACGCTTGTGGCAATCTCGAAAAGCAAGAGGACGTTGACGTCCAAAGACGTCCAGACAGCAGTAAACAGTGATTCTCTTGGCGTGAATATGTTTCTGTTCGTCCGGAAAAACAAAGATGACAAGGAATCCAAGGAATTTTACTACCTTGGCAGGATAAGACACAACGCTGACGGGATCCTTAAGGAATTTGTGATGCCGAACACAGACGCGACCGCTGTGGAGATTGAGTACAAACTCGACACGCCGGTTGACAAGAATCTGTTCGACTACATCACGTCAGCAAATGTTTAACTCTTAAAGATGTTGAAAATGAAGACGATTAATGTTGTCGCTGCGGTGATGTTCAAAGACAGGAAAGTGTTCGCCACGCAGCGTGGCTACGGAGCATTCAAGGATGGTTGGGAATTTCCCGGTGGCAAGGTCGAGGCAGGGGAGAGTCCCGAGGAGGCGCTCCGCAGGGAGATCCGCGAGGAACTGGAGACAGAGATCAATGTAGGGGAACTGATTGACACCATTGAATATGACTACCCAGACTTCCACCTTTCGATGAAGTGCTACGCCTGCGAGATCCTCTCCGGCAATCTTCATCTTGTCGAGCACGAGGCTGCCCGCTGGCTCTCCGCTGATCAACTCAAATCCGTCGAATGGCTTCCGGCCGACATCACCTTGATTCCGAAGATCGCACGATTGCTGTAAATATTAATCAGAACCTTGATACTCACGCTGTCTGATTATTGTCGCTGCATTTCTCTTTCTCGATTTCATTACGCAGATCCGCAAGAACCTTTCCATTGAAACTGAAATATTTCGGGCCTTGATAAGCACCTGAAGTGTTTTGCTTTTCAACAGGAAGGAACGTTCCTGTGAAGGCTGACAAACTATAAAGCCTGCCGTCATATTCAACTTTGTCGTCAGTCGCGACCTTTAAAGGAATATTCAATTCATCGAATATGACCGTGTCTCCTATGTTGATGCCAACCATATGGAATTTGAATGCAGGTCTTGCAGTCCGCTTCTTTTTCTCCGCCTCTTCGATTTTGATGGCATTGTCCTGTTCTTTGTTTTGTGAAATGACAGGCTTGCCATCAACATAGATCGCCAATTCCGCATCGTCCAGAAGATCGGCCATATCACGCATTATGTCAAGAGCCACCGTTGGTGCGATGTTGAAAAACTCCCTGTTCTGACGGATCCTCAAGTCTGTCAACCTATCTATCTGTTTGTGAATCTGCTTCTCAACCTTGCTGTACTTGCTTGTGTAAAGTGTGGCGTAAACTTCAAACGGCAGCGGAACTGCTGTGTTGTCAAGTTCTTTCGAGCGGACATCAACAGGACGCGAACTCTTTCCTATCTTGACCCAATCCTCACGAAATGATGGATTCGTCAATATGTAGACATAACCTTTTTCGGATTCCATAATACACACTTGGCATTTTAGTTTTGTTCGATTGCGAATTTAATGATAATCTGACAAATATCCTATCGACGCATTAAATATGTACAAGCCTTCGCGGTTCATCGAGTGGTTTGCTTATGGTTAAGATACCATTCTGAATACAATATTCAAAGCGTTGCCTTTTCCGATATTATCACACATATAGCCGCAATATGCATAGCATTCGTCAAGGTTGACGCTCAGAGAATATGCAAGCCTACTCACATGGAACTGTAATTTGGTTGTTATCAGGCAAAAGCCGCTCCAGGTGTGCCAAATACATTACACCTAAAAAGTAAGCCACGTCATCACAATGATGGCTTCGCAGTCAGATCATTACTATAATGCGGTTGTTCGGCGGATAATGACTTAATTAATAGTCAACTCGCAGATAATCACCTTGCTTTAAGAGACAGCTTGGTGGTGTTTTGCATAATAGAAAAAAACGTGGAAAAAATCGGGAAAATATTTCCGTCTTTGTTTGGAAATTTATGGGGGGGGGTGCTATTTTTGTACCAAAAATCATTAATAGTATGAAAAAAATTATTTTCGCGTTGATTTCAGCCACAATCATGCTTGTATGCGGTTGCGGCAAGGATGACTCCGGTAACGAACCTGTAATCTGCCCGACGGACACCATAACTTGGTCGTCACTTGTCAAGGCATATCCTTTCCTTGATGGTTTCCCTGTGTTTGATGGTGAGGTGGAGAACTGGCAGTACAAGGAGCTCGGCAGTGACATGAAGACGGTGACATTCTTCGACTACAAATGCGAAGAGTCAGTGGCGAAAACCTACTACGCCAAGTTCGTTCCTGCAGGGTTCACCAAGAGCGATGGTTCGGAAATCTATCGAAAGACAGTCGGTGAAACCATTTATGTCTTCACCGGCAGTTACAGTGGCGGCAATTTCGCGCTTAGTTTTTCTGTCGACTCCAAGTAAGCGATGAAATTCCGGAATATTATAGCCTGCGTTTCAGTGGCAATGATGCTGCTCGCAGGCTTCTCGGCAAAAGCCCAGACTGCCGTAGGGAAAAAAGCCCGGCAAGAGAAGGACGATGATGTTAAAGTCAGGATCTGGCTCAACAAGGGCGAACGGAAAGTTCTCGACGGCTATCTCCGCTCGGCGCTTGTCAATCGCCCGGACAATATCGAGTTCAGCCTGACTCCTGATGGACAGAGAACAAGATATATCAACGAGGACGTGGATTCTCTTCTCCTTGAAGGAACTGACAAGTATGTGAAGCGCCTTGTCAAAGTATTGGGTGCTTTCGGAGGAAAGGCACAGATCCAATGGGTGCGTGAGGAGTATCGAGGCAAAGGTATTGACCTGTACTCTCTTTTCACTGTCGAGTCCGAAAGGACCGGACGGAACATCACTGTCGTGAGTCCAGTGCTCGGATGGTACTTGAGCATAGCGGGAGATATGGCGATCATGGTCGGCACCGACACTCGCAACAGCATCTTCGACAGAGCTGAGCCTCCGATGTACATATCGATGCTGAACACGTATTTCGGAAAGATCTATGATTATCTGGAATTTGCCGCTAAGATAAAGGCAGGGGAGTACAAGACATTTATGGATGTCATCCATGCCTGGGAAGCGGCTTATGGCGGAACGGTCCGCCGTACGGATGGCAAGCTGAAACCGGAACAGATCGGCGTTCAGAATGGAATCACCGCATCCGACGCGGAAAAAAATGTCGGTTGGAAGCGCACAAAATCAGAGATAGTATTCCCGAAATACGCAAGGACACTGCAGGTTGGAGCGTCCCTGGCGATGTCTGACGGGGCAAAGGTCATGAAGCATGCCACCGACGATGCGGCAAGGTCGTCGTTCAAGATGGTCGTGCCTCCTGTGATGATATATTCAGACATCTGCTTCCTTGATTTCGGACGTTTCGGAGGTATCGGCTGGACCATCGGAGGAGAATATTCCCGCTACAGCTACAACTGGATATGGTGACAAACAGCAAGATACTTTCTGCAACAGGGTTGATCTCGCTGCCGGCCTCAGCTATCACCTCACTCTCTGCAACCGTCTCGAACTCTATGCCCGCGGTATGGTGGACGCAGGACTGATAGGTGAGCACACCACCGACCATGAAAGCGGTGAGGAAGCCAGTTCGACATTCAACAAGATGGACACCAAGATGTCTTTCATCGCCACGGCAGGTCTTAGATGGTATTTCTGCAAGAAAGCAGGCATCTGGGTAGAGGGTGGCCATGATACTGGCTATGTCTCAGCTGGATTGTCCTTCATGTTCTGACAAAAATCCTTCTTGTAACAAAGATTTTCAGCGCTGCTCTGGCTAGATGGGCGGCGCTGATTTATTTCTATTTTTTGCAATGAAAATCAGGCATGAATGGCTTAGAGCAGCAGGATGTAGATCAGCACCGCTGGTGGTATAGGCCCTGAGATATTCATCAGCGGCAGCGAGTAATTTCCATCTCCTTTGCGAATATATTGGCCATCAGAATTATACAAGGCCGCGGAATATCTGCTGTCGCCTTGGCGGATGTATTTTCCGTCCCAGTTGAAAAGTGCCTTTGAATATTTACTGCGTCCGCCACGCAGCTCCAACCCGTTCCAATTATATAGAATCTCCCCGTAGCGGCTGTCTCCTCTGCGGATATATTCACCATCGAAATTAATCAGGACCGATGAATATTTGCTGTCCCCTGCCCGCAGGCAACTTCCGTCCCAATTGTACAATGGCATCGAATAAACGTCTTTCCCACGCCTGACATAAGACTGCGCCTCCATCGCGGCACAAGCAAGAGCCATCATGAATATAATAGCGGCTATTCTTTTCATGTCCAATTGATTATCCTTGGTGTTTGATTATTGATTCCAGTAAAGTCAAAGCAAGCGATGCAACAGCATGCGCACATGTGCCTATTCCCGTATCCGGGAGTCGATGATTATCGTGACAGGTCCGTCGTTTACAAGAGAGACCTGCATGTCAGCACCAAAAACGCCCCTGCCGACAGGTCTGCCGATCGCATCAGAGACCTCCTCGCAGTATTTTTCGTACAAAGGAATCGCCAGGTCGTGACCAGCGGCACGTATGTACGAAGGACGGTTTCCTTTCTTCGTGGAGGCCGTCAATGTGAATTGCGACACCGCCAGAATTTCGCCTCCGATGTCTGTGACACTTCTGTTCATCACTCCGTTCTCATCATTGAATATCCTCATGCCGGCAGTCTTCCCAACAAGCCACCGCATGTCCTCTTCAGTGTCCCCACTCTCGACTCCGACAAGCACCAGAAGCCCCTTGCCGATCTTTGACACGGTCTGGCCTGCAATCTCTACGCTAGCCCGCAGCACTCTCTGAATCACTAATCTCATTATTTCACAGCTTCTTACTTTTAATTCTGTTTAGTTGGACGTACGTCTTCTCTGACATACGTCCTTCATAAAGTTACGAAAAATTCTTTGAAGAGAGCAAGCATATTCAATAATAAAGCTACATTTCCTCTAAAAGTAGCAAGACCACCCACTATCTTTGTTCGTGCGTTGGGTGAGTCGCCTGCGTCAGGACACACTGCACGGTCCGCTGTGTTCGGGCGGTGGGTCAGACAGATATGAAAATTTCCTCTTCGAGCTTGGTATCTCAAACGGGCGTCCTAAGCCGCACAGAGCATCAGCCAGTTTGCAAATCGGGGTCAAGCCGCCACAAATGTAATGACCTTACAGAGTGCGGTATATGCTGTCTCCGCCGTTAGGTGGCGTTGGCATCTCCCTTGAAGTCGCGGTAGGCGACCCCGTCGTGCAGTATGAACCAGATCGCGGACAGCATCTTCCTGGCGATGGCGACCTGGACCTTCATCCTGCTCTTTCTCTTTACCACCGTCTGGTGGTAGCAGAAGCGCGAGTAAAAGCTTCCCCTTGTCTTGGACGCGCCCCATGCGCACTCGATCAGCGTCTTCCTCAGGTACTTGTTCCCGTGTGTGATACCCCGCGCCTTGATCCTGCCGGCGCTCTCGTCGTTGCGTGGCCTCAGTCCTGCCCATGAGACGAGGTGGGCGGCATCTTCAAACGATGACATATCTGTGCCCAATTCAGCGATAATCGCTGTCGCTGACCTCGCCCTCACCCTGGTATGGTCTGAAGGTTCTCGTACTGCTCGGGGAACCACTCCGCGCAGAGTTCGTCCATCCTCCTCTGGCACTCGTCGCGGTGCCTCCTCGCAAGCTCGATCTCCTCGCGGAGCTGCCTGATGACATCCACATCAACCGCTGTGATGACGCCCGTCAGGGCGGAGCGTATTACGTCAGCGCCGTGCTTGTTTACGATCCTGCCGTGTATGCGCTTCAGGAGCGCGTCCGGGGATGTCTCACCTCCGGCTATCTCCCCGACCACGTCACCGTAGCTCTTGCTGTCCGTGGAGGACACATAGTTGCTCAGGCGGATGTTGCACCGCTGGAGTGCGGTGTCTAGCGTTGTCAGCCTGTACACGATGTCGTCGTTGAGGTCGAAGATGCGCCTGTCATACTGGCGCAGACGCCGGATGCGGTCCTCAGGGACATAGCTCCCGCGGACCAGACCCTTGAGGATGCAGGTCGCTATCCACTCCGCGTCCTTCACGTCGCTCTTCTTGCCCGGAAGCTGGCGGATGAAGTACGGGTTCACCAGCTTCTGCTCCACATATGGGTCTATCACCCTCCACACCGGCATCCAGTACACACTCGTGCTCTCCATCCCCACCTCCGTCACGCCGTGCTCCATAATGACACCCACCATGCGCTCCAGCTCCGGGGTAAGGACACCGAACTTTTCCTGAAAACCACTCCCCTCTCATTGAGAATACAAACGAACACACTATCTTTGTGAACGTCAAGACCACACACTTGTCTCATTGACTTTAAAAATTATTGGGACCTAGAGCCCCGTTAAACTTATGATCACGCACCGAGCGCTGGGAGGCGACTGCGTTTGTTAACAAAGATAGTGGGTGGTCTTGTTTTTTTATTCAACGGGCGTAAAAATCGCAGATTTTTATGTAAGTTTGTACCACATCACGAGTTTCCTTTCCGGACTCTCGAGTTCGTAAGCATTCATATTCGTTTGTATTTTTTCTCTTTTACAAAGATATGAATGCTTTTTTCTCCTCTCTAAAACGGGGAATTAACTTTGCGAAAATTCGGGGATTCAAAGTTACTGATTACACATTTATAGGGACTTATATCATCCCTTTATTTACGGCAGCTGTCGGCTAGATTGTCGGTTCGCGCAAACGTAGGAACGACTTCCTGAAAGACCTTCAATCGTCCATTGATTTGTTGTCTTCGGAGAATAGGAAACTGCTTGCGGACATTACAGCGGTGAACTCGGAGATTGTGGCGGTCAGAAAGGAGAACGAGGAGTTGAAGGCATCCGTCGATAGGCTCTGCACAGAGAACTCACAACTGAAAGACGAGGTAAGGCAACTGAGGGAACAGATTAAGCGGCAGAAATGAATAAAGGCAGGTCATCGTTGTAGTTGATGCCTGCCTTTTTCAGACGCTTGCGGTCATAGACTTTTTTTGACTTGTGAGTGATAGACCTCATCAAGATCTGTTTCCCGTACTTCTCAATTTCCTCTGTTCTTGAAGCCCTGCGGTTGGCCAGAAGAAAATCCTTTTCCGTAATCCGCAGTTTCTTGTTCTTCATAATTGAATCTGTTCTCGATTGCAAAGTTAATACAAATCATTAAACCTCAGCGCAATGAAAATCAAAATCATACTCTTGTCCGCATTGGCCGTGACTTCCTGCTGCCCGAAACTTTATCCTCACAAGACGGAAAACACAGAACATATGGTAGTAGTCACCGAAACCATCAGAGACACCGTCATTCAAGTTCATCCGGACTCTTCCATCGTTCAAGCCTTGATTATGTGTGATTCCACTGGTCGAGCACGATTGGAGGAGATTCGCACGCTCAAAGAATCCGCAAGAGTCCAGCAGACATTGGCTCTGAAAGACAACAAGCTCACAGCGAAGGCGGTAGTAGATTCGATTGGGATCTATCTGACCTACAAAGAGCGGTATCGGGAAGAGCAGAAAGCCAAAGTTGTCGAGACCATTATCGAGAAAGAAGTCAATGTTCTCAAATGGTGGCAGAAGGCATTGATGTGGATGGTGCATTGGTATTATCAATAATGTATCAATGATTCTATTCAGATTGTTCTGCAATAAGATTTGAGGGAAGTAAGAAAACACAATTACACTCCTTCTGACATTTGTTTGTTCCAGTTCGTTTGTATCCACTAGAAAGAGCGCCATTTGCCACTTTTTTTACCGGCTTCAGGAGTATCTGCGTGTATATTTTTTAAAAAACTATTTTGCGAACTCTTGCTTATTAGTTAAAAAAAGTTTGTATCTTTGCAATGGATGGTTCGTCTATCCAATGGACTGGGGTGTCCCCGGTTGAGAAAGGGTTGCAGATTTTTATCTCAACTCTTTTTTTATTTCTTAGGTATGACTTTCATCCCCAGACGCTTTCCCTCAGAGCAATAGATGTTCTTTTCCAAAACATAGAAAGATGGATTCAATATCTCCGGTTCGAGAATATGCCTTGTAATCGGATATGCAATAAGGTCAGCAATCTGAAGCCCTATCACATTATCTCTTTTGGCGACAAAGTCAAATCTCTTAACGTGAGATTGCAGCCTTTCAGGAGTTACCCAATATGTGCCTTTGTCGCGCAGCTGATTGTAGTAGCTCAAAAGAATCTTGTCTTCTCTCTTCCCTCGCATTTCTGCTATTATCTGAAGGTCAATGTCATCACCTTCTGTATTCAAATCGTCTAGGTAGAAAAT
>ERZ808267.478-NODE-478-length-11884-cov-3.283202_pt1 | contig 11884 bp, 12 predicted proteins | sample MGYA00521241_ERZ808267 | MGnify/ENA primary metagenome ERZ808267 (study PRJEB31516, sample SAMN03275592) | gut metagenome | biome: mammalia-associated habitat; material: feces | host: Papio cynocephalus | place: Kenya | collected 2012-07-19 ... | reverse complement strand
TGGAATAGTGATATGAAAGAAAATATTTTTTGATAAGGTCTACTCACTATTCACCACTCACTTATTCATAACCATACGATCTTTTCACGTTTCACTTCTCACTTTTCACTTAAATCAGCCACATTCATCTAAGTTTTAATTCCACTCGTAAATTTAAAATTTTAATTTTTTCACTTTTATTTCATCTTGTGCTATAATTCTTTTTGTATCACAAGAGATAAGGGGCAGAAATGAGAAAACCAAATATCGCAATTTTAGGCGCAACAGGTGTTGTTGGTAGAGAAATTACAAAGATTATTGACGAGTTAAAAATTGATTATAATGAAATAAAATTTCTTTCAAGTGCCAAATCTGCAGGCACCAAGCTTGAATTTCAAGGCAAAACCTATGTAGTTGAAGAAGCAAAACCTGAAAGTTTTGATGGCGTTAATATCGTTTTGGCATCAGCCGGCGGTTCAACTTCTCAAAAATTTGCACCAGAAATTGTTAAACGTGGCGGCGTTCTAATCGACAATTCATCTGCTTTCAGAATGGAAAAAGATGTTCCGTTGGTAATCGCTTACGTTAACGACGAAGATTTGCGCAAACACAAAGGAATTATCGCAAACCCGAACTGTTCAACTTCTCAATTAATGTTGGTTTTGAAACCTTTATTAGACAAAAATCCTATAAAGCGTTTAATCGTTTCTACTTATCAAGCCGTATCAGGCGCAGGATTAGCTGCAATAAACGAATTAACAGAAAACACAAAAGCAAGGCTTGAAGGAAAAGATTTTGAAAACAAAAAATTCAACAAACCAATCGCCTTCAACGTAATTCCGCAAATTGATGTATTTTGTGAAAACGGCTACACAAAAGAAGAAATGAAGGTTGTAAACGAAACTAAAAAAATCCTTCACCTTCCTCAAGATTTGCCGATTTCTTGTACTGCCGCTCGTGTTCCTGTTTATAACGGACACTCTGAAGCTGTAGATATTGAGTTTGAAAACGAAATTACACCTGATGAAGTTAGAGAGATTTTGAAAAACTCATTTGGCGTAAAAGTTATTGACAACCCTGCAAATATGGAATATCCGACAACACGTGACGCATCAGGTGTTGATCCTGTTTTTGTCGGAAGAATTAGAAAAAATTTGGCGTTCCAAAACGGAATTTCATTGTGGTGTGTTGCTGACAATTTGAGAATTGGTGCGGCACTTAATACAGTGAGAATTTGCCAAAAAGTCATAGAAATGGAGCTATACTAAGAAAAATGAAAATTCAAAAATTAACAATTACCCCGCTAGAAAACGGTTGCCCGTCATTCTTTACATTAAACCCATCTGTAAAAGAAGCGACAACAATGATATCTCAAAGATTATCACATGAAAAATCACAATATAATGCAGAAAGACCGGCAAGAGCATTAAGAAAAATGCCAAAATGGATGAAAGAATTTGCGAACCCGAAAGCATTAGTTGTAAAAGAAAGAAAATTTGATATAAATGGATAATGATAAAAGCTCTAGTATAACTAGGGCTTTATTCTTAACAAACGGTAACTTTTAAGCAATTTCCACATTGTTTTTGGTAAAATTACGGTAAGGAAATAGGGATATGTTAGTAAAAAGGGAAGACATTAGAGCATTAGTAAATATCATTCACAATTCAGGCAAGACAGTCGTTTGCACAAACGGTTGCTTCGATATTCTTCACGTAGGACACGTAAGATATCTTGAAAAGACGAAATCTTTTGCGGACTTTTCAATAGTATTGTTAAATTCCGACAAATCAGTAAAAAGCATCAAAGGTCCAACCAGACCGATTAACAACGAAAACGACAGAGCCGAATTGTTAAGTGCTTTGAGATGTGTAGATTATGTGGTATTATTTGATGAAGATAGTCCACGTGATCTCTTAGATGAAATAAAGCCTGATGTTTACACAAAAGGTGCAGATTACACAATGGAAACATTGCCAGAAGCGGATATTATGCGTAAAAACGGCACTCGAGTAGAATTTATAAGCTTTGTAGAAGGAAAATCGACAACGAATGTTATTAGTAAAGTGAATGGTGAATAGTGAGTAGTGAGAGGTTCAAATCAAAATAAGTTATGAAACATCAAGATTTAGAAGTTTGGAATAAAGCAATTAAACTTGTAACAGATATATACATAATCACCAAAAATTTCCCTAAAGATGAGATTTATACACTTACAAGTCAAATGAGAAGGTGTGCAGTGTCTATCCCTTCTAATATTGCAGAGGGTTGTGCAAGATTTTCAGATAAAGAAACTCTCAAATTTCTAAGTATCGCAATTGGTTCAGCAGCAGAACTAGAAACACAAGTTATTATTTCAAAAAACATCGGGTACATAGACAATATTGATAATTTAATAGCTCAAATATCTTCACTAAAAAAATTAATATTGGGTTTAGTAAAATACTTAAATACCAAAAACACTCAAACTTAAACATAAAATTATTTGTGCATTGCACTTATAAGAACCACTCACTACTCACCATTCACAATTCACTACAAATAAAAAAGGAGAACATAAAATGCCAACATTCACATTAGAAGAAATTACACATATCGTAGGCGGTATGTTGACAAAGGTTGAAGATGCAAAAATTTCTCAAATTGCACCACCTTTGTTGTCTGATGAAAATACTTTAGCTCTTGCGTTGGGCGAAGAAGAAATCGCAAACCTTGCAAAATCAAAAGCTAAAGCAGCTCTAGTTCCACTAGGAGTACAAATTGACGGCTTTACAACTATCGAAGTTGAAAGACCTCGTCTTGCTATGATGAAATTGTTAAACCTTTTCTACGTAGCTCCTGTTGTATATAAAGGAGTTCACCCTACTGCAGTTATTGATCCGACTGCTAAATTAGGCGAAAACGTTGAAATCGGCGCAAATGTTGTTGTTTCTCACGATGCAGTAATCGGCGACGGAACAAAAATCGCTGCAAATTCTTACATCGGCGGTGGCGCAAAAATCGGTAAAAACTGTTTCTTCCACGCAGGTGTAAACATTGGCGACAGAGTCCAAGTTGGCAACGACGTAATCTTGCATCACGGAGTTTCTCTAGGTGCTGATGGTTTTAGCTTTGTTACAGAAAACCCTGATAACATTGAACAAGCAAGAAAAGATGGCGAAATTAAAGAAACAAACGCAAAACACGTAATCTTTAAAATCCCTTCAATCGGCGCAGTTGTAATCGGAAACAATGTTGAAATCGGCGCAAATACAACAATCGACAGAGGAACAATCGAAAACACAACAATTGGTGACAATACAAAAATTGACGACCTTGTAATGATTGGTCACAACTGTAAAGTTGGCGAAGGTTGTTTAATCGTTTCTCAAGTAGGTATTGCAGGTAGTTGCGTAATCGGCGACAGAGTAGTAATTGCAGGTCAAGCAGGACTTGCTGATCACATTGAAATCGGTTCTGATTCAATTGTTACTGCAAAAGCAGGGGTTACAAAATCATTCCCTGAAAAATCAATTATTGTTGGTATTCCGGCAATGCCAAGAAAAGACTTTATCAAACAATTGAAAACAATGAAAGATGCTCAAGAAATCTTTGCTAAGTTCAGAAAATACGAACCATTGTTGAAAGAATTTGAAGATAATATAGGAAAGGAATAAAACATAGTGAAAAGTGAGAAGTGAAACGTGAAAAGACTATTTAGTTCGCTTCGCTCATAATAACTTTAGTGCGCAGCACTGTAATGGACTTTTCACTATTCACCTTTCACTTTTCACTTAATCAATCATCATGACCACTTTAAAACACGAAACACAAATCACCGGCAACGGTTTAATGAAAAACAAACCTTGTACTGTAAAATTCATTCCGTCTAAGGAAGGAAAAATCAGATATTTTGTAAAAGACAACGAGCCTTTTGTGGCTTGTGCAGAAAATGTTTTGGCAACAGATCATTGCGTTGTTTTGGGAGATACAAACAACAAAAAAGCAAAAGCTATGTTGACAGAACATTTGACAGCGGCGTTAGCCTTTTGCGGAATAGACAGTGTAGATATCTATATGGATGAAGATGAAGTTCCGGCACTTGATGGAAGTTCAAAACAATGGATTGAACTTTTTGAAAAAGCTGGGATAGAAAAACATCTGTTCGAAAAACCGAAAAAATATACTGTTTCTGAACCTGTTTATTATTTGAACGGCAAAACGAGTTTGGTAATTTTGCCAGCTGATGATTTGTATATTTCTTATGCCGTAAATTATGATCATCCTGATTTGACAAGACGCTGGGAAGCTTATAACCCAAAAACAAAACAGGAAATTATTGAGGCAAGAACTTTTGGGTTTTATAAGGATTTGAAAAAATTTCAAATGCTAGGTTTTGCGCAAGGTGTAACCTTAGAAAACACATTGGGTTTGAAGGATGTTGGCTTTACATCAGATTTGCGCAGTGAAAACGAACCTATAAAACACAAAATTCTAGACCTAATCGGCGATTTGTATTTGACAGGTGTAAATCCGTTAAACCTAAAATGCCAGATTTTAGTCAAAGAGGCAGGACACGCCGTTCACGTAAAAGTGGCAAAGATGTTGAAAGGGAAATTAGTTGAAAGTAAATAAAGGGGTGAAAAGTGAAAAGTGAGAAGTGAAAAGACCGTTTCATTCGCTTCGCTCATTAAAAATTTTGTGCGATAGCACCTATATGGCCTTTTCACGTTTCACGTTTCACTTCTCACTTTCAAAAAAAGGAGAACAAAATGACAGAAGAACAACAAGTATTGCAATTTGATACAATGCAAATTATGGAAATGATCCCACACCGTTACCCATTCTTACTTGTAGACAGAATTACAGAATGTGTTCCTGGTAAATATGCTAAGGGTTACAAAAATATGACTATGAACGAACAATTCTTTCAAGGTCACTTCCCTAACAACCCTATCATGCCTGGTGTATTGCAATTAGAAGCTATGGCACAATGTTCAGCACCTATCTTGATGACAATGCCTGAATACAAAGGTAGATTGACACTTTATGCAGGAGTTGATGGTGTAAGATTTAAAAATATCGTAAGACCTGGTGACAGATTTGAAATGGAAATCGAAGTTCAAAAAATCAAAGGTCCTATCTGCAAAGCTCACGGTACTGGTAAAGTTGACGGAAAAGTTTGCGTAGAAGCTGATATGACTTTCGCTTTCAAATAAACTTTAAACTAAAATATAACTAAAAAAGACACGAGAACTTCGTGTCTTTTTTGTTTGATATTAAAATAATATAAAAATATTGTTATACCTTGCAATTTGTACTATAATTGTATTTATAGTTTGAATTAGAAGGAAAGAGCAAAAGGCAAAAAAGCTCCCAACAAACATGTTATAAGTAGATACATAAATTGACAAAGAGGGCAAAAAAAGCTCCCGACGAAGATATTGTAAGTAAGTACAGAAGTTAATAAAGAGGGTAAAAAAATGATAGATAAAACCGCAATTATTCACCCAACGGCTAAAATCGCTGATGATGCAATCATCGGACCTTACGTTGTTATTGGTGAAAACGTAACAATCGGACACAGAACAAGAGTTATTTCAAACGCTCACATTGAATTTGCAGAAATTGGTGATGACTGTACAATTTCTCCATTCGCAACAATCGGTTCCGAACCACAAGATTTGGGCTACAAAGGTGAAGAAACTAAAGTAGTTATCGGTGATGGCACAATTATTAAAGAAAACGTTACTGTTCACAGAGGTGCAGCTTGCGGCGATTTCACAACAAGAATTGGTAAAAAATGTTTATTGATGGTTGGTTCTCACGTTGCTCACAACTGCGTTTTGGCTGACGAAGTTATTTTGGCTAACCTTGTAACTCTAGGCGGTCACGTTCACGTTGGATTTGTTGGTGGTATGAGCGTATTCCACCAAAACATCAGAATTGGTGATATGGCTATTATCAGTGGTTTCTCAGCATCTCGCCAAGATATTCTTCCATACTCTAAAGGAGAAGGCAGACCACCTGTTCCACGTGGACTTAACGTAATCGCAATGAAACGTCGTGGAGTTTCTCAAGAAGTTAGAACAGCTACTAATGAAGCTTTCAAACTATTGATTTCAGAAGAATACAACACAACTCAAGCTATTGAAAAAATTAAAGCTGAAATTCCGATGAATGAGTATATTGAAAAAATGATTGAATTTATTCAAACTTCTAAACGTGGCGTGCTTTTAAAATCTCACAAAAGCGGTCATGAGTCGTTGGAATAATTTTTAGTGAGTTGTGAATGGTGAGCAGTGAGTGGTTCATTTAGTTCGCTCCGCTCAAAAATGATTTTTGTGCTATAGCACGTAAAGGTCTTTTCACGTTTCACGTTTCACCTTTCACTTTTCACTAATTCTAAAATGTAGGGCGGGATACCTATCCCGCCATTTATATATAATTAATCGAGGTAAAAAATGCAAAAAACAATTTGGGACAAATATGCAGAAGTTTTGGTTGATTATTCAACAAATGTACAAAAAGGCGATTTAGTACAAATCAGAGCAACAAGTATTTATGCAAAAGATTTGGTAAAAGCGGTTTATAAAAGAGTTATTCAAAAAGGCGCACATCCGATTTTGCGCACATCTTTTGAAGACTTTTCCGACATTTTTATCAAATATGCAAATGATGAACAGTTGGAATATATTGACCCAATGATTAAACTTGAATACGAAACAGTCAACAAATTCATCTCAATCGGCGCACCTATGAATACTAAAAATATGGCTCGTGCGGATTTGTCAAAACTTGCAAAACGTTCAAAAGCATCTCAAGGCTTGTCAAAAACATTGATGAACAGAACTGCAAAAGGAGAAGCAAGTTGGGTTATTGCAGATGTTCCGACACACGCTCTTGCGCAAGAAGCAAAAATGTCTTTTGATGAATATTCTGAATTTTTGTTTAAATCTTGCTATCTTGATTTGGATGATCCTGTAGCAAAACTAAGAGAGTTAGACGAAAAACAAACTAAATGGGCAAATTATTTGAACGGTGTTAAAAAAGTTCGTATAGTTGGCGAAAAAACAGATATTACGTTCGGAGTAGAAGGCAGAAAATGGATTAGTTGTTCAGGTGTAAATAATTATCCTGATGGTGAAGTTTTCACATCTCCAGTTGAAGACGATATCAACGGTGAAATTTATTTTGATTTCCCTCAAAATTATAGAGGAAATTCTGCGACAAAAGTTCATTTGTGGATTGAAAACGGAAAAATTGTTAAATTTAATGCCGCAACCGGAAAAGATTACTTAGAAGCAATGTTCAATATGGATGAAGGTTCTAAAGGGATTGGCGAAATTGCTATTGGCACAAATGAAGAAATTCAAGAAGTTACGGGTAATATTCTTTTTGACGAAAAAATCGGTGGTTCAATTCACATGGCAGTAGGCGCATCTTATCCTGAAACCGGCGGTAAAAACGTATCCGGTTTACATTGGGATATGATTAAAAACATGAAAAACGGTGGTCAAATCTACGCTGATGACAAACTAATTTATGAAAACGGCAAGTTCATAATTTAAACCACAACACTTGACAAAACATAAAAAATCGTAAATAATATAGGTGTAGGGCGAGAGCCTTTAGAGTAAACCGATTTAAAGACTCTACTTCGCACCCTACGATTGAATTTTTAATGCTATTACTGCAATTGCAAATGAGAGTAATAGCATTATTATTTTGTCAATCATAGTTTTTAGCCCTCCTGCATCAAATCGCAAAGGATTAGTATTTCTTAAGTCAAGTTGAAAGAACAGAAGGATTGGACAATCTTTCCGCTAGTCATTAAGACTTGGAGGTCGTAAGTCACGATCCTTCTGTTGCTATTTAAACAAAAACAAAAGCGATATGCAGGGGGAAGGTTTTCTTGTATATTCTGATGCAACTATTGATAATACTTCAAATAGTGAGTTAAAACATAAATATGAGAATGAATGTAACGAGATAAAAAATAAAAAAGAAAGAAATATTTATCGTTATTACTATTACGAAAAATTCGAAAACAATAATCCACTACATGCAACAGTCGTTATGATGAATCCTGCATTTGCGGATTCCGTAGAACCTGATAATACAATTAAAAATATCAAAAATTATTTGGATAATGAAAAAGATGCTATTTTAAAACATTTACCGAATATTCACAATAAATTCGGTTCATTTGATATTATAAATCTTTATCCTATTAGAATGCCAAAATCTGAAAAGCTCAATGAATTTTTAGGGCTAACAAAAACTGAAACAGAAAATTATCAGCAATTTGTAAACGAATATTTAAGCAAAATCGACAAAAATCACATTGTTATTGCTGCATGGGGTGGTGATAAAAAAGATAATGAACTCGCTGAAAAATTATTTGCAAACTTGGATATAAAATTCTATTGTTATGGATTGACTAAAAATGGATATCCAAAACATTTTAGTTCATTAGCATATAACAATTTTAATAAGTTCAGATGCCCATTACCTTATATAAAAATTAATAATTGGATTAAGGAGTCTGGTTTATCCGCTTATGACAAAGAAAGGCTTGCTGACGTAAGAAATTTAAAACGATGGCTTACAAGTTCTCCATCAATAAGTCAAGACTATGTAAATTATATGAAAGAACTTCTTAATGATGTTTTTGAGCAAGTTGAGTAGTTAATTTTTGTGTCTAAGTACTTGAATTTATTTAGAACAAGAGCGATGAATGGAACTAGTACGCCCGAATTGGTCGTTAAAATAATCAATAATATATTGCGAAAGGAGATATTACATGCAAAATATCAAAAAAGTACTTGAAAACATTGAAAAATTTAGAAATTTAGCTGAATTACTTGATGTAAAATTTGAAGATGATATTATCTATACACCTTTGAATTTTAAAGAAAGTAATTATGGTTTTATGATTTTCTCTAAAGAGGAATATGAACCTGCGTTAGGCAAGCTGAAACAATGTCAATGCAAACATAGATACTACTATTATGAACAACTTGCAAAAAATAATGCTAAAAATGTTATATTTGTAATGTTCAACCCGAGTACGGCTTGTCCAAGTTGTGATGATCCTACAATTAGAAATTGCCGAACTTTAGTTGAAAATACATACGGAAGTATGGAGATTATAAATATTTATTCTCAAAGAAATCCAAATGTTAAAGAAATTGCAAAAGATGATAACGAAGAAAACTTGAATTTCATTAAAGCATTTTTAGATAATCGCAGAGGTTCAGATATTGTTGCCGCTTGGGGCTATGGTAAAAAAAAGAAATACAAAGCTCAAGTTGAAGCCGTAGAAAAATTACTAGAGGATTTTAATAAGTATAAAATCATAGTAAAAGAAGAGGTAATTAAAGAGATTCAAAATCTTGATAGACATCCAGCACCAACATCTTGGCCAGTTTTTAATGGGTTTGAACATTCAGCAGAATTAGCTAAGTATTAATATTTATTTACGCCACGTCCATTTTGGACGTGGCGTAAATACAATTTATATAGTATTTTTAATTAAACTTGCAATGTTCGGAGAAAATGTGGTATAATATCCGTATAACATTCGGAGAAAACATGAAATATATCTACCAAAACGCAGACTGGCACAGCTTTAGATGGTGCGGAGAAAAAATTCAAAATTTATTATTAGAAATCAAAAAATCGCAAGGTTTTTTACTGGGGAAAATGGATGCTCTTGGGTTTGATGTCAAGAACAATGCTCTATTACAGGTCTTGACTGAAAATATTATTAAATCATCTGAAATCGAAGGTCAAATTTTAGATAAACATTTGGTTCGTTCATCTATTGCTAGACGATTAGGTATAGATATCGGTGGCGAAACACCCGTTTCAAGAGATATTGAGGGAGTTGTGGAAATGATGCTTGATGCCACTCAAAATTATACCTCAGAGATGACCAAAGATAGACTTATAGGTTGGCATGCTGCACTTTTTCCGACAGGTTTTAGCGGAATGTACAAAATTAATGTAGGGAATTATAGAACTGATGAACTTGGTCCAATGCAAGTTATTTCTGGCTATGAGGGGAAAGAAAAAGTTCATTATGAAGCTCCATCTGCTTTAATTTTAGAAAAAGAAATGGGAGATTTCTTAAATTATATAAATACAGATAATGAATATGATTTTTTAATAAAAGCAGGTATTGTTCATCTCTGGTTTGTAATTTTACACCCTTTTGATGATGGTAATGGGAGAATTGCGAGAGCATTAACAGATATGATTCTTGCAAGAAGTGATGATAGCAAATTCCGTTTTTATTCAATGTCCTCACAAATACAGAAAAACAGAAAAAGCTATTATGAAATTTTAGAAAAAACTCAAAAGGGCTCAATGGATATAACAAATTGGCTTGTATGGTTTTTAGAAAATCTGTTAATTGCAATACAATCAAGTGGTGAAATTACCAATAAAGTTTTACAAAAAGCTGAATTCTGGCAAAAAAATTCAAATATAGTTTTTAACGAAAGACAAATTAAAGTTTTAAATCGCTTTATGGATAATTTTGATGGTAATCTTACAACAACAAAGTGGGCAAAAATGTGTAACTGTTCACAAGATACTGCAACATTAGATATTAATGATTTAATTGTAAAAAAAATACTGAAAAAAGTTTGCAAAGGGCGAGCTACGCATTATTTGTTGTGTAAATAATTAAAATCCCACAACGTTTTGTAGCTCTTTAGACTTTTTGATTTTAACCTCGGCTTCAAGCATTTTTGAAAGTTCGCCTAAATCTGTTATTCCCAAGAAATCAGCTTTCTTTTTCACTGTGGCGAAATCTCCTGCAGTTAGTCCTTTTATATAACTATCTGGATTTTTTATGCCAAAGAAATGGTTAAATGCTGAATTTACTTGTTCTTTAGATAAAAAGTCAAATTTAATTTTGAATGTAAATCGTCTTAAACTGGCTTCATCAAGTGTATTCATTAAATTTGTTGTGCAAATAAATGGGTATTCGTGGACTTCCATCCAAGTCAACATTTCGTTAACTTGTGAGATTTCCCATCTCCGAGTTGCATTGTTTCTATTTTGCAAAAATGTATCAGCCTCATCAAAAATTAACATTGCCTTTTTAGATTTTGCTTCTGAAAAAGCTTCTGCTATATTTTGCTCTGTTTCTCCTACGTATGGGGAAATTAAATCACTTGCCCGTTTAATTATTACTTCAAGTCCTAATTCTTTTGCTAAATATCTTGCATATAAACTTTTTCCTGTTCCAGGTTCACCATAAAGACAAAGTGAAAAATTTAGTTTCCTGCAAGTTTTTATTTTGGCTGTCAAGTCCTTTATATCTAAATCTGAATTGACAAGATTATCATTGTATTCTTGCATTTCAAATCCTTTTTTCTTCTTTACATTTTTCTTTTTAGATACTACTTTCGCAAGGTTTTCAACGAATCCTTCAAAATCGTCTTGATTTCCATCAACTAATTTTGTTGTTTTTACTGCATTTGTAATCAATGCAGGAGGAATATCATAATTTTTGTTTAGTTCTACCAGTTTGTCTTTGTCTATTTCAAATTTATTTTTTCGAATTACTCTTTTCCAGATGTTCAAGCGAATATCATCTGTTAATTTTTCAAATTCGATTGTATAAGTCATTCTTCGTAAAAATGCCGGATCAACATTGTATATATTATTGGTTGTCCAGAAAATTGGAATTGGAGTTTCTTCAATAAGGTTATTCAAATATGCTTTTGAAGCACTGCCAAATTCAGTAAAACCTCTATTCATAACATCTTCTGCTTCATCAAAGAGTATGCAAGATTTCCCAACTTTAGATAAGATTACTTGTTTTGAGGCTAGATCGCTTAACCTATCTTTTCTTGTAGCTTCTTTGTCCATGAATTGTGCTGAGGTTGAGTACATATCAATTTGAGCT
>ERZ808267.477-NODE-477-length-11888-cov-4.221584_pt1 | contig 11888 bp, 16 predicted proteins | sample MGYA00521241_ERZ808267 | MGnify/ENA primary metagenome ERZ808267 (study PRJEB31516, sample SAMN03275592) | gut metagenome | biome: mammalia-associated habitat; material: feces | host: Papio cynocephalus | place: Kenya | collected 2012-07-19 ... | reverse complement strand
ACACATGCAACTCAAGAATACATACACCGGTAGGGTTGGGCGGTTTGGCGGGTGGGTGTGGCAACCCCGCCATCTTTAATGATGACATTATATAACATATAGTAATTGACACTATGTACAGACAGTGCTATACTATAGTTAATCAAAAACAATCGTGACACTATAGTATAGTCAGGTTTGTATGCCGGGTGCCAGCCACGACGAGTGGACCAGCAACAAGTCTATCACAAGGCAATTGATAGAATTTGACACTAGAGACCGTCCAACAGTTTTACACAGTGTGTTAGTTATCTGGTGGGGTAGTTGGCACACTGTGTTTTTTTTATGGAGTGAGAGTTATGAAAAGTATATACTACAATTGGAACCGCCTTTTGTCATATGTTTGGGCTTTTATCTTTATCGTTATAGGTGCACGTGGTTACGGTAAGACCTACCGAGTTAAAAAGTTTGTATTGAAAGACTTTAAGTACAACAAACGTAAGTTTATATGGTTGCGTGATACCGATGCAGCACTGGAAGAATTAACCAAAGATGACGGCAAAACATTCTTTGATGACGCTTTTACTAACGAACCGTGTTTTAAAGGTTGTACTGGCAAGATAGTAGGCACTACAATCTTTTTTAACGATAAGCCTTGCGGTTTAATAATGCCGGCACGCTCTTATCACAAACGTAAAGGTAATAGTTATGAGAGTTATAAAAACGTCGTTTATGACGAGTTTATACCGGAAGACCAACAACAGTACATCGGTGACCGTGCAAAGCAATTTATTAATACTATATCGACCATAGGACGTACTAGAAAGGACTACAGGGTGTTTATGACCGCCAACGCAATAGATAAAGGCGACCCGATATTAGAGTTGTTAAACATTAAGATTAAAGGATTTGGCTACTATTTCAATAAGAAAAAAGGCGTAGTATTGCACTATGCACAGAATAGCGAAGAGTTTAACAAGAAGAATAGCGAAAGTATAGCCGGCAGGTTGATTGCTGATACACGTTATGCTGACAATATTTTAAATAATAAATTTAGCAATGATGATACATTATTATTTACAAAACGTAAGAAGTGTGATATCATAGGCATATATTACAACAATAAAGGTGAAGCAGTCCGTATATATCGTGCCAATGATGGTAGCGAATACTACGCTTGTAAAGACTTATCTACAACAGGTTATAGTTATTTGCGTTATGTCTTTGATTTATCGCAAGTAACCGAAGATAAGCAACTGGCAGGTATAGAACACCGTAAATTCTTAACTAATTTATATGCGTCTAAAATATTAAGATTTGAAAGCCGATATATACAGACTGTATTTATTGATATTGTTAATAATAAAAAATAAAAAAGGAGTAAATCATGAAAGTTGAAACAATATGCTCTATATGTCTTGCTGTCTTATCAGGTATATCTTTATTACTTGCTTTTATTAAATCATGGCGAGCCAAGAAAAGAACCAAAGCAGAAACCGCAGAAACAATACCGGCAACCGATAACGATATTGACGAACTTAACAAAAAGATTAAAATTTTTAGTAAAATTATCGGATATATTTGCGAAGCGGAAAAAGTATTTGCAGGCGTTAAAAACCCAATGGCAAAACTTAACTATGTGATAACAAAGACACAAATAGACGCCGTCAAGAATAATTTAACAATTGACGATAATGACATAGTTAACTATGTTGAAGAAGTTTTAGAAACACCGCAAAAAAAATCGGCAGAGACCAAACAAGAAAATCAAGTACAAGGAGTAGAACATGAAGAACCAAGAACAAGAACAGACATCGAAGACTAACGAAGAAGAGTTAGACATTTTAAAGTTAAGAGACGACTTTAAGATACAAAGCGAAGAACTAGCGGCTTTAAAGACTAAATTAGGTGAATATGAGACGCAATTAAATATTAAAGACGCAGAAATTCAAAAAGCACACAATGAACGTGACCAATTTAACAGAATAATTAACAACATAAGTGTTGCGAATGTTTCAAAAGAGCCCGAAAAGACCTTTGAAGAACTAGCAGACGAAATGTTTAAGGAGTAGTATATGGGAGTAATTTATAAGACCAATGCAGAGTATTTAAGAGAAGCAAGAAAGTTAGACCTTGCTTATCAAAAAAACGAAAAACTTAATCCTAAAGGTAAATCAATGTTTACTAAAAAATTTAACGCAATGTTGGACGAATTATTAGGCAATGACGACCCGGATTACATTATTAATGCAAAACTAAATAAAATATTAGAACCAACAATTGAAAAGGAGTAATTTATTATGATAATGACACTATCTCAAAACGAATTTATCGCCAATTTAACTAACTTAATTGTAGTGACACAAATAAACAGAACCGTTAGGGGTGATATGCCAGACCTAGTACGTAGTTGCTACAAAGAAAATATACCAGCCGGTGCAGGTAAAGCACTAATAACTGTTGATACACTATCAGTTGAAGACTATAAATCACAATCCAGTATATTAACAAGCAAGTTGCCAACAGTAGACGAACAACAACTAAACACCAATGTTAAAAAATATATCCAAGTAACATTGAATAGATATTTAACACCGGGTGCGTTTGCAAATGACTATGCTATTGCAGAGTTCTATGCAGTTGTTTTAGAAATGTTACGCAAGACTAAAAATATTTACTTATATAAGTTCTGTGTTAGTGCTTATGAGAACTTTAACGGTGGTACTAACAATGATGGTACACCAATTGATTTAAAGGCTGGACAAACATTAACCATTAACTTAACTGATACCGATGGTATGACAGGCGAGACACTTGCACAAACAAACACACAGAATGCAAAGACAATTTATAAAGAAATAACTAACTTGATTATGAACATGGTAGCACCATCAAGAGACTACAATGAATTAGGCTTTGAAGAGATGCCAGACTATCAAGACATTAAATTTATTGAAAATAGTAAGTTCTATAATTTGTTAAATGTTGACGCACTTGCAAGCCTATTAAATTCAGCCAAGATTACAGACCAAATAAAGATTAAAGAAACAATCTTAATACCGGATAAGCAATTTACAAAAGACGATACAAAGACTAAAGTTATAGGCTGGATAGGTCACGAAGATAAGTTCCAGTTGTGTCCACGTTTCGAAGTTATGACTGAATTTTTTGACGGCTCAAACTTAAATGACAACCACTGGTTACATTTCTGGTTAAATACTGGATTTGCTAACGGTTTATGTCTAGTTAAAGTCGTTGCTAACTTTGTTAAACCAAGTACTAAATAGGAGTCAATAACATGATTTATTCAATCAAAGTCTTAAATTACAACTTTGATAAAGATTACGACAATGTGCATCTATTCGAAAATAAAGACACACAAAGTCGTTTTTTTGATAACATACAAAACGCAACAAAACTAGACAATGTTAACTTTATTTGCAAAGATTTAATTAATGCAAGTGTGACATTTTATACTAACGACTTTGTAAGTCTTAAAAAATTGCTCAATTATAACTATGCAGTTATAACCAATAGTGACAATAATGAAAGGTTATACTTTTTTATAAACTCAATCGAGCAAGGTAGTAGCGGACTGATAATTTTAAATATGACAATTGACGTGTTTAACACATATATATTTGATATATCGTTTAGCAAAGCACAGATAGAGCGAGCACATGTTAATAGATGGATTAAGACTGGCAATGTACTTAATTTTAACTTTAACGAAGACTCTAACCTATTCGAGCGTGAGCAAATAAAAAACCTATCTAAACGTTTAACATATAAAGAGCGAATGTTGGCACACTATGACACAACAGCAAATAGTCAGTTAAATCAATGGCTTAACGATAATGTAGAATGTTGGGTGTATATTTATTTAAGTGAAGGCAGTTACAACCATCAGCCAACAGAGCCTACATCAGTTAAGAAAGATATTTACAATATTAGATACAAAAAGAAGAATAGCCTACAGGACGGCGGGGTTGCCGTGATATGTTATCCAGTATACAAGGCTAATGCTACTGGTGAGATTATTGAAAAGAAATTAATTGATAAAGAAATTCACAGATTTAACGCAAGTTCTAGCGGTTGGATAGACTTTAAGAGAGTTAATACTGTGACACCTTACGCTATTAAATATAGCATGCTTGCACCGTTTAACTTTAAAGCCTACACTTTTAATGACTATGACGTAGAAGACGGCAACCTAGTTATCCGAAGTTATGACAATATTAGTCCGATATATTACTACCCGTATAATTCAATGATATTTAATGTTAACAACCAAGACATATCACAACCGGTTAGTATGACCGTTAATAAATTAACATACGATAAAGATATTGCTGTTAGTGAGATTATAGCCAATAGTAACTTGACTAAATACAACCCGAAAATGTATAATAGTGATATTAGAAGTCTATCAATCAAGATTAATGGTAATGAATACGAGTACGATATAGCCAAGATTAATAGCAATAATCCAACGTTTAACTACTATGAAGTTCTTACGCCAGATATGACCAAGTCGTTACTAGTGTTAAATCCACCGGATAGCAGTATTTATGTTAAAGGCACTGCTAATAACTATAGTGGACTGATGGCAACGCAAGATATGTCAATCTTGTTTAGTAATACCAAGTTAGATGAGTTTTTGGCAAACAACAAAAATGCGTTCTTAAGTTTCCAAACCAATCAAGTATTTGCAGCAATTAAAGGTGTTACTGGAGCGGCTGCAGCAGGTGCTACTACAAGTGCGTTAGGTGGACCAACTAACCCAGTACTAGCAGGTGTCAACGTTGCGTCAGCAGGTGTAAGCACTATTACAGGGTTAATACAGAACTCTATACAATTTGGATTGACAATAGACAATATGCGTAGTGCACCAAATACGTTAGTTAATGCCAATGGTAATGCGATACTACTAAATGCTATACAAGAATTAGGCTGTTATTTAGAATTGTACGAAGCAATACCATACGAACAAGATATGGTTAATGACTATATACGATACTATGGTTATACCGTTAACATTATTGACGACCTAGAAAAATACTTTAATTCACGCAAAATATACAACTATGTTAAGACTAACGTTAATAACATTGATGGTCCGGTATCAAACAATGTCAAAGACATATTTAAGGCAATATTTAATCGTGGTGTTAGAATTTGGCATATTGACGAAATAGACTTTAATAAATCAAACTATGAGGTGATATTAGATGGCGAACAATAAAAAAACAATGACAATGGAGTACCAGTTAAAGCAATCAGGTGCAGTTGTTGATAATAAAGACTTTAACGATTTAGGTGGTTTCAACCCTAAACTAGCAAAATTAAAAATGTTTTTTCAAGATTTAGACAGCCAACAGTATTGTAGCCGTTATAAGTGGACTGGCTTTCCAAAATATATGTATATGTGGCGAGTGGAGCAGATGTTGTACAATCGTGGTAGTTTGTTGTTTTTTAAATCGGGTAATCGTTTCTTTATTTTACCTTACGCAATATCTAAAGACTTAACACCTAACGGACTACCAACTGGTGCGACACCAACAACATATAATGGTGGAGTTTTAAAGGCTGGCGAAAAGGAACGCAACTTTACAGCCGAGTTGCCAGTAAGGTTTGACGGTTCGTATGACGATAATGCTGTTGGTGTCATTTTATACGACCGTATTAACGGCTTTGTTAACGCTGGTGGTATAGTTAGTCGATTCGTATTGCAAGATGCAATTATAGACGAATTAGTAGAGCGATTTAAGTACTTACGTATAAATATACGCAACTCACAAGGCAAGTTATTAATACTGGTTAAAGACGCAAAGCAAGCCGAGACAATACGTAAGGCTATTAATGACCTATATGACAGTCCAGATAATGCAGATATAATAACCAGCATGTATGACGTGCAAGTTATTAACAATGATATTAAGTTTCAAGGCCAAGAAATTTGGGAAGATATACAAAGTTGGAACAACTTAAGACTGGAAGGTTTAGGCATATCAAATAGCGGGTTATTTAATAAAAAAGAACGTACAATTGAAAAAGAAATAAGCAACACAGGTACAAGCACTGACGCAATACTACAGCAAGGGTTAGACAGTCGTAAGTTATTTATTAGACAGATTAAAGAGTTATTTGCTGATGATGAAGATTTTAAACGTGATTTTGCAAACATTAATGTAGAACTTAACCAAGATGAAGAACTACAACAACCAATGGACGATGGTAAGAATATAGAAGAAAGCGGGGTAGATAATAATGTTGAATAGAACTTTTTACTTTTATCAAATATTCGAGAACTATGCAACGTTTAAGGAATTCACCGACCAGTTGCACCTATACACAGATGACGCAGGTGAGTTACTTAACCAATATATTTACGAAAACTTAATGTTAAAGTTTGCAAGATATAATATTGCGTATGACAATATAGAAGACTTTAAAGACGAGTTCGCTTTGGCATATCGAGAGAACTTTATACAGTTTAAGAACTGGAAGAACCTAATAGACAACATTAACGAGTTATCTATTGACGACTTAAAAATTATAGGTGATACTGTTACTAACAGTGCACTTAATCCAAATACAGCCGTTATAGAGCCGTTAAAGCCGTTTAGTTATGTGACCAGTCAATTATACGGACGTAGTACATCAGCGCCGTTGGTAGCCTATTTAACGGCTTTAAACACTATGCCAACACAAAGGCTGTACGAATTTTTAAATAAATTTAACTATTTGTTTTTACAAATATTAACTAGGCAAACACCAATATATTATAATTAAAGGAGTAAATTATTATGAGTTTTTTCAAACAATTTGACCCACGTTACGCAAGTCAAGCGGAGCAAGTGGAAATTAATAAACAGAATATTAAGAAATTATTTGACGAAATTGCAGATATGTATAATATTAAACTTAATATGACTGCTGACGCTACTGCAGTTAATTTGGACGCAACTGACATACCCGACAGTGCCAAAGACGGTGTTAACATATTTTTAGTTAGCCAAAATGGCTTACTATTTAAAGTTAAGACTATACAAGATGACACTGTGTATATCTCATATTATGCAACTTTACCACAAGGTGCTAAAGGCGAGCAAGGTGTTGCTGGAGCGACTGGACCACAAGGACCAGCCGGACCTAAAGGAGATACTGGAGCGACTGGACCACAAGGTGCTAAAGGCGAGCAAGGATTACAAGGACCAGTAGGCGAGACCGGTGTACAAGGTGTGCAAGGACCACAAGGCGAGCAAGGTATACAGGGTGTACAAGGTGTGCAAGGCTTAAAGGGTGACAAGGGTGACAAGGGTGACAGTGGTAACGACTTTACTATTCAGGGCTACGTCTCTAGTACTGCAAGTCTACCCGAGAACTACACTGCAGCCGATGTAGGTAAAGCGTTTTTAGTAGGTGTGTCAGCACCTAGAGTAGTCTATTTGTGGGGCTATAACGAAGCGGGCAATCTAGTATGGAGCAATCAGGGCTATTTACAAGGACCACAAGGCGAGCAAGGTATCCAGGGCGTACAAGGACCACAAGGCGAACAAGGTATACAGGGTGTACAAGGTGTGCAAGGACCACAAGGCGAGCAAGGTGTAGGTATTGTGACCGTAGAAAATACAGGCTATACTGACGGCGATGGTTTTACAATCACACATTGTAAGGCTACATTAACAGATGGTGCTGAAGAAACTTTTGATGTACAAGCAAAGAATGGGAGTAGCGACACAAAGACATTATTAGGTGTGTTTAATGTTGGCACTATTAAATTAAGTTCGGGATATAAAGAAATCCAGATAGCGGGAGTGTGTGATAAGATTTATCAACTTACTAATTTAGATGCTACACTACCTACTATCACTAAAGATAGGTTTATGGTCGAGATTTACAAAGTCTCTAAACTAGTAGCAGAAGTAGAAGAACTTATAGCAAGTTATCCAACTAGATATATTGTACCAGGAGGTTCCCCATCCTATGATTACTGTAGTGGATTTTTTGGCACAACAATAGAATATGTCACTGGTTTTGCAACCCCACGTAAAAGTCTATCGATGTTGCGATGGGTTAATAACGGTGAGGGTATTTTAATGTCGATTAATTCTGATTGTAATTTTGAAACTTATGAAACCAAGTCAGATACCAAATGGTATCGTGTTAAAATTTATAAAATATCTTAAAAAATCTATTGACAACACTATATAATAGTTGTATAATAAAAGCGTAAATTAAAGATAAAAGTGTTCGCACCACTTACACATAGGGATTAACAATCGACAGATGTCAAAGTCGTTAAAACATAGTTTTTAAATTTGGTGTTAAATCCCTTATGCTAAAAGCAAGTCGGTGCGAACGGCTTGCTTTTTTTGATTTATAATAATAAAATTAAGGAGATTTAACAAAAATGAAACAAGGAAGATATGAAGTGATATTCGGAACAATTAGCGGAGACTTTGAGAACGGCAACAGTTATGGCGATTATTCAAACAAGGCAAAGGCAATAGCATACGCAAAGAGGTTATTACGTTACCGTGGCGAAAAAGGTGACTATGTTGAAGTTGTCGATTTAGCAAGCGAGTTCTTTGATATAGTGTTTAGAAAAGAGTTTTAAAAGGAGATAATTATGGATTATTTTGACGAAATCGAACAAAAAATAGATATTAATTATAACGAATACATGTTTGATAAGGCTAGAGACTTTGAAAAGTTCGAAAATACTTTAAAAGATATGATACTGGAAGAGTGTAAGAAATTGACAAAGTTACGCACACAGTATTTAAAGGTTATGACCAACTTTATCAGTCATAATGGTACAGATATTACTAACGTAGTTGATAAATATGAAAGACAATACATAGTTGTACACACTTTAAGAAAATTGTATAACTTAATAAAGGAGTAAGTTATGGAAGATATTTTTTTAGGCACTATTGATAAAGATTTATACCTATTTTGTGCGTTTGCATTAAATTTAAGCTACGCATATGATAAGGTTAAAATATTAAAAATGATGGGAGTAATTAAAAATGAAAGTAACAAGTAAATATGGATTTATTAAAGAATATAACGACGAGATACAAGTTATATCTGAAAACCTAAAGGCTATACAAGTAGAGCAGGTTGCAGATAGATTATTTGTAGAATGCGTCACAATAGATGACTGGTTAAAAATGAAATTGGATACCAACACGGATAATAGCAAAGATATTGACGAATTTAGAGACGCATGCGAGACCGAATTAAAAAGTGACCCATTTAGTAACGGTTATCACAATGGCGAAAGGTTGATTGATATACGTCACGAAGATATGGACTGGTGGATGCTTGCATTAAGCAAATTAAAAAATAAATTTATTTTAGATAAAATGCAAATAATTGAAAAAGGTATACGAGATGGCAAAGTTTACAATTAGGACAGGACGACGTGGTCGTCCTTTAACACTAGACACTGAAGAATTAACTAGAACGTTCGAAAAGTCGTTTAATGCAGCAAAGTCCACGTTGGCAGAAATTCGACGCAGGACGTCAGGTATACGTGATACCAGTATATTAGGTACGCCAACCAGTCTACCGGAATGGCTAGAGACAACGTATCAAGTCATATCTAGTGGTATCGGACAACTAGACTATGAAAGTGCTAGAGAATTAAAAGCCGGTGTTAAGGCTACAAGGCAATTAGCAAGTCGTGTAGAAAAATCTAGACAGCAAGCACTGTCAGACATAATGTACAACCAGTATATAGCCGAATTAGAGAGTATGCAAGCCGTGTCAAGCAAGCAAGCAAAAGCGAACTATGAAAAACTTAAACGCAAGATTAAATCTTTAACCAAAAGACAAAGGCAAGAATTTTTTACAAGTAGCCACTATGAAAGCCCTAAAGCCTTTGGTAGAGAGAAATACGAGAAGATTAGGGCATGGGCTAGAAAAGAAACAAGCAAAAAAAATATGACATATCAAGAAAGTCATGCGTATTTATTATACCGTCGTGCTATTGACGGATTAGAAAACAGTAGCAAGCAAGAAGCAGTATTCGGGAGATAAGATTGTGGATTTTTACGATATTAAAAAATTAAATCCAGACCAAACAACCAGGGCAATTATATTTGACGACTTTGAAATAAAGTTATATAGCAGGGGTCGTATTACACTGGAAGAATTTAATCAGGTTATGAAAGAAAAAGAAGAATATGCTAAACAACTATGCGATACTATGTATAAATCTCTTAATAGTTGCATAAACACGGTGTTGTTGGGACAACAAGGAGATGACAAGAATAGGTTGTTTAAATGTTATAAACAAAGGTTAAAGGAGAAAAAGAATGATGAAAAAACCTTATTTGTGGAATATACCGAAAAATAATTCACCAAGAATTATATTGACACGTTTAATGTTTACACCCACCCCATTTTTTAAGTTACAGATTAACCCAATTTTTAAAAAACCAAAGGATTTAACAAATGTGCGAATTTATAAAAGTTGACTTTGAACTTAATACTAATAATGACTATGACATAGTTAAGATTATTAACGAAACAACAGGCGAGATACTACAGCCGGTAGATTTTTTAGAACTACCGGCTGATACTTACTATATTAATAATCTTAACTTTTTTTATGCGTATTTATTAAAACTACTAACTGATAACGGATTTAAAAACGAGCCAGTAAAGACTTTAAGTGACAATACATATACTTTATCATACCATAGTGGAAAGTGTTCTAAATTTGAATATAAACACCATAACCAGCACGTTAAGATTATTAACTTTAGTGCAAAGTTCGGGGTGGAATATAGCAATACAGACGAAAACAACAAGATACTTAACTATGCATTAGAACATGGACGTACTAAAGATAGTATAGGTGCTGATGCGTATAATGAGTTTTTGTTAACCATATTTAGACCAAAAGCCAACGCAAATGCAAATGCTAAATTGATGCGTGAGACATATCCAATATTAAAGATACCAGAGTTTGAAACATGCAAGGCGAATGTAGCAGGCTACCAGTTCTGCACGCCGGGTGATTATAATAATGTGTATAACTATGACATAGTATCCTCATACCCTAGCCAGTTACTATGCGATACGCCGGAAGGATATCCTACAGAGTATGACACACTGGACGCAGTGCCTAACACTTACTTTAAGATTATTAAGTTTTTATTTAAGAATAAGAAACTAAAACCTAATAAAATTGATTTTTTAAACTTTTCACGCTCTATAGGTATAACAGTATTAACTGAACACTTATTCAATTTATTTAAAGAAACATACACGGCTGACATTGAAATACTTAAAATATGGGCTTTTAAGACACGTAAAGGTAGATTTAATAAGTTTATACAACGCAACATAATTGATGGCAAAATAAAGCAAATAGACCCGTCTATTGCCAAATACAACAAACGTGTTGCAAATGCATTAACCGGATATTTAGGAAGGAACACAAAAACACTAAAAACTAAAGTTAATAAAGACCTATCTATTACAAGTATCGAGAAAGATATAGACCCTATATACCTACCGGCTTATTTATTTGCTGTTGGTAAGGCAAAAGCCGAGTTTATAACCAAACTAAACACATATAAAAATATAGTTATTTATGCCAACACTGATGGCTTTTTAACTACACAACCAATAGACCCGGTTACACTGAACTTTGATAAGTCGCAAGAATTAGGCAGTTACAAGTTTAAACACCAGTACAGTCGTATCTACATAGATGGAGTTAACGCATACAGTGCGTTAACCACTGACGGACAGATTGACAATTGCATATCTGGAATGACAATACAAGACTTAAACAACACAGACCAATACAAGAGCAGACAGTTTACATATACTATTAATATAGCAACTAATGGAGTGATACATCAATACAGCGTTGGTGGCAC
>ERZ808267.476-NODE-476-length-11896-cov-3.789123_pt1 | contig 11896 bp, 10 predicted proteins | sample MGYA00521241_ERZ808267 | MGnify/ENA primary metagenome ERZ808267 (study PRJEB31516, sample SAMN03275592) | gut metagenome | biome: mammalia-associated habitat; material: feces | host: Papio cynocephalus | place: Kenya | collected 2012-07-19 ... | reverse complement strand
CGTGCTGTCCGTTCCAATGGGCGTGGTGCAGAACCGTATCGGCAAAAAACGCACACTGCTGATGGGCTTGTTTCTCGCATTCGTCGGAGTCTTGATTGTGCTTGGCGCTGGCGTTTCAAACTTCGGAATATTCTTGGCGTCGGTTCTGGCACTTGGAGCAGGCGCGTCAATATTGCAGGTCGCGGGAAACCCGATTATGCGCGACGTTTCCGACGAGGGCGCGTATTCAAGCAACCTTTCGCTCGGGCAGTTCATAAAGGCAATCGGCTCAAACACCGCCCCCGTCGTGTTCTTCGCAACTGCGCTCGTTTGCGGCGGCGCGCAGAAATCGCCGTCTTCGGAATGGAATTTGGTGTTTTTGATTTTCGCAGTCGGAATTTTCGCCACAATGATTTCGGTTGCAATGTTGAAAATAAAAGAAAGCCGCAGCGACGGCGGTGCGGCTACAATAGCATCTTGTCTGGCACAGCTGGGCAACCCGTTCGTCTTCGCGGCGGTTTCGGGAATATTTTTGTACGTCGGCGCCGAAGTCTGCGTTTCGAGCGGTATGCCCATCTACTTTAGCGAAAAATTCGGCGTCTCGAGCGACTTGGCAACGCAGTACGTAACGTACTTCTTTCTCGCCATAATGGCGGCGCGCCTCGCGGGTGCTGCCGTTTTGCGCAGAATAAAACCCGCGCTGTTTCTCACGGTTTGCGCAATCGTAGCCATTGCGGGGTTTGCAATGCTGCTGTTGGGCGGAAAGGCAATGTCTACAGTTGCCCTGTTCGTGATAGCCCTCGGTTATGCCAATATTTTCCCGCTGATATTTTCCATTTCAATCGACGCAATGCCAGAAAAGTCGAACGAGCTTTCGGGGCTGATGGTCACGGCTATAGTGGGCGGCGCGGTCTTGCCGCCAATTATGGGCTTTGTTGCCGACAATTTCGGCGCAATGGCTGGGTTTGCCGTTCCCACGGCGGCGATGTTGTACGTCTTGTGGCTGTCGTTCTACCTGCGCGGCACAGCCAAGGCAAAGGCGTAGTTTTTATTTGAGCGCCCTCTTTGCCGCTTTTTCGGCGGCATCGACGGCGGCAAGCTCCCAACAGTAGAGCGTGGCTGTCGTTCCGTAGGGCGAATAGATTCTTTTGTATTTTTTTATGTCGGCTCTCGGGTGGATTTTTCTAAACCCCGAAAGCACGCCGAAATCGAGATAGCTGAAAACGTCTTTGCGGTTGAAGCAGAAAATCAAAATCATTTCGGCTGTCCATACGCCTATTCCTGGGAGTTGGCGCAGCTCGTGAATAACGTCGGAATCCGCAAAACGGCGCAGTTTTTCAAAGTCGAGCTTTCCCGAAATTACGGCATCGGCGAGCACTTTTATGGAATGCGCTTTCCGCGCCGAAATCCCCGCTTGGCGCAGCTCGTCTTCCGATAATTTTGCAATGTTTTGCGGCGTTATGCCGCCGGCAATTTCCGCGAGAGATGCGCATATTTTTTTTGCGACAACTCCCGCAATTTGCTGGTTTATTATGGAGATTACTGTGTATACAAACGGGTCGCCGCCCGAACGGCGCATAATCAGCCCGCGCTTGGCTATAAACGCGCCGAGGGCTTTGTCTGCGGCGGCGAGGTATTCCAATCCGTCTGTTTTTAGGTATTTGTCCATCGCTATTTTTATTTTGCCGCGTCTTTGAGCAGGGCGATTTCGCGCGCGTAGCCGTCGAGCTCGTTCGGCGTTTCGAGATAGAAGGGCAGGTTGCGCAGCTTCGGGTGGGTTATAAACGCCGTTATGGCGGGCAGACCTATCGAACCTTCGCCTATTTTTGCGTGGCGGTCCTTGTGCGAGTTGAAGGGCGTCATGCTGTCGTTGAGGTGTACCGCCTTCAGACGCGCAAGCCCGACAATTTTGTCGAATTTTTCAAGCACGCCGTCGAGGTCGTTTACAATGTCGTACCCCGCCGAATACGTGTGGCAGGTGTCGAAACACACGCCGATTTTTTCGGGGCGCGAGCACATGGAAATTATCCGCGCAAGCTCTTCAAATGTCGCGCCCACTTCGCTGCCCTTGCCCGACATCGTTTCAAGCAGCACGGTCGTGGACATTTCGTCGAACGTTGCGGCGTCGAGGGCTTCGGCAATGAGCTCCGTTCCGTGTTCGACGCCCTGCCCGACATGGCTTCCGGGGTGGAAGACGTAGAGCGAATTGGGAATTTCCTGCTGGCGGCGCAGGTCTTCAGCCATGCTTTCCGCCGCGTATTTGCGCAGCGATTCGTCCGCGGAACAACAGTTGTAGACGTACGGGGCATGGACGAGATACGGGGCGAAATTGCGCTCCGCGCAGAATTCAACCATCTTTGCCGCGTCCTGCGCGTCGAAATTTTTCAGCGCCCCGCCGCGCGGATTTCTGCTGAAATACTGGAACGCGTTTGCGCCTATGGAAACGGCGTCCTGCGCCATTTTCATGTAGCCTTTTGAAAACGAGAGGTGCGAGCCTATGTGCATTGTGAGTTATCCTTTTATTCCGAAATTAGTACGTTGATGTCGGGCAGATTTCTTTTCTTTCCGCGAATATCCAACCCGTAGCCGAAGACAAAGCCATCGGGAATTTCAAACCCCGCGTAGTCGGGCGAACATAGCGATTCCGCGCCGCCGCGGCGCAGCAGCACGCAGGTGCGCACGCTTTTTGCTCCCGCCTTTTCAAGCTCTTCGGCGACGGTTTTGATTGTCCGCCCAGTGTCGAAAATGTCGTCTACAAGCAGAATGTCGCGGTTTGAAAATTCGGAAAAATCGCAGTCGTATTTAGGGGCGGCCGAGCTTTTGGTTTCGTTGCCGTAGGAGGATACCCTCAGCGATTTCACCTCCATCGGCGCGTCTATGCTGCGCATCAGGTCGGCGGCAAAGACTATCGCGCCCTCGGCAAGCCACAGCATGCACGGCTCAGTTTCGAGCGAATTCGCCCACCGCGATATTTCCGCCCCGAGTTTTTCGACGCGCGCTTTGATGTCGTCCGCGCCCAATAATATTTTGCTTTGCATAATCCAACGAATACTTCGGCGGCGTCTTTCGTCAATTTTATTCATAACCGCGCGGGCGTTTTATTTTTTAAGTTGCAATCGGAGGCGTTTAATTTTTTACTGGTAAATGTATGAGGAAAATTATTTTGATATGTTTTGCCGCATTTTTTGCAATGTCGGCGTATGCACAGGAGTGTAAACGCGTAAAGTACGTGTTTATGTTCATAGGCGACGGTATGTCGATTCCGCAGAGAATGGCAACCGACGCTTATTTGAAGTCGCTCAACCGCCCGACATTGGCAATCAACAAAATGCCCTATCAGGCGCTCACAACGACAAATTCCGCCGACCACTTCATTACCGATTCCGCCGCAAGCGGCACGGCGATAGCCTGCGGAACGAAAGTTCCCAACCACTATGTCGGCGTCGACGCAGCCGGAAAGAAGCTTGAATCCACGGCGTTTGTTGCGAAAAAGTCGGGCAAAAAAGTGGGCATAATAACAAGCGTAACCCTCAACCACGCCACTCCCGCCGCGTTCTATGCCTACACCGACAACCGCAGCGACTACTACAAAATAGGGCTTGATTTGGTCGAATCGGGCTTCGACTTTTTCGGCGGCGGCGCGATAGCCAAGCACGATTTCAAGAAATCCAAAATCTACAAGGGCGACGTTCTGGACATCGCGCGCAAAAGCGGCTACAAAATTTTCGACACTCCCGATTCGATAAAAAATATCAAAAAATCCGACGGCAAAGTAATAGCCCTCGCCGACCGCAACGGCGCAATGCCCTACGCCATAGACGCGCCGGATTCAATCAGGGGCGCGGACATTCTCAAAAAGGCGATAGAGGTTCTCGATTCCGACGCGGGTTTCTTCATAATGCTCGAGGGCGGCAAGGTCGACTGGATGTGCCACGCAAACGACGCTGCAACAACAATTGTCGAAGTTGTGGATTTCGACAAATCCGTGCAGGTGGCAATCGACTTTGCAAAAAATCACCCCGACGAAACGCTGATTGTAGTAACGGGCGACCACGAAACGGGCGGTCTGACTCTCGGTTTTGCGGGCACGGGGTACGAATCCTACATATACCTGCTTCCCAACCAAACATGCTCGGTTGAGGCGTTTGAAAGGAAGGTCAAAAAACTGGTAAAAGACAATCCCGACGCCACATTCGACGACGCTAAAAAAATACTTTCGGAAAGCTTCGGCTTCAAATTCGACGGCGGCAAAAAGGGCGACCGCCTCGTTCCCACAAAGGCGGAGCTTGCAACTCTCAAAGAGGCTTTCGAGCGCGAGCGCAAGAACTTTAAAAAATCGCTTTCGGGGGACAAAAAGGAGGCATACGAGCGCAAGAAAAGCCCGCTTGCAATAGCCGCAGTGCGCTGCTTCAACAACAAGGCGGGCGTTGCGTGGACGTCCAACGCGCACACGGCGCTTCCCGTTCTGACTACCGCGCAGGGCGTCAACGCCGAAATGTTTTCCGGCATGATTGACAACTGCGACATCGCAAAAAAATTGAAGAAAATCCTTCAACAGTAAATGCGGTTGAGCGCCTCCAAATTCGCCGACATTTTGGGCGCCGCAGTTTTTGCGGCGCTTTCGGTTGTTCTCGTGTTTGTCGGCAATGCGCCGTCGGGAGCGGGAGCGTCGAAGGAGAAGGCGCGCGTTTTGACTGTCGACAATTCGCCCATGCAGCGGTTGGGGCTTCTCTATCAGGGGTCGCAGTCGCTCACGGTGGAGATTCTTTCGGGCGAAAAAAAAGGGCTTGTTTTCAACGCCGAAAACAACCTCCGCGCCCAGATGGATTTGGACAAGGAATTTTGCGTCGGCGACATAATAATAGTTGCCGTTCCAAAAGACGCCGACACTGCAAAAACCGTTCTCAATGCGCAGGATTTTCACAGGGGCAATTTGGCGCTTTTGCTCTTGGGGCTTTTTGCCGTTTTGCTCGCGGCATTCGCGGGCTGGACGGGGCTGAAGGCTCTGCTTAGCTTTGTATTTTCGGCGCTTTTCATCTGGAAAATCGTCGTGCCCGTGTGCCTTTCGGGTGCGAACGCCGTGGCGGTGTGTTTTGCAGCGGTGGCTATTCTCACGTTTGCCATAATATTTTTGGTCGCGGGATTTTCGCGCAAGGCGCTGACGGCGTTTGCGGGCGCAATGCTGGGCGTGGGGGCAAGCTGCCTGATGGCGGTTTTCTTTACAAAACTCTTCCACATAAACGGCGCTGTTATGCCGTTTTCGCAGGCGCTTTTGTATTCGGGGCACGAATATTTGAGCCTTTCTGATTTGTTCGTCGGCGGAATATTTCTCTCGTCTTCGGGGGCGGTTATGGATTTGGCGATGGACGTAGCCGCGGGACAGCACGAAATAAAATTCCACAACCCCGACATTTCCGCCGTCGCCCTTGCGCGTTCGGGGTGGCGCATTGGCAGGAGCGTTGTAGGCACGATGACTACCACGCTTTTGCTCGCCTATTCGGGCGGCTTTTTGACTTTGATAATGGCGTTTACCGCCGAGGGTGTTTCGCCGCTTGATTTCGTGAGCAATCCGTATGTGGCGTCGGAGCTGGTCAAGACAATAATAGGCAGCTTCGGGCTTGTGCTCGTTGCGCCGTTTACCGCAGTGGCGGGCGGTTTTATAATTTCGAGGGAGAAAAAATGAGGGTTTCAATAAAAACTATAGCAAAGCTGGCGGAGTGTTCAACCGCCACGGTTTCAAACATTCTAAACGACAAGGGCGCGTTCAGCGAGAGCACAAAGAAAAAGGTTCTCGAAATTGTAAAGGCGAACAACTACACGCGCAACGCCATAGGCAGAAACCTGCGGCTCGGGCGTTCCGAGACTGTCGGAATAACGTTCTACCGCCCCAATGCCGACATATTCAGGCACGAATTTTACCTGAACATGATGGGCGCGCTCGAGCGCACGTTTGCCGAAAACAACTACGAAATTATCCTCTCCGAATATACCGATACAATGGTCGGCCGCGGCGAGCTTCCGCCGTTTTTGGCAAAGGGCAAGGCGGACGCCATGATTGTTTTGGGCGGCTTTCCGAAAGAGTCGCTGAAGATTTTTGCCGAAAGCGGCTATCCCGTCGTGATGCTCGACACCTACGACGATTCCTGCGACTGCGTCATTACCGACGGTCGTGCTGCCGTCGAAGACGCCATGGGCGAAATATCAAAGCGCGGCTACAAGAGCGCCGATTTTTTCGGCTTCGGCGTTCCCGACTACAATACCGACATGCGCGTAGCCGGCTTTCTTTCGGGCGTGGAAAAATTCGGTTTCGACAAGTCGCGATGCCGCGTTTGCAGAAATTTCTTCGATGTCGGCGGCGCGGTTGCCGAGTTTGAAAAAATGCTCGCATCTCCGCGCCGTCCGGAGGTTGTGCTTGCCTCGAACGACAGGCTTGCCGCCGAGCTTTTGGCCGCCGCCAAAGACGCGGGCTTGCGCGTCCCCGAAGACATCGGCTTTGTCGGTTTCGACGACACCCCGCTTGCCGAGATGGTCTCTCCCAAACTCTGCACCGTGAGGACGGACGTCGGGCAAATGGGCAGGCGCGGCGCAATGCTCGCCCTGCGCCGCATTGCCGACAGGAACGCCGAGCGCGTCGTCGACGTTTCCGTTCCGCAGTTCGTGGCGCGCGGCTCGCTTAAATAGCTGAGTCTCCCCGCGTTTTTTTTCGGAAAAACTGAAACTTTTTGCGCCGCAGGCGCGTTTAACATCGAACATATTTTATCACAACATCAATATATGAAAAAGCTTGCAATAATTCTGGCGCTTGCCGCGGTCGCGGCGGCGGGGGGATATTTTTATTTCGGCGGGAATCCCGCAGAGCCCGTCTCTTTCAAGACGGCGGCGGTTGCCCGCGGCGATGTCGTCCGCAACATAGAGGCGACGGGCACGGTTGAGCCTGAAGACTTGGTCGACGTCGGCGCGCGCGTTTCGGGCGAGATTGTCTCGTTCGGCAAGGGGCGCGACGGCAAGGAAATAGACTTCGGTTCGATTGTCAAAGAGGGCGACATAATGGCGCTCATCGACGACAAAATTCCGCAGACCAACCTCCAGCAGGCTAAGGCGAACCTCCAGCAGGCAAAGGCGGAGCTCGCGCAGGCAAAGGCAACGCTGCTTGTCCGCGAGGCTTCCGAGCGCAAGGCGGCGCGCGACTGGAAACGCGCCGAATCCCTCGGCGTTTCCGAGGCGCTCTCCCAAGCCTCCTTTGACAATTACCTTTCCACTTGGGAGCAGGCTGCCGCGGAGGTCGCTTCGGCAAAGGCAAAAATCCTTTCCGCAGAGGCTTCCATTTCATATTCGGAGGCGTCGCTTGCAACGGCGCAGCGCAATTTGGAGTACTGCGTAATCAAAGCGCCGGTCGACGGCGTGATAATTTCGCGCGAGGTTAACGTCGGGCAGACGGTCGTTTCGAGCATGAACGCCAGCAGTCTTTTCCTGCTTGCAAAAGACCTCAAAAAAATGGAAGTTTGGGCTTCCGTCAACGAGGCGGACATTGCAAACATAAAGGCGGGGCAGCCCGTTTCTTTCACGGTGGACGCCCTTCCCAAAGAAAAGTTCGAGGGCAAGGTCGGCAAGGTTCGCCTCAACGCCACAATGTCGCAGAACGTCGTAACCTACGTTGTGGAGGTTGTTGCCGACAATTCCGACGGGCGACTTCTTCCGTATCTTACCGCAAACCTCTTTTTCGAGGTCAAGCGCGAAAAGAACGCGCTCAATGTTCCCAATGCTGCGTTGCGCTGGAAGCCCTCGGCAGACCAAGTTGCCGACGGCGTAGACCTCAATGCAGAGCCGTCGGCTCGGCGCGTGTGGGTTGTCGCCTCCGACGGCAAGGTTCGCCCAGTGAGTGTTGAAATTCTCCTGCGCACCGACACAATCACAGCCATAAAATCTCCCGAACTCAAGGAGGGCGACGCCGTCGTCATCGGCGTCGAGTCCGTTGTGAAATCGGCTGCGGCAAACCCGTTTATGCCGAAAATGCCGACGCGCAAAAAGGCTACAAACTCTTCAAAACCAATGTAGGATTGCGGCGATGGGGCTGATAAAACTTTCCAACATCTGCAAAACCTATTTCATGGGCGACATTTCGCTGCCCGTGCTCAAGAACATTTCCCTCGATGTGGAAAAGGGCGAAATGGTCGCGCTCACGGGGGCGTCGGGTTCGGGCAAGAGCACGCTCATGAACATTCTCGGCTGTCTCGACCGCCCGACTTCGGGGGAATACCTCCTCGACGGCCTCGAAATTTCGCGCTTGGACAACGACGGCCGCGCCGATGTCCGCAACAAAAAGATAGGTTTTGTATTCCAGAATTTCAACCTGCTGCCGCGCACAACCGCGCTTGAAAACGTGATAATGCCGCTGAGCTACACGGCGTCGCACCTGAGCCAAAAACAGATGGAGCAGATGGGCAGGGAGATGCTCGAGCGCGTCGGGCTTGCGGACAGAATGGACCACGAGCCGTCGCGTCTTTCCGGCGGCCAGCAGCAGCGCGTGGCGATTGCCCGCGCGCTTGTCAACAAGCCCCAGATTGTCTTTGCCGACGAGCCTACGGGCAATCTCGACACGAAAATGAGCGACGAAATCATGCGCCTCTTCGGCGAAATCAACGACAACGAGGGCGTAACCGTGGTTCTCGTAACGCACGAGCTCGACGTCGCCATGTGTGCCAAGCGCATAATAAAACTCAAAGACGGCGAAATTTCCGACGATTCGCCCGTAAAGGACAGGCGCTTATGATGAAGAAACTCAGAATTGTAAAAAATGCCCTCATTGCAATCTGTCGCAATCCCACGCGCACGTTTTTGACGACTCTGGGCATTGTCATAGGCATTTCGTCCGTAATTGCGCTGATGGAAATCGGCAAGGGCGCAAGCGACGTTCTCTCCAAAAATTTTTCCGACATGGGCGCAAACACAATCCGCATTTTCCCGGGAATGGCGATGAACAGCGGGGTCAGTTCCGGCGCGGCGTCGCGCGTGAATCTCACCGTGCCCGACTTGGAGCGCATTCTGCGCGATTGCCCGCTGATAAAGGCTGGCACGCCGTTTCTCTCCGTCCGCGGGCAGATAGTCTACGGCGGCAAAAACTGGAGTCCCTATTTCATCAACGGCGTCAACGAAAAATATTTCGACATGGCGGGCTGGAAAATTGAAAACGGCGAGCCTTTCACGCTCGGGCACGTCAGGCGCGGGGCAAAAGTCTGCGTAATAGGCGAGACCATCGCGCGCGAACTCTACGGCGACGAAAATCCCGTAGGCAAAGAGCTGCGCATTCAAAACGTCGTCTTTCAGGTAATCGGCGTTCTCAAGGCAAAGGGCGCGAACATGATGGGCATGGATCAGGACGACTGCGTGATTGCTCCGTGGACAGCCGTCAAAACGCGCCTGCGCGGCGCGGGCAGCACGTCGATTAGCTCGGCGTCGTCTTCTTCGTCGACAACCGCTTCGTCGACTTCCGCGGCGTCAACGTATGTCGGCAGCGTTTCGCTCTACGCGCCCAAGCTTTCCAATATGCCGCCCGTGCGCTTTGCCAACATTGACAGCATTATGCTTACCGCCGTTTCCGCCGACGAAGTATACGCGGCAATTTCGCAGGTCGGCAAAGCCCTGCGCGAATCCCACAAGCTCGCTCCCGAGCAGGACGACGACTTCAAAATACGCGCGATGGCGGAATTTGCCGACATGCTCAAATCGCAGACCAAAACCACCACAAACCTGCTTTTGAGCGTTGCGTTCATTTCGCTGATTGTCGGCGGAGTCGGCATTATGAACATAATGCTTGTTTCCGTGACCGAGCGCACGCGCGAAATCGGTTTGCGAATGGCGGTCGGCGCGCGCGCCAGTGATATTCTCAAGCAATTTTTGATAGAATCAATCGTCATCTGTCTTTTCGGCGGCGTGATAGGAATTGTGGTAGGCCACGTTCTTTCCACCGTTTGGGCGGCGGCTTTGGGCTGGCCTGTTTCGGTGTCCTACGCCGCCATTTTGATTTCCTTCGGCGTTTCCGCTTTCGTGGGCGTGCTCTTCGGCTACTATCCCGCGTGGAAGGCCGCCCGACTTGACCCGATAGAGGCTTTGCGTTATGAATAGTATTTTGCGTTTTGTAATTCTTTCGCCCGCGCTTGTGCTGGCTGCGTGCATGGTCGGTCCCGACTTCGAGAAGCCGAAGTTCGACGCCCCAAAAAACTGGGTTTCGCCCGAGGCGCAGAGCCTCGCCGCCGATTCCAAATATTCCGCCGCCGAGCTTTCCGCGTGGTGGAAACTCTTCGGCGACGACGAACTCTGCCGCCTGATAGACTTGGCGCTCGCCGAAAATTTCGACCTTGAAACCGCCCGCGCGCGCGTCGAGCAGGCTCGCGCAACGCTTTCCATGAAAACCAGCGGTCTTTGGCCGTCTCTCGATGTGGACGCGCGTTTTAAAGAGGGGGCGCACCCCGTCAACGCCCGCTCGGGCGAGACGTACGGCTGGGGCACGGGCGTTTCTTGGGAAATCGATGTCTTCGGCGGAGTGCGCCGCGGTGTCGAAATTTCAGAGCAGGACTACCGCGCCGCTCTTGCCGACGCCCTTGCAACCCGCGTGAAAATCACCGCCGAAGTTGCGCAGGCGTACTTCAAGTACCGCGCCTATCAGACGCAGCTTGCCATCACGCGCGAAAATCTCGAAGCCCAGAAAAAAACTTACGAAATCACCACGCGACGCAAGTCAAACGGCTTCGTTTCGCAGCTTGACGTCGTTCAGGCTGCCGCCGAGGTTTCCGCCACGAACACCCAGCTGCCCAAGATTGAGATGGACAAAAAGCTCGCCCTGCGCGCGCTCGAGCTGCTTGTCGGCGTGCAGTCGGGCTCTCTCGAAAAGCGTCTCGAAGAATTCAAACCGCTGCCGCGTTTGGAAAACTTCATTCCCGCGGGCGTGCCCGCCAATTTGCTCGAGCGCCGTCCCGACATTGTTGCCGCCGAGCACAAAATCCATTCCGCCGTCGCCGCAATCGGAGAGGCAAAGGCGGACTTCTTCCCACGCTTTTCAATCACGGGCACAATCTCGTACGACACCCCGAAAATCGGCGGCATTGTCAGCAACCCCTACGGTTCTTGGTCGGTCGGGCCGACGGCAACTTGGAACATCTTTCAGGCGGGCAAAACCGTGGCAAACGTAAAACTCAAAGAGGCTGTTGTAAAGGAGGCTAAAATTTCTTGGAAGTCGAAGGTCTTTACCGCCGTCAAGGAGGTTGAAGACGCCCTTGTTTCTTCCGTCAAGGAGCGCGAGCGAATCTATCTCTACAACACGCTTGTCGACGACAACAAAAAGGCGTTCGACCTTTCCAAAAAACTTTACAGCGCCGGCGAAATCGAATTTCTCGACCTGCTCGTGGCGCAGAGGCAGTTGTTGAGCTCGCAGCAGAACCAGATTTCGTGCCGAATGGAATTCGTCAACAACATAGTCTCGTTATACAAGGCTCTCGGCGGCGGCTGGTGAAAAAAGGGGTGAGGGCGCGTAGCCTTTGGCGTGGCGTGGTTTTACTTCAAGAATAAGGGCAACTTTTGTTGCCCTTTTCTTTTTATAAAAACCACGCCAAAGGCTACGCTCTCGGGCATCATTTGGTTTTGGCTTCGACTAACGGGCTTCAGCCCGCCTACGCTCGCCAAAACACAAATCCTGCCTCGAGCCTCACCCCTTTTTTACAGTACACAATGCTGGTTCTAAGTTGATGTGTTTTCTATGCCCATCTGTTCGGAAGGGGTGGGTATTCTAATTTTGAAAACTTCAATGATAATTACCGTCAAATCGCAACTCTACAAGAAAGAAGCTTTCGGCTTAGGATACCCGTGGGATTTGAAAAAAGTTGCGAGGCTCGAGCTGGAATTCGTGTTTGTGAGTGGTGGGATA